>OJHF01000006.1_pt1 | contig 99082 bp, 77 predicted proteins | sample 1594891 | NCBI WGS metagenome assembly OJHF01 (sample SAMN05416737, study PRJEB24817) | seawater metagenome | isolation source: Sea water | place: Canada:Atlantic | collected 2013-07 | reverse complement strand
TTGTCTCGTGGGCTCGGAGATGTGTATAAGAGACAGGGTGCAACACAGTTGAGGATCAACGCTGCCATTTCAAGAAAACGCCCGGCTCTTGATTCCAACGCGCATCGCTATTTCCTAACTATTTAAAATCATCATTCATCTCTTTTGAAATGCGGTGTGGTATAACTTCTCCTAAAAGAAATTCTCCCCTATTTTCAGCAACCCTCAGATCAAGGGAGTCGACGTTCCTCAACCGGCATCTCAGCGCCTAGTCACGAGCAAATTTCAGGCTGACGCGCGTCTCATTGCCAGACCCCATTCTTGTGCGAAGAAATGACCCTGCGGCTACAAAAAAATCACGATTGAGGGGGCATGCCCCTCCCTAATTCTAATCGCGGACAAATCCGAGGGACGCTCTCTGTTGGCGATCATTTTCGGCAACTTGATCACGTCGATACGCTGCCAATTTCTCCGCTCGTTTTTGAACGTGCCAAAGGAGAAACCGGTTGAGATTTGAGAATCTCATTTCACCACTCTGCGAGTTCGCTGTTTTAGAAACCATGCGATGGACCCATGAAGGGAGAAAGTTGTGGAAAAGAATATCGTCGAAGGAGTAGTGACGACTTACCGAACCGGGATCACCTTGTCTTCCCGAACGCCCAAAAAGCTGCCGATCGACCCGGCGTGCCTCGTGAGGCTCAGTCGCAATAACGTGTAATCCGCCGAGCTCTTTTACCCCTGAGCCGAGTTCAATATCGGTCCCCCGCCCCGCCATATTCGTTGCGATGGTGATCCGTCCGCGTAATCCGGCATCCGATACGATTCCAGCCTCGAATACGAGCCGCTTGGCGTTGAGAATGACATGCTCGATATTTTTTAATCCGAGTTTACGTCCCAGCTGCTCACTGGAGGTCACCGTACGCGTGCCGACCAGAACCGGCTGATCCGTTTTGTGGCATTCGAGAATTTCCTCCATGACGGCGTGCTCACGGTCACCCTCCTTGAGATAAAATTTAGGGGCTTTTAGGCGGGAGATATTAGGTAGATTCCGAGGAATTCGGATCGTTGCGATACCATAAATGGTCCATACCTCATCCGCGATCTCGTGGGCCGTTCCTGTCGCACCTGAGAGGCTACGATATTTTTGGAAAAAACTCTGGAAGGAAATCTGAGCGATAGTGGAACTCGGCGGAGTAATTTCGACACCTTCCTTGGCCTCCACGATCTGGTGCAGACCGAGCTTCCAGGAACGATCAGGCATGGGGCGGCCTGTGCTTTCATCGATGATGACAATTTTCCCGTCCTCAATAATGTAATGTGACCCGAGGGTGAAAAATTCGCGCGATTCTAGCGCGAGCATAATCATCTGCTTACACCGCTGGGGACATCGCCAGAGTGGGACATCGGGAAATTCCTTCTGCTCTGCCGCTTTATCTTCGCCCGAATCCGTCAGCTTGATTTCACGACGGGAGAGGTTCACCGTGTAATCGATCTCCGGGCGCAGGAATTCGGCGAAGCGCCACGCTCCGAGACAAGCGGCTTGAAGTTCCTTGGATTCAATTTTCTGACTAATGATGAGCGGAGTGACTGCTTCGTCGATCAAGCCATTATCGGCTTCATCAATCAATGCTCGGAAGAGTCCACGTTGAGTGAGTCGAATTCCGCTTCCGGGAGCTTTTACGAATTTTCGCATGTGTTGTCGGGCACCCGACCGCTCCCACTCGCCCAGCTGAATTCGGTCACGTAGGTAATCCGCCGCCACTTCTTTAGCGGTAGTATAAGTGACATCAGCTTGATAACCCTCGCGACGCTTAGCGGGTTCGGTTTTCCCAACCACCGAGGCCACGGTAAGGCCGAGACGGAGATACAGTTTCTTCATTGTCCCGACATCACGGTCAGCGAGATAGTCGTTGGCCGTAACCACATGGACCGGATCTCCTTTCCAACCTTCGAAGGCTGCCGCAAGGGCGATAGACAAGGTCTTCCCCTCTCCCGTATCGATTTCTGCAAGGTAGCCATCGATCAACGCGAGGGCGGACAGCATCTGCACCCGGTATGGGGTGAGTCCGAGTTCACGGCGGGCCACTTCACAAATGAGTGCCAGCGATTCGGGCGTGGGGAGTGAAGTTCCGGCAACGGTGAGGCGGGCCTTGGCTACAAGCTTGTTAAGCTCCTTATCGCCGAGGTCTTCTAACGGCTCACGCGCTTTATCTGCTGCCTCCACCAAAACCCAACACGGTTTAAGGACAGAGCTGCGTCTCTTCCATTTCCCAGAAAGACGTTTTACAAACAGGTCTAATCCTTTCAAGTGGGGACGCCCTTTTTCTTGGAAAAATGAATCCTGAAACTGACTGGGCGCGGTAATTAGCATTTTGGCAGTCTAAAGTTGGTATTCCCGCTGAAAGAACTGTCGCACGGCATGCGACCACTGGCTCATGAGGGGCGTTTTGGGTAAGGGAAAACGGGCCACGCCACGTTGTCCGTGCTGGAGAATCATGCCCTCTGCCGCTTCGATCTTCCCGCGCACCTGGAAATAAGGTGCTGTCGCACGATTCCCGACTTGGTCATCTGTCGCAACGCCCATAGATCCGCCTCCTGCCACTCCAAGAGCAGCGCTGGGGAGATCATCCTGCCCTGCCGGAATGGCATCAAGATCCGTCAGCATCAGGTCTTCGGCTTCCTGTCCGTGAATTTTCAACTCGGAATCAATCAAATTCAACCGTCCCGCGTCGCGCTGATGAATCACTGCAGCGAAAATATACTCTTCTTCACCCCTTACCATTCCCAGTGATTGACCCCGAGGCAGCACCGATCCCATGACCTCATGCAGGTCATCGGCGATCCAACGCCCCGAAACCGGCGCGCGCACCACGAGATTCTTAAGTTGCTCTTTCAAGACCTGTTCACGGGAATCAAGAGCTTTTAAAAATGCTCTCAACCCGGCCAGCTTAGTCCCCTGTTCACTACGATCCTGACGCATCAAAAGATCGCCACGCTCACGCTCAATCCGCAAAAGAACGCCTTCCTGTTCCAACTCATGGTTACTCAGGCGAGCAAGAACCTGCCCCGCCTCTACAATTTCTCCAGAAGAAGTGACCAGCTCGATGATTTGACCAGGGCTACTGGTGTAGACATTTTGAAAGTTGGATGATCTCACCACTCCATCAGAGCGGAAGTAATAAGGCATCGGGACAAAGGCTAGAAATGCAACGATGACAGCTAGAAAAAGCGTCACGATGCCGAGTGCACGCATTCGACGGTTCATAAGTTTAGGACTAAAGCAAACATAGCGTATACCCTTTATAAAAGGAAGAATCCCCCACACCACGCCAAATATGAGGGCTAAAATGACTCCCACGATCAGGAACTGCTTCGAGACAAAGATCAAAATACCAATCATCAGAAGGAATCGGTAAATCCAGCTCGCGAAAAAATAGAACGTAAAACCGAGCTGCTCGCGGCGCGAAGTCGTAGGGATTGGACCGGCCTCGATCTTGAACACCTTTTTATTCATCCACCATTTTACAAGCGCTTGCGAACGCCCTTGTAGATTGGGCGTTTCCAACAAGTCGCAAAGAATGTGATAACCATCAAAGCGTAGAAGCGGATTGAGATTGAAAAGTAAGGCCCCGACCGAAGCTGTGATCGCGACATTATATGCGACCCGTGAAATAACCCCATCTCCACCTTCAGCCCATATTTTAACCGCGATCGCTGCAACGAATAATTCTGCCGCCATCCCGGCAAGGCCGACCACCACGCGTTGATATTTCCGAGCGAAGGCATAGCAGGACGACGCATCGACATAGGGAAGCGGGTTGAATACCAACAACATCACCCCCATTTCAGGGACTTCACGACCGTATCGACGACAGGCATAGCCGTGGGCAAACTCATGCAAAATCTTCGTAATGATCAGACTGAGATAAAGGTAGGGAAGATTCGACCACCCCAAAATAGATCGGGAAGAATCCGAAAATCGCGTCCAATTCTCGATGAATGCCAGAAGGCCCCATCCGAAAACGACAAACCAAAGCAGAGCCCCGAAGGGTGTGAACAGCCACGCAAAGAGCGCTAAAGTCCGCTTTAGAAAAGGATCGGGATTGATCAGCGGAATCTTAAGAAACAAGAAACTCGCCATCCGTTGCTTCCGATTTTGTGCTTCTTCCCGATTCTTTGATTCCTCAAGAGCGCTGATGTCGGCAGTCTGGTCACTGCGTAAAAGTCCCGATTGATAGAGCTGAGAAAGAAGCTGGATGACCTCCCCCTGACCCGGCGCATCGCTAGGATCAATTTCGAGGGCCCGTTCCCAAGCTCCCTCTACGGTCTCGGAATCTTCCAAGTAACAGATAAAGCGGTAAGCGGCCGGGCGAATGCGAAAAAAGCGGTGACCCAAGTTGTCACAAACAACATACCACGGCTCATCGCGAAACATTTGCCGAATCATCTCAACTCCCGGCAAAAGAGTGACCCGGCTTCGGCTCACCCGATACCAAGACTCGTCGAAAACCGTGCGTTGCTTCATGACTGGTTGGGTTCTTTTCTAGAACCAGAGTTTCATCCGCACAAATTCCCAAGTACGATGCAGATAGACCCAAGCGATTGATCGCTCTCGGATGTCAATTTTACAAACCCCGCTCATGCCTGGGCGCCACCAGTCTTCGGGAGTCTCCCTGACATTCACTCGGACTCGGAAGTAAGTACCGGTTTCTTTGATGACTGCTACCGGCTCGTATTGAGCGAGTAACACTCCGAATTTTTCCTGCGGGCGTGAAGTGAAGGCCATTTCTCCGTCCATCCCCTGCGTTAAGAAGTGAATATCGCGTTCATCGACTTGGAGTTCAGCATAAGTGTCTTTGATCTCAACTAAACGCATCAGCACCTCGCCAACTTGTGTCGGTGAAGAAAGACGCTCTTTCAGGTCTCCTTCCACAATCACACCATCGAAAGGAGCTCGGATTTCCGTGCGCGCCAGTCGATAGTCAAGAACCTGTAGCTTGGCATCAGCTTGTTCGACAGACAATTGCGAGAGCTTCATTTGCGAAAGGTCACCCTCTGCTTCGTAGCGACGCGCGTCGGAAAGACTGCGATCGCGTTCAGCCCGGAGCTCGGTCTTTTGCATGACCAATTCACGACGATCGAGGGTCGCCAGAAGTTGCCCCTCTTTTACAATATCGCCGACACTCACCAAAACGGTATCGATATAACCCGAAAACGGTGCGGTCAGATCAGCCGAAGCCTCGGTCCGGAGGACAAAGGCTGCCTTCACCTTGTGCGTAATTGGAATGATGCAACACGCAATAAACCCCAATAGAACAATCAGCCCAGCCAGTTTCCACCCAGTGTGACGGTAACCAAGCAAAGACGCAAAACGTCGTCGGATTGAACGCCAGACACGTGCACCAATCCAACCTGACTTCTCCTGTAAAGTCACTAACTGTGGGCTTACCAAATCAAGAACGACACGAAGCGCATCAATCCGTTCCTGGCTGATTCCATCCGACGAATTTGAATACTCCACCGTCACAGCCCCGTGCACCACGTCATCCTTTCGCAAAGGCAGCGAGACGATTTGGCAATTTCCATGCCCTTCGGAAAAAACTTTGTGCTGCCGATTGATCTCCGCTCCCTTAATTGAGGGATTTCCTACCTCGCAATCCTGCTCAGCGGCTTCATCCATCGCTCTTGCAAGTGCTCCGGCAGTTTCGGTATCATTGCGCATACGACCGCCGTGGTTGGTTGCGATGAGCTCCATGAGCCCTTTTTTACGCCACCCAAGAGTGACCCGCATCGCGCCAAGTTCGGACTCGAGCTCATTACAGAGACGACTGGCCGCTTCACCGAAGTGAGCCGATTCGCCAATGATCAGCCCAAGATCAACCACACGGGAAATTTCTCTCAATGATTTCTCGGAAGACTCCGCTTTACGATGAGCTGCAAAAGCGGCCACCGCTGATTCCACAAAATGACGGAGCTGATTCTGCTCGGCTTCCTCAAGAGAGGACTCTCGAGCGATCACCAAAATGAATCTCATTTCCGTCCCGGAAATTTCGATCGCTTGGATCAACCAAAAAAGCCCGCCTTCCTCAAGTTCCCTTGTCTCGGAAGAGCTCGACATGATCGACTTCCTCACTCTAGGAGGAGCAGTCCTCAGATTACTGCCTTCGCTCGCGCCAAAAACCTTCACCGAACCATCTGCGACCTGCAGTGCCACACACTGCCGTAACTTCCAATTATCAGCCGCTGACTCTAAAATACCATTCCAGAAGTCAGCAGCATCTGTTCCCGCCTGTAAAAGATCACCTAAGGTCATTTACTCTCCACGGGGTCTGGAAGTTTCGCCTTCACCCGCATCCCGGGCTTGATTTTGATCTTTCTGTTATCAAATTCAAAACGCACTCGAAAGAGCCCACTCCGTGAATCCAGCTGTGGGTCAATAAATACCAGCTTGGCCTTCTGACCGATGATCTTTGGTAGCGCAGGAAAGCCGACTTCAACTTCCATTCCCTCTTTAATCTGAGTCAGATATGATGTTGAGAGGAAAAAGACCAATTTCATCTTCGAGGCATCAATAATCTCGAAGAGAGGCTCGACCCGGCCAATTGCCTCTCCCGGATCCTTTAAACGATAAACGACGGTTCCTGCCACAGGAGCCTTGATCGAACGCTGGTCCACCGAAAACTGGGCCATTTCGCGCTCCACTTTAAGCCGCTTGAGTTCCAGCTGTTTTTCCAAAAGATTCGACTTACTCTGAATCCTTTTACTGTAGAGATTTTGCGCTGTCTTGAGGTCCTCAGCCGCTTTGTCGATCATGAGACTCAGTCGCTTCACATCCAAGACTTCCCGGGTGGAAAATAAAGTCGCGAGGATCGCACCCTCCGCCACGATCTGGCCTTCCTTAACCTGCACTGTTTCCACGATCTCCTCCACCGGAGAACTGATCGTGATGCGGGCCGCTGGCTGACTCGTCCCCTCTACCCAAGTCTCCGCCTGAGCGGCCGAAATCCAGCCGCTCAGGCTGGCTAAGGTAAATAATTTTCGAATCACCATCTTCATGTGGGTTTCTATGTTTAAATTTAAGAAAAGAGGATGAATTATTTTTTCTTCTCCTTTGCCCGCGTGATCATCATTTCCACTTCTGCACCAGAAACGCCCATTTGATCGAAAATCTGTCCAGCCGCCAGCCATACCGCGATCACCGACTTGCTGAGCCCAGCTTCACTGACTACGAGATTAACCCATGAGTCGCCAAGAATTTGTTGCTGCTCAACCACTCGGTAAAAGTCGCCCTCGCCTGCTTCATACAGCTCATCCTCTTGCTTGAGTCTCAGCTTCGCCAACTCAACCGCTTTCTTCGCCGTTTCGATCCGCTTTTTTGCAGCATCTAAGCGGCTGTATGCGGTATCCACTTCCAGAGAAATTCCACGCTGCGCCTTCGTCAATTCTAGCTCAGCCTGCCGCACCTGAGCTGAGGCTGCATCTTCGGCGGCTTCAGCACTACTTTCCCCAAGCGGCTTTTTAAAATCCAGACCCAGCGACCATTCCGTCCCCTGAGGCTCTGACGCTCTTTCGTATGCTCCACCTGCGCTCTCACTCAGACCATAAAGCCCAGCCGATGCTGTGACATTGAGCTGTGGCTTACCGCCATCCTTGGCACGCAACACATTGAGCTTTGCTGTCTCCACGACATGATTGTAATAAAGCAAATCAAGGCGCCGGGTTTGCCCGTAGTGGATCAGCTCCCTCTTTCCACTCAACGACGCCCCGGAGAAGAAAGACGAAATGGGTTGGAATCGAGTTGTACCATCCAGATCAGGAGCGCGATCAATGAGAGCAAATAAAATATTCACTCGCTCAACTTTGTCGGCAGCAGTCGTTATGTATTGGTCTTGTCGTTGATAAAGAGCAAGCTCTGCAGTGGTCACATCAGTCAGAAAACCCTCATTACTAGCCAGAAGCTCCTGATTGCGCTTCAACATCTGCTCAGCCAATTGAATGTTTGCTGAATGAACTCCCATCACTCGGTCTGCGGTGACAATGTCAGTATAACGACTGGCGACTTCAGCCACGAGATTCATGGCCTTGACACGAGTGAGAACTTCCTGAGCAGCCCCACGGTGTTTCGCTATGTTAACGCCTAGCATGTTCATCTCACGTCCAAAACCTCTCAGAAGTGGCTGAGTCACAGTGATCCCAGTGAACGTCTCATATTCAGGGGAGTAAAGAGCACTATTCGAAGTCCGATTCAAGGTGTTTTCCAATCGTGAAAAGCGTGACCCAAACTCTACGATCGTGCCGGTTTGATACTTCTTCTTTAGGCCAACCCGTCCAGTTAAGTTTTGATCCTCAAAAATTCGTTCGGAATTACCGGGGAGCTGCACTCCGCCCACGGCTACGAATTCCCGCGTATTCTGAGGCTTCTCTCGATCCTCATAGCGGAGCAATGCCTCCAAACCCCAATCAAATTCGGACAACTCCCTCTGCATCTGTGCTTGGCTAATCTTAATGCTCTCGATTTCTCCAAGAAATTCGGGGTTTCGCTTCAAAGAACGATGCACTGCGGAATAAAGACTCAGAAGCTCGGTCTTCTGTTGAGATTCAGCCCTTAGGCTGAGACTAACGAAGATACCAAAAAACGCCAGTAGGGTGACTAATTTCATAGGGATTATTTAACGAGAGCTACATGACGCCAAGCAACAGAAAAAGCTTTACACATGATGCTCTGATGAGGCTGAGGTTTTCTCTCAGGAAAACCTAATGACGCAAGATTATTCGACACCTCACTCATCCCCATGAATCATAACCATTGGACACAGCTTCCGCCACACACACAAGAATGCATTAACCTTGCCAGAGGTTGGCAAAAATTTAACAAGCTGACAACCTTATGAATAATCAAGTCATTTCCTTTTTTCTCCTCCTTAATTTCATCGGCATCTGCGTACTGGGAGCTTTTTTGACCCTCCAGCATCAAAAAAATCAGGGCGCTTATCTTTCTGGATCTTCTGATCTTTCCGTCAATGCCGAACTCTCTTTATTCCAACAGCCTCTCGCTAACATCACTTCAGAGATTGAGAAACTGAACGCCACTGTGCAACGCTTTAGCACCTCTTCCGTGCAATATGACTTCCTCAAACGCGAAATGGATCACCTGTCCGTCGTCGATCAAACCATCGGTGTTCAAACTCAGGCCACAGCAGCATCCAAAACCGAGAAAAATGCGGCACAAGTCGACGAAGCAATCGGAAAGCTCAGTAACCTCTCCCAGCATGTCAAAAGCCAGTTACAAACCCGTCGGAAAACGATGCTTCAACTGATTTCCGGTTTAGAAAAAGAACTCGCTGAGATTTCCGGTAATTCTCCCGAAAAGGTGCCAGAAAAGGTGCCAACGACACCAGCCCCCGCAATTAAGCCACCCTCAGAATAAACACAGAGGAATCCAGCTGGTGATCTAGGGAAATTCAACTTAGATTTTTCACTTCCTCAACGATGGTAATAAGGGTGCCGTTTACGAAGACTTTGCAGGCCTCATACTTGGAGTTCGATCTAAGTCGCCGCTGCTAAGGAGTGACATCTCGCGGCTTGATCTTGCATACACGTTCTTGGAAACCATCCTGACGCCTGAGATAGATCCCGCAGGCCTTCTTCGAAAGCTGCCTTGCTGATCTCCTGTTTCCAAGTAGCCTCTGGCAGACTGACAATTGGTGAAAAGCGGCTCTGAAATCCGCCGCAAGACTTCTTAGATACGTCCCAGCCAACTCCGAAAAAATCTGAGCCATTTTTCGGGTGGTCTCAAAAGCTGTTTTCAGCTGGCCAACAGGCAACAGACATTTCGAATAATTCTAAAGAGCGAGTCCCAGATTGTCGGTCATCATCGCAATATCCTAGCGAAATTCTCCGGGGTCTTCCTCATCGAGGTTTCGGTAAATTTTTTATAGATGCGCTCGAGCGCATTAACCAGGAGTCTGTCGGACTTTGAATCGGCCTTAGAATTTGGTAGTCTCAAACCAAGGCTGCGCGATTTGTTTCCATTGACCGAAATACGCCGATACTGCTGCCTCCGAATTCTCCGCGGAACGTGCGCCCACTCCGACGAGCTCCTAGGGCGTTGTCATTAAAATTGAGCGAATTGACGACGGTGCTGAAGAGCAGTTCAGTGCCCTGCTCATCGACGAATTGCTGTGCAAAAGAGGCGGGGTCGGTTGGGGAGAGCGGCAAGTAGGGAGCTGAGGGAATTGGGATGGCAAGCAATCGTCCCTGCGGAACTAATTACCAGCACCTTTGGCGGAAGATAGCTCGCTCAGCTTCAAAGTGTGGCTACCGGCGACTTCGTTATCGATGTTGATGATGCTATATTTGACCTGAGGATCTTCCGAGGTCGTATCAAACTCCAAAAATCCGTAGGAGCAGTTCTCGTTGTAGCCTATGAGAAACTCGGAGCCCTTGGCGTTTTCCATGAGGCCGTGAGTGTGGACGTTGGTGAGACGGGAGCTCATGACCTCGTAGAGGCTGTAGCCGTTGGGCCGCGTGATCCGTCGAAGATCGGAGCGGTGTCGATCGGCGGCCATGAGGAGGACGCCGTTGATTTTATGTTCGGCAAGGAAGGAGAAGATTGCTTTCCGTTCTTTCGGGTAACCATCCCACGTGTCCTTGCTGCCAGGCTTGACACCGGGGCTCCAGGGGACCGAGGAGGCGAGGACTTTGAAAGTCCCGGTAGACGACTTCAAGGTGTCGAAGAGCCACTTTTTTTGGATCTTTCCCAACATGGAACCGCCTTTTAAATCGCGGTAGTAACGGCAATCGAGCATGATGAAATGGACGTCACCGATGTGGAAGTCATACCAACATCCGGGCTGCTTCGCGCCACCACCGTAAGCGGGGTTATTCCAATTGTGGGTGAAGGTCTCCCAGACGGGAAACTTCCATGCGGGCTTGTCGATGTCCGGTCCGGGAACACAGTCGTTCATCCCGAAGTCGTGATCATCATAGATTGTGAAGATGCTGGTGGAGGCGACGAGTTTTTTCCATTCCGGCTGGCTCTGGCGTCGATAGTAGCAGTATTTCTGCGTGAGTTGATGTTCGGGATCATCGATATAGACATTATCGCCCAGAAGTATCACCGCGGCTGGATCACGCTTGTCGATGGTGGTCCACATACGCTCGTATTTTGGGGTGAATCCAGCGCCGCCTCCGAAGGCGATGCTAAAGCGGGTCGGTTTGCCTCTTGGTGAATAAGTCCGGAAGCTTGCCGGTGATCCGACGGCTTTGCCCTTCACGTGGAGGCTATACTGATATTCTTTGTCGGGAGAGAGCCCCGACACAGTGATGGTGCCCGTGTAGTCCGCGTGTGCGGAAGTAGTCGTTTTTTCGGTGAAGCGCTTGGGTTGTCCCGTCGGCTTAACGACAACCTGAACTTCAATCTCGGTGGCGGTCCGCACCCAGAAACTTGCCGAGGTATCCGTGACCGAGGTCAGCATAGGACCGTGCAGCAATTGTTGCGGCTGTCCTTCGGCCCATTTCTTGAACCCGTCGTAGCCGTAGAGCGGCTTCAGGATATCACGCGGTCCGGCGTAGAGGCGGCTCATGGGTAGGCCATGGTCCACAGACTGCTTGGCGTAGTCGAAGGCGGCGGCGGGATCCCCGTTCTGGCATGCCGCCATCGTGAGGACGAAGAGGCGCTCGGCCTCGCTGATCGGACTGTTCATCTTCTTCGGATCCTTTGCCACAAGTTTGACAGCGTCCGCGGTTTGCCCCTTGGCCAAAAATCTTACGGAATTTCGCCCAGGGTCGTGCTGGGCAAGGGCGGAGAAAGAAAAAGTTGTCAGGATCAGGAGAGAAATTTTTAGGGAACTCATGCGAGGGATTATCTTGGGGTCGAGTAGAAATGTTGTCGTCGGAGGAACAGGAGATTTGACGGGCAGAGAAACTGGAAGAACGATCACCAGCGTCTCCTCTGCCAATCTAGATCGAAGATCAGTGACTTGGTTTTGGAGGTCAGCGAGTTGCGTTTCGATTCGCGTCCGCCAGTCGTCGTCATCTTCAATCGCCGACACCGGGGACTGTTCGTTAGACGGCGCGCCGACCGGGTCTGCTTCGGAAGGGCGTGTTCATACTTCGGAGTTCGCCCACCAAGGATCTTCACAATCAAGTACTTTTGCGAGGGGCCACGGAGAGCGTCTTCCACCACTTTGCTACTGAGGAAGGTTACCGGTTCGCGGCTCGAGGACTGGTTGCAAGCGAGGATGAGAGAGTTGAGAGTGAGCGGGTAGGAGCCAGGTGTCGTGATCTCTTTCTCAAGCAAGCAGCCAAGGACGCGGGCTTCTTCGAAGGTCAGCTGAATGTCAGGGAAGTGATCCATGGGCGATGTTGGAAGAGTAGGAGAATAAAATCAGCTGTCCCGACTATTATGGTGGCGAATAAAATCGCCTCCATAATAGTCGCCCAACAGAAGCACCACTTCCTAAAGGGCGGGAACGCCAATGGCACTGTTCTCTACATCGGAGATGGCCTGCTACTGCGGCGCCCCTCTTTCTCCCCTTCTGACCCCCTCAACGAAGTGCCCAAGTCCAAAAGCAACTTTCCAGCAATTTAACTTGAGATTATTACCATCGTCGCAAGCAGTTTAGGCTCACTGCCTGTTTTAATCACGAGGTGGCACCACAACATCCCGTGGCCCACGAGGCTGGCTTGGTCGTAGCCCCCCACACTAGATGTCTGGAGAATAATGTTAGAAATAGGCTCTTTTCCATCTTCTTTTTCACTCATCAAAGTGAAGTGCTAGGACGCACTTTGGGAGTCTGAAAGACAACCACCACCACAGCAAAAGTTCCTTGTTGACTGGTCAATCTTCCCTCTTGGTTTGGCCCATCTTCTAACGCAGATTGCTTGTCGTTTTTGTGATCATTCATGGCATCCCCCCGGCGATGACTGCATCCTAGCTCACGAAGACTCCTGACTCCGCTCGAAGAGATCACAAATAGCCGCTGCCAAAACAATTCTTGGCATGCCGGGAAGGAGGCCTACGATATGGTATCATAAACTTGTGTTGAAGCGCCCTGCGGACGAAGAAACCCAGATTTTTTACCTGATTCTCCGTCTCACCATTCCCGTTTTCCCAAACCTCGGCTAAATTTCAGACCCCCTTTCTCCAACCCCCACAACGGCGCATCCAAAATCCCGATCCAAAAAGAAAAAACTAGCAGTGCAATCAGATCATGATCTGCTCGAATTCGTGATCCGCACGCCCAAAGAACCTTCTTAGATAGCAATCAAGCACGTAATGCGTGCACGTTCCAAGATCGAAGAAAGGAAACGGTCATGAAAATTTTTTCCCTTTTATTTTACGTCCTCGCCGCTCACTTGCTTAAGGCGGACGAATCCTTCTCGTCGAAGGTTGAACCTCTCTTAAAGGAGCGATGCTTCGAGTGTCACTCCCACGAAGCGGGAAAAATGAAGGGAGGGCTCTCCTTGGACTCCAAAAGCGGTTGGGTCACAGGAGGCGACAGTGGACCGGCGATCGTTCCGGGAAAACCGGACGAAAGCCTCTTGATCCAAGCCATTCGCTATCAGGACGAGGAGTATGAAATGCCTCCCAAGAAGCAGCTCCCCGATGCCGAAATCGAGATCCTCGTCAATTGGGTAAAGCGGGGTGCGCCCGACCCACGGGAAACAACGAGACCGCCGCTCCCCAATTCTGATTGGTGGTCGTTACGGAAGCTTGTCGCACCGGAGGTGCCCGGCGGAGAGCATCCAATTGATGCCTTCATCAGACATAAATTGACCGAATCAAAACTCGAGCCGACCAAGCGGGCAGATCAAACGACGCTCGCGCGAAGACTTTTCGTTGATCTCCATGGTTACTTGCCGACCCCGGACGAGACTGAGTCATTTGTGAACGATGAGAATCCATTGGCCTACGCGAACCTCGTCGATGAACTCCTCGTTTCTCCCCGCTATGGCGAGCGTTGGGCGCGGCACTGGTTGGATACGATCCACTTTGCGGATTCGCACGGATGCGAGCACGATGTGAAGCGACCGAATGCCTGGAGATTTCGGGACTATGTCATCGAGCGCTTGAATGAGGATGTGCCGTGGGATCGATTCGTCCGGGAACAACTGGCCGCGGATGTCTTCTTCCCTGAGGAGCCGCAACTGACGGCCGGCTTGGGATTCATCGCGGCGGGCCCCTTGGAGGCGAGTCGGGCGGGAACGGCTCCGGTCACCTTCGACTACCTTGATCGGGACGATATCGTGATGCAAACGATGGGAGCGATCGTAAGCACAACCGCGAGTTGTGCCCGCTGCCATACCCACAAGTTCGACCCGATCACCCAAGAAGATTATTACTCGCTACAGGCGGTCTTCGCCGGAGTCGGAAAAGGCGATATCGAATACGAAACCTCCACAGAGGTCATGATGCTTCGCAAAGAAATGGAGAGCTTGATCGCGGCGGCTGGAAGTCGGAACTTGAGTGTCCTTTTGCAAGCGCAGTATGGCGAGATTGTCAGTCAGTGGATCTCTGATCGGAAGAAGAATCTTGTCGAGTGGAGTGTCCTAACACCCGAAGTGTTTATGGCCTCGGGCGGGAGCAAACTGACGAAACAAAAGGATCACTCCATTTTTGCCGACGGCCCAATAGCAGACCAGGAAACTTACACCGCGACTGCGCAGGTTGACTTAAAGCGCCTCACCGCCGTCAGAGTGGAAGTGATGAAGGACGAGCGACTGCCGATGGGCGGGCCAGGAAGGGCTGGAAACGGCAATCTTCATTTGGCTGAAGTGGACTTGCAATGGTTTGCGACCGGATCTGACACTTCGGTCCCGCTAAAAATCGCGCGCGCCTCGGCAGATTTCGATCAGGAGGGCTGGACCTCGGCACATGCGATCGACGGTGATCCAGTCACCGGGTGGGCCATCTTTCCAAGGATCAATGAATCGCACCACATCGTGTTCGAGCTCGCCAAACCCATCGATCTTACAACTGGTGGCAGGCTCGCAGTCACGCTAAAACAACTGAATCCCCCGAAACACCTGATCGGTCGCTTTCGCCTGTCCGCGACCGATGCGGAAGGCGGGGCTGCGCAGATCTTGTCTTCGGAAGTAATCGAGGGGCTCAAGAAGCCAGAGGCCCAGAGAACCGATGGCGAAAAGGTCATCCTAGCCGCGGCCGCCTTGGAAACTTACGCAAAAAAACGACTCGGCACCTTGCCACCCAAGGCCACCGTCTACGGCGTTTCTTCCTCATGGTCGCATGCCAAGAAACTAGCTGCTCCACAGGAGCCCAAGGTGGTCCACCTCCTGCGCCGCGGTGATATCGACAAGCCTGTTCGGAAAGTAGAACCAGGTGCAATTTCCGCGATCAATCACCTCCCCGGTCGCTTCGAACTTCCCGATCCAAAGAACGAATCGGCAAGACGGGCGGCCCTCGCCGATTGGCTGATCCACGAAGATAATCCCCTCACCTGGAGAAGTATTGTGAACCGGGTGTGGCACTACCACTTCGGTCGTGGTCTCTGCGATACTCCAAACGATTTTGGCAGAATGGGAAGTCAGCCGAGCCATCCCGAATTGTTGAACTGGTTGGCCGTTTGGTTCCGCGATGAAGCGAAAGGTTCATTGAAGAAATTGCACAAGCTGATCCTGACCAGTGAAACTTGGCAGCAGGCCAGTCAGATTCTGCCCAACGCGAAGGACTCAGACAATCGTCTCTTGTGGCGTATGAACCGACAGCGCATGGATGCCGAGGTGTTTCGTGATTCGATTCTCCGCCTGTCGGGGCGGCTCGACCTGAGTATGGGTGGGCCGGGAATTGAGCAGTTTAAAAAATCGCAAGGACCGCAAGCGACCCCAGCCTTGGATTACTCGAGTTATGATTGGAATTCGCCCGGCGCTTCCCGCAGGAGCATCTATCGCGTGGTTTGGCGTGGAATCTCCGATCCCTTCATGGAGGCCCTCGATTTCCCGGACTTGGGATTGCTGGCACCCAAGCGTGGTTTCTCGGTGTCGGCACTTCAATCCTTGGCCGTCTTCAACAATGACTTTGTCCTCCATGGAAGTGAGTGGCTCGCGCAGCGGGTCGAGTCGGAAGGGGGCGATTTGGAGGCACACGTGCAGCGCGCCGTTCGCCTCGTGTGGCTCCGTCCTCCATCCGCCAGCGAACATGTGGGATTTTCAAACTACGCGCGAAAGCACGGATTGTCCGCCTTTTGCCGTGTCCTTTTAAACAGCAATGAATTCCTCTTTATCGAATGAAACGTAGATCATTTTTGTGGGATGTTGGAGGAGGCTTGGGCGGTGTCGCGATGGCGCAGATGCTGACGCGTGATGCCTTGGGAAGCCCCAAACCTGAGTTAAACGGTGGCATTCATCATCCGGCCAAGGTCAAGCGCGTCATCCAGCTCTTCATGACCGGCGGGGCGAGTCCGATGGACACCTTCGACTACAAACCGGCACTCGAAAAACTGCACGGACAGAAGTTGGGGCCGAAGGAAAAGCCGGAGGGCTTCACCGCGATGCCCGGAGCCTTGCTGAAGAGCCCCTTCGAATTCAAACAGCACGGGGAATCGGGTCGCTGGGTGAGCAGCGTATTTCCGCACCAGGCAAAGTGGGTCGATGAAATGGGATTCCTGATGGCGATGAAATCGAAGACCAACGTTCACGGACCGGGGACCTACATGATGAATTCCGGCTTCCTGCTGCCGGGCTTCCCCTGCCTTGGAGCATGGACCTCCTATGCCCTTGGCAACCTGACCGACAACCTCCCGACCTTCGTCGTCCTGCCCGATTCCAAGGGGCTCCCTTACAATCAGCGAGGTCCCTTTTCCTCGGGCTTCCTCCCGGCAGTCCATCAAGGAACCGTCATCAAGGCCGGTGGCTCGAATCCGGTGCCCAACCTTTTCGCGAACGAGCGCTTCGACTTTGCAAATCCAACTGCCGAGCGGGACGGACTCGCCTTGCTTCGTCAGATGAACGAGGGTCACGCGAGCGAACGTGCCGACGACACCCGCCTGGAATCGCGGATTCGTTCCTACGAGCTGGCGGCAAAGATGCAGCTCTCCGCACCTGAAGCCTTTGACTTGAGCAAGGAAACGGAGCTCACCCGAAAGTCTTATGGCCTCGACGACAAGGTGACCGAGGACTTTGGAAAGCGCTGCTTGCTGGCACGCCGCCTCTGCGAGCGAGGAACCCGTTTCGTACAAGTCTGGAGTGGCCCGCAAGGAGCGGTGAAGAACTGGGACAACCATGGCAGCATCTCCAAAGAGTTGCCGCCAATCGCCGCCAGCGTTGACCAGCCGATCGCGGCACTGATCGAAGACTTGAAGGGACGCGGCCTCTTTGAAGACACCCTTCTTATCTGGACCACCGAGTTTGGCCGCACTCCGTTCGCGCAAGGAGGAGACGGACGGGACCATAACGGTGGAACCTTTGTGACCTGGATGGCGGGGGCGGGAATTAAGGCCGGCTCATCCTACGGACAGAGCGACGATTGGGGCTACCAGACCCTAGAAGGCACCACCTACTGCTACGATCTGCATGCCACTATCCTGCATCTCATGGGGATCGACCACGAGCGCCTGACCTTCCTTCAAAACGGAATTGATCGCCGCCTCACCGACGTCCACGGGCATGTCGTTCATGACATTCTCGGATGATATTTAGTGGACCCCTCTAACATCTCTCTTTTTGATTATTCTGATTGTGGCGTATTGACTCTTGACCCATCACTTTCCCGGAGCTTTTACGGTCGGCACCACCAACTGACGAGCCCAGATATTGCGATAGCGAACCGGGTTACCATGGTCCTGAAGTTGAAGTCCGCCTGCCCCTTGCTTCCCACCCTCCTGAACCGCGAACTGTGTCACAATCCCGTTGTGCAGCACCGTGATCGACCCACGCTGAATGACTTTCCCGTCTGCTCCCTTTTTCTCACGGATGCAAATGATGTCATAGGTCTGCCATTGACCCGGTCCGCGACTGGCATTCACCAAGGCAACACTCTTTTTGTAAAGCGAGGAAGCCTGTCCATCGGGATAAGTATCGTTGTGAAATGAATCGAGCACCTGCACTTCAGGATAACCGCCGATAAAGACCCCGCTGTTTCCGCGCCCCTGGCTGTTCCCCTTCACCTCCGCTGGCGTGCACCACTCAATATGCCATTGGCAATCTCCTTCCACCTGGTCCCGGGTTTGGATTACGCCAGTCCCTCTTACCACCTCCATACGTCCGTCCTTCACGACCCACTTCGCGGCATCATTTCCGTCTTTCCCTTTGCCTTTCCACTTTGAAAGGTTCGTGCCGTCAAAAAAGACAATGGCATCAGAAGGTGCTGCACCAGGCTTGGCGGCAGTCGTATGACCCGGAGGTGTAATAACAGCCGGACGCTCGGCTTGAACCTTCTCCTTACTCCATCGCCCGGCATTAGAAACAGAAGCCGGTTCCTCGGCATGAAGCGGGGTAAGAATGGCAAAAAGCGTGGCGGTAAAGAGTCGGCGATAGTTCATGGCGGGGAAGGAATGGCAAATTGTAAGTTAAGGTCTCAAGGACAATTTTTTATTACGTCCAGACTTGCTCCCTCTTTTCAGTGAAAATCGGGTAGACGGTAGGTTCGAACGACCGTCCCACACACCACCGGCCATACGAGTTTGCCTTTGGCTAAGCAGAAATGACTTCGTAGGGCTGGATGTGCTTTGTCGCACGGCGGTTCCAATTCGCCACTTATTGCCATTGGCTCCCTTTTGGGCCGTCGGGGTAACAGCCAACCGAAGGGAGACAACCTGCACGAAGGGCTGTCCTCGTTTCCCAAGTTCGTGGTCCAGCTCATCGAGCAGAATGTTGGCCAAGAGCCGACAATGGAGCGGAACGACATAGACAGCCACAGGCTGCCCGGAGGGTGAGCGTAGGGTGAGACCTCCAGCGCATTCACCCCGATGCGCGAACCGATCCAAAAACGCGCGGAAGTTTTCAAACAAGAGCTATAGTGAGCCAAACCATTGGAAAATGTTCTCACCTTTGCTCGCTCGGCGTGGCTCAGCCGGAATAAGCCCTGACTATTTGAACGGGGCGGAACGCCCCGGCTCCTTTACTCAATAACCTCCGCCTATGGCAGCACGCGAATACGGAGGTTCTTAAATTCAATCGGAGAGCCTTCTGACTCAAGACAAAGGTAACCATTCGCAGGATCACAGTTAGTGCCTCCTGAGACCTCTTCGCCATTCACCCAGAGACGGACTTCGCCATTAATGGCGCGGATGTAGTAGTGGTTCCACTCGTTAATGCCCTTGGTGAGATTTTTGGTCGGAAAACTGCGTCGACCATTCGCCGCCACAGGTGGAAAAGGCTTCATCTTGGCAGGTCCCGTTGGGAAAACATCCCCGTGCGAAGTGAACCAATCCGACGGCTTGCCCTTTTGTTTTTCCCAATTGGTTTCATAGCCAAGATCAAGGACTTGAACTTCGATGCCATCCGGGAGAGCCCCTTTTCCGGCGGCAAGCTTATCGATCGAAGCCTGACTCGCCCAGACGAAGACGCCTGAATTTCCGGCATGCTTTTTATGCTTCCACTCGCACACCATTTCAAAATTCTTAATTTGCTCCTTCGAGCGAATCACCCCGACAGGCTTGCCGGTGCAATGGACCACTCCATCTTTCCAGGTCCAGGTGTCAGGCTTGCAGTTCACATTGATGAAATCAGCCTCAGTGAGATCCCGCCATCCTTGGCCGGTGCCATCGATCATTGCCTTCTTTAGCGCTGGAGCGGCTTCCCCGTGATGATCAGAAAAACTTTGATTCGTGAGAAGAGCGAAACCCAATCCAGTCATGGAAAGGAGGGTGAGAAATGACGAGCGATTCATATTTATCGTTTGGTTGAAAAACAAAACCTAATCGATGAACACCAGAGAGCAATCACCAATGAGACCAAGTCGCAGGGAAACGAACGCGAATAAAACGAACCGAGTGAATTTTGGCTTTCCTTCTAAAGTGGGTTCAAAAGTCATTCGGATCAATTCGCCTGATTCACACTCAACTCTCTTTTCAGAAAGCTCTTTGCCTTCCCTCTGGACCTCTCCATTAAGTCGCATTAGCTTGACCCCGATGATGGTGAGCAAAATCGACCGCTATCTCACCCGACAAGTTCTGGTGAGCACCCTCTTCGCGGTGATGGTGCTTAGCATGGTCCTCATCCTCGGAAACGTTTTTAAGGAAGTTCACGACCTCCTCGTGAATAAAGGCGCGCCAGTTTCATTTGTGGCAATCTTCATTCTCCAACTCCTGCCCTACTCCCTCGTTTTCACCATTCCCTGGGCCTTCCTTGCCGCCGTCTTACTTACCTTTGGCCGACTTTCGTCCGATCAGGAAATCACCGCCCTCCGCAGCAGCGGGATGAGCCTTTATCGTATCGCCACTCCGGTGCTCCTTCTCGGTCTTGGATTCTCTTCCATTTGCCTCTGGCTCAATGCCACGCATGCCCCCCGAGCCAAGGCTGCGATCAAGATGCTTCTCTACGATGAGATCAGAAATGATCCCCTTCGCCTTCTCGACCCCGGCGTCGTCCAATCCCGCTTGAAGGGGCAAAAAATCTACATCAACGAGCGAGAGAACGAGCAAACTCTGGGAGGCTTCCACGCCTACCAGCTCTCGACCAACGATCGAAACGCCCCTCCTCTTGGCTACCTTTACTCTAACCGAGTCACCCTTGATACCGAATCGGTAGATCAGCAATTCGATCTCCAGCTCAACACGGGCTACGGCGAAATTTACGACAAGAAAGGAAACCTCCAGCAGTTCTTTGCTGATAAAGCAGAACCTTGGGTCCTGACTTATCCCCTCCGGGGACGGCAGCTCAAACCAAACACCCTCGACAACCAGGAGATCGCAGAAATACTAAGGAATCCCCCGCCCGAGATCGCTCCCGAAAGACTCCCCATGTATGCCTTCGAACGGGACAAGCGCTTCGCCTTTTCCCTCGCTCCTCTCGCTCTTGCCTTTGTCGGAATCCCACTAGGAATGAACTCGCGTCAGAAGGAAAACTCATCGGGAATTGTAATGAGTATCGTCATCGCCTTTGCTTATTTCCTTCTTCTGATTCTGGCCGAAGAAACCCGCGCAGATCACCTTTCCCTTTCCCAGTCACTCCTCTGGCTCCCCAATATTCTCGGAGTCTTCTTGGGACTTTGGTTCCTTCATCGGGCGTCCCAGAAGAGCTGAGGAATGGCGAGGAAATTAAGGAGTTGTTTGCGCGAAGAAGTCGGGCCTGTCAATGAGGCTGAATTTTCTCTGTGTAGTAAACTACTCAAAGGAAAGTTGAACGAAAGTGACGGGCTTAAGATCGAGTGTAGTCGACTTATTTATTCTTGAATCGTTCCTAATTGACCCTTCTCTCAAACCTTGCCTTGCCGAGTGACCAAGGCCGGTCTTAGTCTGGGTCCATGAAAGGAAAAGGCGGTCGAAAACTTCGCTCCGCATACCGCTCCTTTAAAGAATGGTTTGCTGAGACCCCACTGCAGATCTTCCCCTTTCGGTCCTATTTAAAAGGCTACTCGCGCGAAACGGCCAAGTTTGATCTCAAAGCTTCGGTCAATGTCGCGCTCCTCGCCATTCCGCAAGGGATGGCTTACGCAGCGATCGCCGAACTTCCGATTCTCTACGGCATCATCTGCTCGGCCGTTGCTTCCATCGTAGCTCCTCTCTTCGCGAGTTCCCGCCAAACCATTCTAGGGCCTACCAATGCGACCTCGCTCATGGTCTTCAGCTTCTTCGCCGCACAGGGCCTGGCGATGGAAGAAAAACTTGCCCTCATGCCCCTGCTCGTCCTCATGGTGGGGATCATTTGTCTGATCGGAGCTCTTTTGAAAGCGGCCGATCTTTTGCAGTATATTAGCCAGAGCGTTCTCGTTGGCTACATCACGGGAGCCGCGATACTCATCATGATAAACCAGGGGAAGCATCTCTTTGGCGTGGCTGACACCGTCCAATCGGCGAGTAATTTTTTCGGCATGCTCGACGGTCTTTTAACGGTGTCTTCATCGTTTCTTTGGCAACCAGCTCTTCTCGGAGGAGCCACCCTACTCATCTACTTTGTCATCTCGCGCTTCCTCCCAACCCTCCCAAATTTTGCGCTGACCCTGTTTCTCGTGGCTCTGGGTTCTGCCATTGCCGCCAATTTTCTTCCAGGATGGTCCGAAACCGTCCCCAACTTTAAGGCATACGCTCTCAACGATCTTCAGCCGAAATTCCCCACCGCTTCTGAAAACGGTATCTTTCATGATATTTCCACCCTGATGAGCGTGGCTCTCGCCATCGCCTTTCTCGCCTCACTGGAGAATACCGTAATGTCAAAGTCTATCGCCTCCCGCACCGGACAACGGGCAGAAATTAACCAGGATATGCTTTCCGTCGGAATGGCCAATATCGCCTGCGCCTTCACCGCCGCTATGCCCGCTTCCGGATCTCTGACCCGTTCCGCACTCAACTACGAATCAAAGGCTCGAACCGGCTTGGCCTCCCTGCTCTGCGGGGTTTTCTGCCTCATTGCTGTGTTCGCCTTTGCCTTCATGGCCCCTAACCCGGTGTCCTTTGTTCCCAAAACGGCCCTTGCCGCTCTCGTGGTGGCCGTCGCGGCGTCCCTCATTAAGTGGAAAAATATCCGTATCTGTCTCCTCTCCACTCCCGATGATGCGGTCGTCCTCGTGATTACCTTCGTCACGGCTCTCATCGCTCCGCTTTATGTCGCGATCTTCTTCGGCGTGGCGCTCTCCATTTTCCTCTTCCTGCGAAAAGTCTCCAAACCTCATCTCGTGGAATACGAAATCTCCGACGAAGGTGAACTCCGCGAGCTGGACAATAAGAGGGCTCGACCGATCCCCGCGATCTCGATCGTCCACGTCGAGGGCGCACTCTTCTTTGGAGCCAGCGAACTCTTTCGGACCCAAGTTCAGCGGATCGTCGTTGATCCCAATCTTAAAGTCATTATTTTACGACTCAAGAACGCGCATCATCTAGACGCCACCAGCGTAATGGCGATGCGCGATCTCATCCGATTTGTCCGATCCCAAGATCGCCATCTCATCGTTTCGGGGGCTACGAGAGACGTCTATAAGGTCCTCAAAAGCTCAGGCGTTCTGGAAACTCTCCAGAAGGGCTGCCGCCGCGAAGAAGGCGAAACCAACCTCTTTTTCTACGCTCCCAGCAACCCTAACATCTCCACCCGCGACGCCCTCATCCGTGCTCAGGATCTGCTGGGCACGAACAAAGCCGATGTGAAGATCTTCTACGACCCCGCTCACGATAAGGCTTAGAAAGCAGATTTTGGAGAAACGATCTGCCCACCGTTGGGGTAATATTGCTCAAAGAAAAATAAAAGTTATGCCAAGTAGAAGAACAGAATAGAAAACTGCCCGAGTGATTTTACGATAGGGCAAGGCGCAGCGTGGGAACAGTGCGGGTAGCGTGACCGAACAGGAACGCAGCCATCTGGAAAAAGCACCCAGTTCTCTCCACCTCCGCGAAGCGCTCGAATTGAGAACTTTAAAATAAACATTTGGCTCTTCTGTCTTGCGGAGTGGAATTACTCCCAAGAACAATACTCTGGTTTGAGTCAGTGGCCCTTCAGTCGCCTTCGCGAACGAATTAGATCGCGTCCACAATCCCATTAAAGGTCGCGCTCGGACGCATCGCTTGGACTAAGGCAGCCTCATCCGGCGCGTAGTATCCTGAAAGCTCAACCGGCTGTCCTTGCACCCTATTTAGCTCTTCCAAGATCGCAGTCTCCTGCTCAGCCAACGTTTCCGCCACAGGCGCGAACTCCGCCTTAAGATCAGCGTCTTCATCTTGAGCGGCGAGCGCTTTGGCCCAGTAAAGAGCGAGATAGAAATGACTCCCCCGGTTATCGAGCTGATTCACTTTCCGCTGAGGCGACTTATTATTGAGCAGCGCTTCAGTGGTAGCGTCATCCAGAGTTGCGCCCAAAAGCTTCGCCTTGTCAGATCCGATGTGATCCAGCGAAACCGCTAGGGCAAGAAACTCGCCCAGTGAATCCCAGCGGAGATGATTCTCAGCCACGAATTGCTGCACGTGCTTCGGAGCCGATCCACCAGCACCTGTTTCGAAAAGACCGCCACCATTCATGAGCGGGACAATCGAGAGCATCTTGGCGCTCGTGCCCACTTCGAGAATTGGGAAAAGGTCGGTGAGGTAGTCACGAAGGACATTTCCGGTAACCGAAATGGTGTCCTCCCCTGCTTTCAGACGCTCAAGGGTCTCCTCGGTCGCTTCGACAGGTGAAAGAATACGTAGGTCCAAGCCATCGATATCGTATTCAGCGAGATATTGACCCACCTTGTCGATAAGCTGCGCATCGTGGGCACGATCTTCATCGAGCCAGAAGATCGCTGGATCACCAGTCGCCCGTGCACGTGTTACAGCCAGCTTCACCCAGTCCTGAATCGGAGCATCCTTGGCCTGACAGGCACGCCAGATGTCGCCTTCCTGAACTTCGTGCTCCATGAGCGTCTCACCTGCGGAATTCACCACGCGGACCGTTCCAGCAGCAGTAATCTCAAAGGTTTTATCGTGAGAACCGTATTCCTCGGCTTTTTGCGCCATGAGGCCAACATTGGGAACCGTGCCCATGGTAGTGGGGTCAAAAGCGCCGTGCTTTTTGCAAAACTCAATCGTGGTGTCATAAACTCCGGCATAGGAGCTGTCGGGAATGACCGCAAGAGTGTCGCGGACTTTGCCCTCGGCATCCCACATTTGGCCGGAATTCCGAATCATCGCCGGCATGGAGGCATCGATGATGACATCGCTTGGAACGTGCAGGTTCGTAATCCCCTTATCGGAGTCAACCATCGCGATATCAGGGCCCGCTTCGTAAGCAGCCGCAATATCCGCTTCGATCGCGGCCTTCTGGTCAGCGGGAAGTGATTGAATCTTGGAAACCAGATCTCCAAAACCGTTCTTAAAGTCGATTCCCAGCGGCGAAAGAACCTCACTGTGCTTCTCAAGAAGCTCCTTAAAGTAAACCTCCACCGCATGGCCAAAGATAATCGGGTCAGAGATCTTCATCATCGTCGCCTTCATGTGGAGCGAGAAAAGTGTCCCTTCGCTCTTGGCCGCCACAATCTGTTCGCCGAGAAATTTGACCAAAGCCGCTTTGCTCATGCAGGTACCATCAAAAATTTCACCTTCCTGAAGGACGATTCCCTCCTTAAGGACCTGAATCGAGCCATCGGCTCCCGTCCACTCAATCTTCACCTCAGTCGCTTCCGGCACCGTCACCGATTTCTCGTTCGAGGCAAAATCGCCCGCAGCCATCGTGGTAACACTGGTTTTTGAATCAGACGCCCATCTCCCCATCGAGTGCGGGTTGGCTCTGGCAAATTCTTTGACCGCTTTGGGCGCCCGGCGATCCGAGTTTCCTTCACGAAGGACAGGATTCACCGCACTGCCCTTCACCCGATCATAACGAGCCTGGATGTCCGCCTCGTCATCGTTCGATGGAGACTCAGGGTAATTAGGAAGCAGGTAACCTTTAGCCTGCAGCTCGGAAATAGCGGCGACCAACTGAGGAGCCGAAGCACTGATGTTCGGAAGCTTGATGATATTGGCCTCAGGCGTCTTCGCCAGTTCACCCAATTCAGCAAGTGCGTCCTCGGTCTGCTGATCCGCCGGAAGACGATCCGAAAAGACCGCCAAAATACGACCTGCGAGAGAAATGTCGCGCGTCTCCACTTCAATCCCCGAAGATTTCGTAAACGCCTTGATGATCGGCAAAAGAGATTGCGTTGCGAGGTAAGGGGCTTCGTCGGTCTTGGTATAAATGATCTTGGACATGCTTAGGGCGGGCGATTGCTGCCCTTCCTGTAGTTGAAGAGCTCCAAACGGTCAAGAAGCTGCCGATGCTGACCGAAAGATTTCAGACCAAGGCTCAATTAATCTAATTTTAGGACAGTTGAGTCCTTACACCACTCCGCATTTCAAAAGAGAGGAATAATGTTTTTAAATAGTTAGGCAAGAGCGCTGCGTATTGGAATCAAGAGCCGGGCGCTTTCTCGAGATAACAGCGTTGATCCTCAGTTGTGGTGCACCAAAAGGCATTTCACCCACACCACGCCTTCGTCCCGCCTTGCCCATCACTCCGGCATTTGGCTCTTTTGAAACAACATTTAATACAACCAACCTAGTAGGAGATGGGCAATCTTTGTATACCTCAGAAATGGGGGAGAAGATGATAAATCTAGCCTTCTCTGTCTCGTCAAAGAGACTCTTGCAGAAGGGCTCACAGCCGAGATTGGCTGCGCTCCGAAACGAAAAAACGGCGAGACCTAAAGAGCATCGCTTTTTAAAATCTTTCAGTGAAGAGCTTAGCCGCCGATCTGGGTGCGGCCGGTAAGGCTGGCTCCCTCTTCCATACTGAGCATCTTGGTTTTGATGTCGCCATTGAGAATGGACTTCCCTTTGAGTTCACAGCGATCAGAAGTGATCGTGCCCTCGACGCGACCGTAAAGTTTGACTTCGCCCGCCTTAACATCGCCTTTGATATTGGCGTTCTCGCCGATGGTCACCTTGCCCTTATCGGACTGGATTTCACCGTTAATTTTACCATCGATGATCATGTCGTTCGAAAACTTGATCGAGCCAGTGATCTCGATTCCTTGGGAGAGGACGTTGGTTGCGTTTGCCATTTCTGAATGAAGTCCAGCAGCTTGAGTATAAGGTGACAATTCAAAAAATCGTAATCTTTTTGACAAAGAGGCCTGCAGGCATGATTCCTCCCAAGTGAGTTTCGCAAGCCAGTTCGAGCACTTAATGGAGGAACCGACCTCTTTGATGCGACGCTTCGCACAGCTGATCGCTCCTTGCTCGAAAGGGCAACTGGAGGCTCGCGCCAAGCAAAGCCAGCAAATCACCCGCCGGCACTTCGGCAAGACGATGCGGCTTTTTGCCCCCCTCTACCTTTCGAACGAGTGCGTCAACAACTGCAAATATTGCGGTTTTTCCCGCGACAACCCCATTTTCAGAACGACTCTCACGGTCGATCAGGTAGTGACCGAAGCTCAGCATCTACATTCTATGGGATTCCGAAATATTCTGCTGGTTGCCGGTGAGCATCCCAAATTTGTCTCGGACGGCTATCTCCAGTCCTGCATCGATGCGATCAAGGACTTCGTCCCGACCATCGGGATCGAGGTCGGCCCCATGGAGGACGATCAATATGGCGAACTCGTCTCCCACGGCGCGGAGGGCCTCATTGTCTACCAAGAGACCTACCACCGGGAAACCTACGAAACTCTTCACACGGCAGGGCCGAAAAAGAACTTCGACTGGCGACTCGATTGCCCCGAACGGGCCTACGCTGGCGATTTCCGAAGAATCGGAATCGGAGCCCTCTTCGGTCTCGCTGATTGGCGTCACGAAGCCATCGCTCTGGCGACACACCTAGACTACTTGATGCATCATTGCTGGAAGGCCACTTTCAACGTCTCCTTTCCCCGCATGCAACCTCACGCGGGAAATTACGAATACACTCCCGATCCCAAGCTTTCGCTCAACGATCGCGATCTTGTCCAGCTCATCACCGCCTTTCGTCTCTGTTTCCCTCAGGTCGGCATCACTCTTTCAACCCGCGAACCCGCGAGTCTTCGCGACGCCCTCTTCCCACTTGGCGTCACCCACATTTCTGCAGGTTCCAACACCGCCCCCGGCGGATACACTGGAGCGGGCGACGATGATCTTCACCTCACCGTCAAAGGTCGACGCGTCGAGATTGAAGAGAAGGATACTGCAGGCTGCTCCCGTGCAACAGGACAGTTCGAAATCGACGACGAACGCCCGGTCGGCGACATCGCCAAGCTCCTCCGCCAAAAAGGATTTGATCCAGTTTGGAAAGACTGGGACACGGCCATCCTCACGAAATCATGACGCTCACCATCAATGGCAAAACCCGCGAAGTGGACGATGGGCTAAACATCTTGACCCTGCTCGAATCGCTGGGCTTCGGTAACAAGCCCGTCGTTGTCGAACTCAACGCCGAAGCGCTCTCGCCCTCCGAGTTTGAAAGAAGGCTCAACGATGGTGACAAGCTCGAGCTCATCACGATCGCCGCTGGAGGTTAGGTGAATGCCAACGCTCCGTCTTGAAGCGAAACTTTGATCGTATCTCCTTCCGCGAAAGTTCCTTCGAGGAGATCGAGACTGAGCGGATCCAACAGCAGATGCTGAATCGACCGCTTCAAAGGGCGGGCACCGTAGACCGGATCATAACCCTGGTTTCCGATGAAATCAAAGACCTCATCCGATATCTCAAGAGTGATACCTTGAGCGAGTAGACGTTTCTTCACCCGTTCCAACTGAATCCCCACGATCTCGCCAATCTCACCGCGCGTCAATCGATCAAAAATAACCGTCTCGTCAATTCGGTTGAGAAACTCGGGCCGGAAGTGCCCCCGAAGAGCTTCTTTCACCGCAGCCTCCCGCTCCTCGAGATTGGACTCATCCAGGATGTGCTGACTTCCGATGTTCGATGTCATGATGAGCACCGTGTTTCGAAAATCGACCGTGCGGCCCTGACCATCGGTGATGCGCCCATCATCGAGAACTTGCAGGAGGACATTGAAGACATCCGGATGCGCCTTCTCGATCTCATCGAAGAGAACAACCGAGTAGGGCTTGCGTCGAACGTGCTCGCTGAGCTGGCCGCCCTGTTCGTATCCCACGTAGCCTGGAGGGGCTCCGATGAGTCGCGAGACGGCGTGCTTCTCCATGTATTCTGACATGTCGATACGCACCATCGCGCCGTCGTCATCAAAGAGGAATTCCGCGAGCGCCTTCGAAAGCTCCGTTTTCCCCACACCGGTAGGGCCAAAGAAAAGGAAGGAACCCAGAGGACGATCCTCATCTTGAAGCCCAGCACGAGCGCGACGAACGGCGTTCGAAACCGCCACCACGGCCGGCTTCTGACCAATGACACGTTCACCTAAGCGAGATTCCATCTTCACGAGCTTGGCCCGCTCCCCTTCTTGCAAGCGACTGACGGGAATCCCGGTCCAGGCCGCCACCACTTGCGCGATGTCTTCCTCGGTCACTTCTTCTTTCAATAGTCGGGAGCTGTCCTGCTGAGCGCGAATCACTTCTTCCTTCTCAACCAGAATGGCCTCGGCTTCAGGCAAACGACCATAAGTAATCTCCGAAGCTCGGCCAAGGTCACCCAAGCGCTGAGCCTGTTCGATTTCAGTCCGCAAGGTTTCAATCTCCTCCTGAAGTTCGCGCACTTCATCGATCACTTCTTTTTCCTTTCTCCACTGCGCCATGAGCGCAGTGGATTCTTCCTTCAGATTAGCCATTTCCTGCTGCACCGATTTGAGCCGTTTTTTCGAAGCCTCATCGCTTTCTTTCTCCAGCGCTTGCCGCTCCAGCTCCAGCTGCATGATATGACGCTCCAGCTGATCGATCTCGGTCGGCATGGAATCGAGTTCGATCTTCATGCGTGCAGCTGATTCATCGATCAAATCAACCGCTTTATCTGGCAGGAAACGATCAGAAATGTAGCGATCGCTCAACGTCGCGGCCGCCACAATCGCACCATCTTGGATGCGCACCCCATGGTGCACCTCGTAGCGCTCTTTGAGACCACGTAGAATGGCTATGGTGTCCTCGACACTTGGCTCCCCCACCCTCACCGGCTGGAAGCGGCGCTCAAGAGCGGCATCTTTTTCGATATACTTGCGATATTCGTCCAAGGTAGTCGCGCCAATCGTCCTCAGCTCCCCACGGGCAAGCTGAGGTTTAAGAAGACTAGATGCATCCACCGCCCCCTCACTCGCTCCCGCGCCCACGATAGTATGAATTTCGTCGATGAAGAGGATGATTTCGCCATCTGAATCGGTCACTTCTTTAAGAAAAGCCTTTAGACGATCTTCGAATTCCCCCCGGTATTTCGCCCCGGCGATCATTGCTCCCAAATCAACCGAAATGAGCCGCTTCCCTTTCATGGAATCGGGCACGTCACCACTCACAATGCGACGCGCGAGCCCTTCGACAATCGCCGTTTTACCCACACCGGGTTCCCCAATGAGGACCGGATTATTTTTCGTCCTCCGTGAGAGCACTTGCAGGATGCGTCGGATTTCTTCATCGCGTCCAATGACGGGGTCAATTTTTCCTTCGCGCGCTTTTGCCGTGAGATCCTGGCCGTATTTCTCCAGAGTCTGATATTTCTCCTCGGGATCTTCATCAGTGACCTTCTGGCTTCCCCGGATCTCTTTGAGAGCCTTCTCAATCGTATCTTCATTCAAACCGACCTTGGTAAACAGTTCGCCCGCCGGCGAATCCGACCGCAGCATCCCAATGAGCGCGTGCTCGACGCTGAGGTAATCGTCGTCCATCGATTCACGGATCTTGTCGGCTTCGTCAAGAGCCATCCGCAAGCCGTAGCTCATCTGCGGCTGGGAACCAGCTCCCTGCACACTGGGCTCTTTGGCAAGCGCCGTGGCGACATCTGCCTTGAGCGCGGTGAGGTCCCCTCCTGCCTTTTCCAGCAAAGGTCCCACGATGCCTCCTTCCTGTTGCAAAAGAGCGAGCAGGACATGAGTAATCCTAAGTTCCGGGTGAGCAGAACGGAGCGCGAGTTGTTGGGCACTTTGAAGAGCCTCTTGAAGTTTTGTGGTAATCTTGTTCATTGCTTTAATTCTAAAACTATGACGGAACATAGCAACTTTTTGTTCACTAAAAATAAAGCCTCATTTTGTAATGGCCGGGGTGTTAGCTTAAGGATTGAAAGATGTTTATTGGGTCATCAAAGTTGGACTGTGGCTCTTCGGGGGCTTCTCCTTATTCGCACTTGGCATGAACATTGGAGTCAGCCTACAGAAATCAACTTGGAAAAATCGCGAGAATCTAAGCGACCTCCAGATGTTAGCGGACCTCACCGGAAGCGACTACCCATTCGCAGAAGTCATCAAATAAAACAGCGGAGTCCTAGTCCTCCCCTACGAACCTGCAAATGAAGCGCATCTGGCCATCCACTCAGCAGTCACACACGCCAGTGAATCGGTAAGAAAGGAACTGAGCCAAGTCGATTCCCCCATCCGAAGCAAACGCCGGATTAACGAAGCCTCGCGTTTTTTCGAAGACGCCCTCCTTACCCAGCTCGACTCGCTCCCGAACTTCAGCTGCCAAATCCCCAGGACCAGTGAAGGAAAAGAGCAGCGCTCAGGCTATCCGGATCTCAGAGTCGAACATCTCCCCAGCGGAACCGTAGCCTATCTCGACCCAAAGTTCTTCGAAGAAACATCGATCAAATCGAGTTTTCGCACCTTCTACTTCGAACCCAGCAAGCAAATCAAAGTCACTGAAGATGCCCTCCACCTCCTTGTGGGCTTCCCGCACGATGGGCGCGCCCGCGAGTGGACCTTTGCCACAGCGGAACTTGTCGATCTCGCGGATCTACAGGTCAATCTCAAGGCGGAATTCTCGGCCTCCAACCGTGATCTCTATCACCAGGAAGACGAGAAAGGCTTAACCTCTAAAGGCCACCTTCAGTTCACGCACACTGGTCACCTTGAGCGCAAGCACGCCGAAGGCATAGACCACGACTCCCAACCCAATCAAGAAGCTCATCGCGATGACCTTTTGCCAAAAGGCTTCACTCATCCAAGGAGTGAGAATGGGTCGAGCAAACCAAAGAGCCACCGCCATGACACTGCTGGCAATCACCATTCCAATAAGCCGTCGCCAGTTCTCGCGCTTGAGATTCACGAAGTTACGAAGGCCAAACCAAAGGAGGAACACATTGACCCAAGCAGCTACCGAAGTGGCAAAGGCGAGGCCAACGTGCCCATAGAAAGGAAAGAGTGCGAGACTCACGACAATATTTACAAGCACCGTAATTCCCGCCATCCACATCGGGGTTTTGGTATCCTCACGCGCAAAGTAACCAGGCTGGAGCACTTTGATGAGGACATAACCAGGAAGGCCGATCGCAAAGGCTCCAAGCGCTCGGCCGGTCTGAAGCGAATCGGATGCCGTGAAATTATCCCGCTCAAAGAGAACCGACATGATCTCGACCGGAATCACCATCAGCGCGATGGCCGCCGGAACCGTGACGATCATCGCCAGCTCAAGTCCACTCACCATCGTCTTCGAAGCGGTTTCTTCCTCCCCTGATTTCAAAAGACGGGTAATCTCAGGAAGTAAAACCATCCCAAAGGCAATCCCGATCATCCCGAGAGGAAGCTGATAAACCCGATCCGAATAATAGAGATAGGAGATGGCACCCTGCTGAAAGGAGGCGATCACACCGCTAATGAGTAGGTTAATCTGCTGAATTCCAGCCGCAATCACACCGGGACCCATCAGAATGAAGAGCCGTTTCATTCCATCATCGAAGACCGGTTTTTTGAGGGCAATCGGAAGCCCTGCCCGACGACAAACCGCCCAGAGAACGCCCAGCTGGACCACGCCCGCAATCGCAACACACCACGCCAGCACCTCCCCTTTCGCATCGGTAAACTGCACTACCCCAAGGAGCCCAATTAGGAACACGACATTCAAAAGGACCGGCGAAAAGGCGGGGGCGGCAAACTTTTTCAGAGTCGTCAGAACGCCACTGAGATGGGCCACCAGTGCCATGCAGAGCAGGTAGATAAAGGTGATCTTTGAAAACTTCACCGTGAGATCAAACGCCCCGGGATCATTGCGAAAGACCTGAAACTCTCCTGACCCGCTCACGGAGCCGGAAAGAATAGCGTAATCGTGATCTTCGGGGAGAGGAATCCGGAGTGAGCCATCCTGAAAATTCCAAGTTCCAGCGGCAAAGATCCGGGACTTCACCTCTTCTACCAGTTCCCCCTCCTTCACCTCGCCTGAGCGGTCCAAGGCATCGTCGAGAACGGACTCGATCGTCACCGTTTCGCCCACTGCTTGGGTGTCACCTCCAAAGAGTTCTCCGAGGACCTTCCCCACCTCAGGATCTCCGCGTTCGATCATGGATAGATCATGGAACTTCACCGCCGAACCTTCACTCGATTCAAAATAAATGGCACGTGCCCCCCGAAGCGTGACTTCAAATTCCTTGGGAGTATCTGAAAGAGACGTATCAACTTTAGAAAGGAAGCCCGGCACCACCGCGAACATGACAAAAGCCATGACCGGAATGAGGAGGACAGTCAGCACTCCTAGAACGAGGAAAAGGACCGAGAAGGCATTGTTCGCAAAACCCATCGCTGACTGAGTTCCTCCCTCAACGACTCTCTTTCCAAAGAGGGGCACAAAGGCAGAATTGAAGGCTCCCTCGCCAAAGATTCGACGGAACATGTTCGGGAAACGAAACGCCGCAAAGAACGCATCCGCGACCACCGTGGCACCAAGAAAACGAGCAATGAGAATATCACGCGCAAATCCCAAGATTCGGCTCATCAAAGTGAACCCGGAAATCGTCATCAGCGAGCGGAGCATCTGAATGGAGAATGGCGACACCCCGCCTTGATCTCAAGACATTGCGCAGCTTTGGAGTTGCGAAAGAATAAAGATGGCATTTTCGAACCGAGATCAGGTTCGACAGCAAGGCAGGATTTTCTTTGTCTAGCGGGCTATTCAGAGAGAATCTGAACGAAGCCGGAGCTCCTAAAATCAAGTGGAAATAACACCTCAATTTTTGAGGGATTCCTTAAAAAGGCCACCAGGTCTGGCGCACCTTTCTCTTATACTTACCATCGCCCACGCTCAGAACCTCCACCCGAACTTGAATAAGACCTTGTTTCTTAAAGCCCAGCTTACCCGCCGCGCGTGGAGTGACATCAATAATCCGTCCGGGAATGAAGGGCCCACGGTCGTTGACCCTGAGCTTGACCGACTTGCCGTTCTCTAGATTCGATATCTTCACCCGACAAGGGATGGGGAGAGTCTTATGAGCTGCCGAAAGGGCAAAAGGCATCACCTTTTCTCCAAGAGAGGTATCTCCACGAACCAACCCGAAGTAGCTGCTCTCATCATACCACGAAGCCTCGCCCACCTCATCGTATCGAAGCGCATCGTCAACCGACATCGGCTGGTAATACTGTCCCCTGATGGTATAGCCAAATTGTTGGTATCCCTTGTAACCGCTCCCTCCACATGAAGTGAGGAAAACGGAGAGGAGCAGGATGCAAATGGGAAAAAATTGTCTCACTTAGTCTGTTCGGCTTTCCAACTCGGGAAGAGTGCGTGCGACTTTTTCTCTAAGCGCTTTCCCGACTTGAAACTTTACCACAGCCCGGTCTGGGATAAGAATCGTCTTAGCCGGATCTTTCGGATTTCTCCCGGGTCGCCCCTTCGCCACCTTTGTTTCAAATGTTCCAAAATCTCTCACGACAACATTGTTAGTATTCGCCAGCTCTCGTGTAATAATTTCTACAACGAGGTGAAACATTTTAGATGAAATCGTCTGAGTTAGACCCAAACGGTCGCTCACCTCTTGGATAATCTCTTTCTTCGTAAAGTTAGGCATTCTTGAATATTTGTGCTTGCGCCATAAATTTAATCAAAATTGACCTTTTGTCAAAAGGACTACTATTTATTTTAAATCAAGGGCGTTACACCCAAGGAATCTCCCAATTTAATTCCCAGAAATTCTTGAAAGAAAAAACTTCTCTTTCTCTTCAATAGGTCAAAGACCTCGCTAATAGGTGGCTCTAGTAATAGATCCGATTAGGGATGATTTAAATTCCTCTCTCACCCTAGAAAAATCGATTTCAGCAGACGAGAATCAGACTATTTCACGTGCCAAATTTGTCATCTACTCCTAATCTATCATTAGAAAATCATTAATTATATTTTATCATGGTCCCTATATCGGGGACCAAAATCATCTAATTCACTCGCCAGCTCATTTCAAAAAGTTAGCGTTTTACTCCCTAAATAATGGATAAAAAGGCAATCACCAAGGGACCACTCTCAACGCGCTCCGCATTTCGAAAGTCTCTCATCAAATGGTTTGAACAAGGTGGAAAAATTTATCCTTGGAGAGCAACTGACAATCCCTGGGAGATTTTAGTCTCCGAGATCATGCTTCAGCAGACCACCGTAAGTTCCGTAATCGCTAATCGCCGATTCGAACGCTTCCTCGAAGAGTTCCCTGATCTGGAAACAATTTCCAAGGCTCCAGAAGATCAACTCCTTCGCGCTTGGGAAGGACTCGGATACTACAACCGGGTCCGAAATCTCCAACGCGCAGCCGTTGCGGTCCTCTCCGATCACCACGGCGCCTTCCCAAAGGATGCCACTATCCTCGAATCCCTTCCCGGAATCGGAAAATACACCGCCGGAGCAGTGGCATCATTCGCTTTCAACGAGCCAGCCCCTATTGTCGACGCGAACATCGCCCGGGTTTTGGCACGCCTTTTCAATTACCACAGCCCGATTGATTCCACCACAGGCATCCGCCAACTTTGGGAATGGGCCGAGTCTCTCTTGGACCGAAAGCATCCTCGTGTCTTCAACTCGGCCATCATGGAATTGGGGCAGACTTACTGCTCCCCCAAAAAACCTGATTGCCAATCATGTCCCGTCCGGAAGTTCTGCCTCTCAACCTCTCCCGAGTCACTTCCCCGGAAGAAGCCCCGAAGGAAAGTGGTAAGAGTCGACGAGCATGCGATCTTTTTCGAAAAAGATAAGTCCATTCTACTCGCGCAAGAATCAGGTAACCGCAGGAAAGGTTTTTGGCGCCTCCCGTTAAGGAGCGAAGAAGAAGTGGCACACCTCGAACCCGAATCTAAATTCACTTACAGCATTACCCACCACCGGGTAACGCTTTATCTTTATCGCAGCGAGGTCACCCCGGCATCTGCTGAAACCTTTGTTCCGATATACAAACTCGCTTCGCTCCCCATCGCCTCCCCTATTCGCCGCGCGATCGAGGCGAGTCTTTAGTCTTTCTGGGATCCACTAAAACTCAAATTGCTCCTGCAAACTCTGGGGCACAATCTCGACAGGGGTACCAATCCTTGTTTTCTGATAGATTAAAAGTTGTGCCTTTTGGTAGACTCGGATGCACCCAAAGCTACTCCGGATCCTCTTCTTAAACTTACCAACATGCATGCCCACGCCACACCAGGTGAGCCGCATCCAATAGGGCATTGCAATCCCCTCATAAACGCAGCCCGCAGGCACCTCTCCCGAATGCTCCCAGGCTTTCTCGATCATGACCTCTCCTGTCGCCTCATTAACATATTTGCCGTAGAGGTTAGACCTCTTACTTTCAATCCGCTCCAACACCTCAAAAACTCCTTGCGGGCTCTCTTTTCCAGCTACTCCCGTGGCAACATCTGTTTCCAGGACAACCTCTCCCTTTCCATTTAGAAGCCATGCTTTCTGATCCCAAAGAGAAATCTGTATCTTAGCCTCCTCCTCGGAAGTCGCCCGATACTTTATCCACTTCACCCGATAGCCCGGTTTTTTTGACTCACTCGCACCACATGAGACAAGAATGAGCGAAATCAGAAATAGAGTAAGTCTCATAGGCGCTGAGACTAGCCGCCAAAATCAGATTTTTTGAAACCAAAAATGAGCCCCTTTTACAGAATCCTATCAAGTCAGCCCTTACTTACTAGAAATCACCCAGCGAATGTATCCGTTAGGAAGTCCCCCTGCGGGAGCTAAAGCCTTTAATTGGCCTCCTTTATCGTTGATGACAACTCCGGCGGAAGACCAGTTCACCATATCCGTGGACCATTCAGCGGAATAACTGATTCCAGGGGCCATCGAACCCGCAGGAACCGCCAAGCAAAGATTATCCCCTTCCTGGATGAGAGAGAATGAAGCAATACCCTCATCCGCATGGATCGGACTCGTTCCTAAGGCATATTCCACCCCATTACTGAGGCCATCATTATCGAAATCATTATCGAAATCATCGATCGTCGGGTAGACAAACTCGGCCCAGAAATCAAAATTTTTCAAAGATGTTGATCCTTTTTTGACTTCTACCCTCTTTACCTCACTCCAAGCAAAGGCAAATCCGGCAATAATTGGTCTGACGCGCAGATTGTATTCTTCCTCCTCTTCCAAACTAATACCAAGGCCCTCCTTACTAAAGCTCACCTGCTGATCAGCCGCATCCACAATCACGGACAGCGAACCCGTCGCGATTTTAGTTTTTTCGAGGATGATATCATCGATAAAGATTCCAATCGGAAATTGGGCTCCCTGGCCTACAAAGTTGAACCCAGTCAGTCCATCAGCTTCATAGCTATGAAAAAAACGAATACTAAGACTGTCAGAGACCGGAAGCTGGACTACCTCCAAAAAAAAATTATCGTCGGTAGTTTGGTTGACACCGCTAACTCGCGATTTCGATTTCGTCCACGATACTCCACCATCAGTTGAGAATTCCACATCCATGTGGGTGGTATTGGTCATTATGCCTCGGCGATACTGAAATTTCATCTTGGATTCGTCGGTCGTCGCATATTGATGATCTAGCTCAAAATATTCAGGCACATTCTTTTGTCCTGCAAATGCCAGCCGGAATGACCTTGTTCCCTCAAAATACTCAGCAAAGATGCCATTATCTGTTTCCCATTTGTGCGCACCAATGAGGTCATAACCAATGTTAGTACCATCAATGATCTGAGCGTCTAATTCCGCTCCTTCAACCCCGATTATCTCCCCACGCTGTGAGATTTCGAACTCAACTTGATCTGCCCCTCGAACCGGCCCGAAATAATAGTTGGCGCCTGAAACAGGGGGGGCCTCAGTCCCCTCGAGTTCGAGATCCAAAAGAACATTGGGATCGATGATCGTTACACTATAAGAATAGCTCGTCAGTCCCGCACTCAGGATATTATCGACGGTAAGCTCATAAGTGGCATCCTTTGAACCCTTGTCCGTTAGTCGACTGGGCACCCAAATAATCGTGGAGTCGCCATAGATTTTTTCGTCACCCCCACCCGCAGAGCCCTCAGCATTTCCACCCTGACTATTGTGAGGAACCCCCATACTGCGAGCCACTACCTTCGAGATTACTGGACCATTTGGCCCCGTCATCGTCACCGTTGCCTTCGAGAAATCTGCACCGGGATAGCTTAGCGACCACAAGTCGGGCACGATCGGCGCAGGACAGAAACCATCATTGGGCCATGCCACGAACTTTTCTTCGCGAACAGAGAAATCACCAATCATATAGAGCACATTTGCTCCAGGGCTCTTCAGAAGGCCATCTTCATCAATAATAGTTGGAATGTCTCCCGTGGCCATATGTGCTGAAGCGGTGAAGAGCATCCAGCGTCGGTGACCCACATAGCGGTTCAAGAAAGAATCTTCGGGCGTTCCGGGCTCCTCCATGTATCCATCGATCGCTCCAGGCCCCCACAATCCACCCGCAAGGTTGGAATAAAACGCAGCATTCCACGCAGCTGCGGTGAAACCCTCCCAAATTGGGTCCAATGAATGGGTAAGTTCAAAACCTGACCTTTCACTTGATCCACCGTATTTCTGAATATCAAAAACCAGCGCTGCCGCTCGTGCCGCCTCAGATTTGGTGGTTCCAGCGGGGACCATCCAGGGATCTCCCTCTTCACTGAACACTTCCTTTTCTTCAAAAGAAATGTCGGCGCGAAGACCGACTAAAGCGCGGTAGAAGTTGACACGACGCTGAACGTCTTTGGTGAATTCAGCAGGAGGAGCAGTCACTGAAAAGTTATCCAAGTTAATAGCCCCATCCCAACGATTCTCATACCCTTCGGATGCCTGATAATAGCGGTGCCAAAACGCTACAACATCACTACGCGAATGACGATTCACCTTGAGCTTCGTCGCCTTTTCACTCGCAAAAGACGGCCCAACCACTAAGAGAAAACTACCAAATAATAGCCCTTTTTTTAAAAACACCAAGGTTCCACCGGTAGCAAGCATTGTAATACCGAAGGTAAATTGGGAACTCGACATGAAAAATAGAGGTTAAAAGAAGAAAAAATGATGATTACTGATAAATTGAAAATGCGAATTGATGGCACGTTCTTTCGATTGGCATTGTCGCGTTCATAGGAAGAGACGCGGGGAGATGGATCGGGGTTACAAAAAAGAGGGGATTTTTGATTGCTTGTAAACTCAGGGGATTACGCGGTTCTTTTTATACAGACTGATCCTTTGGTGAGGAAAAAGGAGACAGATTACTGTCCGAGGAGCTCGAAGAGATTTCCTTCGGAATGGGTCGAGGACTCGCCGTCGATCGCCGCTTCGGCATGAGCATCTTGTTGATCGGAATCGAGCTCGGAATAAATGCTATCGTTAAGGGTGGAGCACGTCTTTGGATGAATGAGGCGGATGAGAATGGACTACTTTCGGCTGATCGGCCTGAAACGAGCGAGCCAACACAACAGCCTTTCCAAGGTTTGTCTACAATATGGACCGCGATACCTCCCTGAAAAGATAGCCCACCGAGACAGCACAAAAAAGCCCACCGCAGGAGCACAGCCTCCGTAATTGACACAAAAACCACCAAACAACGATCACCGGAGCGGACCGTCGGTCCTGAAAAACTAGGATTTTGGAAATTCTTGAATTCTGAAGTTCCAAAAAAATCAGGCAAATCGGCGCGCTATAGAAAACGGGGGGGATCGGAGGTCGCCTAGAGAATACTTCAAGATATCCGACCGTCACCTTCGAAGTATCCGGAAATATTACTTAAAATAAAGAATACTGCAGTCTCAACACGTAGCACCAACTTGCCTAAGCTTACGAAAGAAAACCCTTCTGCCTTGGAGAGGTCATATTCTACTGTTGATAAATCGCCTTCTGGACCAACAAGGACCCTGATGGATGAAATGTTTCCAATTACCGGAAGGCACTTACACAAAGGAACGGCACAATCTTTAAGCGCACCCACCAATTCTACTTCTGCAAATTCTCGATTTCTCATCCAATCAAAAAAATGCTGTGGTTCAAGTACTTCAGGAAGCCAATCCTGCCCACACTGTTTACTGGCCTCGAGAGCCACGCGATTCCACTTCGATCTTTTTTTCTCAAGATCCTTGGCTTCGATACGCACCATCCCTCGCTCTGTGATGAGAGGTTGGATACGGGAAACTCCTAATTCAACCGCTTTTTGAATGATCAAATCGAAGGTTTTCCCCTTCGGAATTCCCACTGCTAACTCCACTTGGAGCCCGGAATCAGATCTTTTCACGTCGCCCGAAAGCTCCAATTGAACGTTATTCGAACCAAAAGCAATGATCCGCGCCGGAGCATGATGGCCTTGACCATCAAAAATTTCAACGGCATCTCCCACCCGCTTGCGCATCACTCTTCGACAATGGTGCGCCTCCTCATCCTTCAAAGAAAAAGGTGACTGCCACTTCGCTGGAGAAATCCAAAACCGGTCCATTACTCGAAATCTTACAGGTCAAAGAAGCCTTTGGCTTTCTCAAAAAAAGATTCCTGCATCGGTGAATTTTTATCCCCAATCGATTCCGTAAATTCTTTGAGCTTCTCCTTTTGCTCTCGATTCAGCTTGGTGGGAACTTCGACCTGAACTTCAATATTGAGCGATCCTTTACCACGACCGGAAAGGCTGGGCATTCCCCGATCACGAAGTCGGAAGATTGTCCCGCCCTGAGTCCCCGCTGGAACTTTAATAGTGGCACTTCCAGTCAAAGTCGGAACTTCTAACTCCCCACCCAGGGCGGCTGTCGAAAATGGCAAGGGAATCTCACAGAAAAGCTCGTCACTCTCGCGCTGAAAGACTTCGTGCTCTTTTAGATTGAGAAAAACATAGAGGTCACCTGCAGGACCGCCGCGAAGACCCGCGTCTCCTTTTCCAGTGGAACGAAGTCGATTACCATCGTCGACTCCCGCTGGGATTCGGATGGAAACACGCTCGGCTTCCTGCCTGCGGCCTTCACCATCGCAATCAACACAAGGATCTGAAATCACTTGACCCGCACCCCGGCATTCCGGGCAGGTGCTTTGCTGAATAAAGATGCCCGCTTGACGCGCAACCGCGCCACGTCCGCCGCAAGTTTTACAGATCTTTGCTCCCCCACCCTTATTCTTTGATCCGGTTCCTGAGCATTTGCTACAAGAAGCGGATTTTTCAATCTCCAGTTCCTTTTCAACGCCCTCGGCAGCCTCCTCAAGCGTGATCTCGAGATCATAGCGAAGGTCACTCCCGCGCTTTTGCCCTGACGAGCCTCGTCCGCCCCGACGACCACCGCCACCGCCACCGAAAAGATCATCGAACATACTTCCGCCGCCGCCGCCGCCGCCGCCGAAGACCTGACTAAAGATATCCATCGGATCGTGGAATCCACCACGTCCACCACCACCACCACCACCTTCAAATGCGGCATGGCCATAACGATCATAAGCGGCTCGCTTGTCCTCATCGCCAAGCGCTTCGTAGGCCTGACCGATCTCCTTAAATTTTTCCTCTGCTTTGGGATCATCAGGATTCTTATCCGGATGATGCTTCATCGCGGCTTTCCGGTAAGCTTTCTTGATATCGTCTTGAGAAGCCTCCTTAGAAACTCCCAAGACCTCGTAATAATCTTTCTCAGCCATTACTTGGAGCCCTCAGATTGGGGTTCAGGAGCCTTGGCGACAATAACACCTGCAGCTCGAATCAAACGATCATGCAAAGTGTATCCCTTCCGCTTTACAAACAGAATTTCACCCGCTTCTGCACCTTCCTTCTCTTCCTCCGCAACCGCATCATGCAGATTGGGATCAAAAACTCCCTTAGTAGATACTTCTTTGAGACCTTGAGCCTCGAGAAAATCATCGAGCTGGCCCTTCACCATTACCATCCCTTTATAAATCATGGAATCTTGATCCTGCTCTGCCATTTGTAGGCCCATCGAAAAATTATCAAAAACCGGAAGAAGCTCTTCAACCAAACCCGCCCGTGCGAAGCGTAAATCCTCGGAGCGCTCACGTGCCATACGCTTCCGGTAGTTTTCTAGGTCGGCGGCAGTCCGCAACGCTGTCTCTCTCCATTTCTCGGCCTCTTGCTCAGCCGTCAGGGGAAATTCTTCCACAATTTCAGCTTCCTCTTCCGAGTTTCCGATCGGAGTTTCTTCCTGCGGTTTCTCCGAAAAATCGGCCTGTCCATCAGTTTGGGCGGCACCTTCTTCAATCACTTCAGGTTCCTGAGAGCTTTCTTGCATGGCCGAACCAATAGCGAGCTTCTCTTAATCGTCAACTCCAACGTGAATTAGAAAGCTTTGAGAACCAAATCTTACTCCAGCGAGTTTCACAGGTTCATCAAGGGCAGGACCACTAATTTGAAGCCCCGCCTCCGACTCTTTTACTAGAAAACCCGGAAGGAGTTTTCCATAGCTATCTTCCACCCAACCCGCTTGCGGCATCATCGTCGTTGTTTCGTAATCAGGATGAGGAATTGAATAGCTCAACACGCGCCCCTTTTTTACCAGCCCTGTCTGAAGGGATCGACTGGAGGCACCTTCGAGCACCAAATGTTGGATCCCTTTTCGGCGAAGCTTCGCAAGAAGGTCAACACGCTGGGTCCGCAAAATCACGAGATCAATCCGCTCGCGGGAAATGATGGAAAGAAAATCCTCATCTCTTCCCTCGCAGAAGGCCACTCGGGCATCGGTCAACTGAGGCCACAAAACCCCGAGAATTCCGCACTCTTCGGCACCCTCCTGCCAATCGATCAGGATGCGCTTTTTGCGGCTCGATAAATTCACCTGATTTAGTTGGAGGGCATTGGCTCGCATTTGCTTTCCGTTTTCATCATCAGCCCAGCATTGTGCCATCATGTCACTCCATCCATTCGGGAGATCCGTGAGAACTTTGGGCTCTTGACAACACGACGACTTCATTTCGTGGGACCGGGCCGCAACCGTCTGAGTCGAGAGCCGATGAAATTCCTCAGCCAACTTCGGTCCACCGAGTTCACTCACATCTTGCGCTTCACCATAGGCCACCGTGATCCCGTAAGGAACCTTGCGGGGTCCCTTTTTAAGAAACTTACTTCCTTCGAACGACCACATCGATCCCCACAGGCCATCCATGTAGGCTGCCACGACCGGACACTTTGCTTTCCGGGCAATCACTTCAAAACCCCGCTTAATTTCCGAAAGCCCACCTGTTCGGGAAAGCTGACCCTCGGGAAAAATGCAGACCACGTCCCCTTCTTCGAGGGCCTCTTTGGCCACCCGGATCGCCTCTTTCGCCTTCGTGGGAGAAACCGGCACCGTTTCAAACAAGCGGACCGCCTTGCCAATAATCTTGCGATCAAAGCAGGTATCAAACATCAAAAAACGAATTGGACGCGGGCAAGCCGCCGAGAGCACGATTGCGTCGATGTAAGTCAGATGATTGGCGACAAGAAGAACGCCTCCCTTCTCAGGAATCTTTTCCTCTCCAATCATCCGAATCCGATAAAACGACTTAAAAATCCCCAGACCAAGAAGCCGAACAAAATCCTTGGGCAAAAGCCGGGCCACGTAAAGCGTCACCACCAAACAGGCACCACCCACCAGCAAGAACTGCGCCCATACCGGAAGAAGCATGCCCAGTACCAGCTGCAGCACCACCGCCAATACACCACCCAGATTGATGCAAAGGTTTGAAGCCGATAACACCAGCCCCCGCTCGTTCTCCGAGGCCCCGTCTTGCAGATAAGCATTCAGTGGAACCAAGAAAATCGCGCCACCCAAGCCCGTGAAAGCGAGACAAACAATACGCAGGCCGTCGGCTGAAATCGCAAACGCCAAGAGGAAGGTCGAAAGCGCCATCAAACCGCCACCGAGCACCACCAGTCCCATCTCATTGCGCTTCCGGCAAATCCAACTCACCAGTATACTTCCCACCACGATTCCCACCACCACTGGCGTCCAAAGAACGGCAGTCTGATAACCCATCCCCACTGTTCCCCCGCTCTTTTCTTGCGCAATTTGGATAATGAGCAGCTGCAGGAAACCTCCAAAACTCCAGAAAAAGGCAATCCCCAAGGTCGCACGCCACAGCCCCTTCTGCGCTTTCAACTTCGCCAGATCGACAAAGTGTCGAAAGGCCACCTTTCCCGAGTAAGGCCCTGCTCCTTTTGCCTTGGTCGGCTGAATCATATAAGAAAATACGAGCGAGACCACCGCACCGATGAGGACCCACAAAACCGGCACCAGCGCCGCCTCCCAAGGTCCTTTCCCCAGCGCAATCCCCCAGGAATCAAACCACAGGCTCCCGATAATTTGCCCCAACAGAATCGCCAAGATCACCGTTCCTTCCATCACTCCATTAGCAAACCCAAGCTTTCTTGATCCCACCAACTCCTTCACCACCCCCATCTTCGCCGGACTCAGTAAAGCCGATTGCGATCCTAGTAAGAAGAATGCAAACATCGTGATTCCAAGTGCGATCGCGGCATTATCTTCCCCGGATCGCACCCCTAGCCAAAGGGCCGATGCCATCACTAACAGCACCAGCAGCTGGAACCAAGACGACCAGCGAATCACCCGGTGCTTCGCAAAATGATCCCCCAGCCACCCCGCACTCGGAGCGAAGAGGATAAACGGAAGCACCAAAAGCGCCGCCAAAACATATTGAACCCCCTCAAAGGCCAACCCCATGTTATAAAGCGCCACTCCAAGCGGGATCAGGAGAAACTTGGCAAAATTGTCGTTGAAGGCATTCATCGTCTGCATCCCAATGAGACCATAAAACGACTTCCATTCCCGAGATCCTGGATTCACCTCCGATTCGTTCACGGGCTCACCCTGCACAACTTCGCTCATTCTATTGAATTGATTATCAGAAGGATTTCATCGTTTTAAATAATAGTTCCCCCTAACTGAAACATTCAAGCAGCCTCAGCACACATAGAAAGAACAGAAATGAGCCTCTTCATCTCCAGCTGCCTCGTTCTATCCGCAATTTGCCCCCCCTCGCCTGCCTCGGAGCCGCATTCGTCTTCCTCACAGCTATCGCGGTCTTCATCAATTCATGCCTGACAAAAACGGGTAAAAAGCCAGCCTCACAGGTCCCTCCGGAGGCCAGGAAGCAAACCACAAACCGCAAACCGCTAATCGCCAAGATCGAATCAGCACTCAAACGCCTTTTCCGATGCCCACCCTCTTTCAGCTTCGAAGCAAGTTGCACTTGGCAATTCCCCCACTCTGGGCCTATTTTATCGCCATCTCGGCAAGGAAAATGCTTCAAGGCATTCGCCCCCTTCCCGAAACCTACTTTTTGTTATGAGCCCTTATCACTCCAAGCACACACCCGACTCGACCGGAACTCTCCACCAATGGGATAACGAGACCGCGAACTGCGGCATGGGCGCGATCGCACATCTTAAGGGAGAAAAAACCTACCAAATCATCGATTATGCGATCACTTCCGTCTGCAACATGACCCACCGGGGTGCCGTCGATGCCGATATGAAGACAGGTGACGGCTCAGGAATTCTCAGCCAAATCCCACGTCCCCTTTTTGCCAAAGCGGCTGCTCAATTCGGATACTCCGGCTCAGCCGATGACCTTGCCGTCGGCGTTTTCTTTCTCCCGGGCGATGACACCGCGGGCTCGTCTCAAATCAAAACCTTCGTTGAGTCTACCCTCGCAGAGCGCAACATCCCTTTCATCGGATGGCGCGAAGCCCCCGTCAATCCCGACGAACTCGGAAAACTCGCCCAGGACACTCAGCCCGAAATCCTTCACCTCCTAGCCTCCAAGCCAAATGACTGGGACGGCGATCATTTCGAGCGACAACTCTTTTTAGTCCGCCGCGAGATCGAAAAGGAGTTTGAGGACGTAGCAGACTTCTACATCCCGACCCTTTCCGGACGACTTATCAGCTACAAGGGCCTTGCAATGCCTGCGACCCTCAGAGCGTTCTACAGTGACTTGCAGGACTCCGATTTCCAAACAGGGATCTCTCTCTACCACCAGCGTTTCTCCACCAACACTTTCCCAGCTTGGCCTCTCGGACAGCCCTTCCGCATGATGTGCCACAATGGCGAAATCAACACCGTGCGAGGCAATCGAAACTGGATGGCCTCCCGTGAAGAATTCTTCGAGTCTGACATCTGGGGAGGCGATGTTGATCTCCTCAAGAATCTCATGCGCGCGGGCGAATCCGATTCCTCCTCTCTCGACCACGCGCTGGAGCTCCTCGTCCTCTCGGGCCGCCCGATCGAGCAAGCCATGTGCATGCTCGTACCTCCCGCTTTCCGCTACGATCAGGACATCTCCGAATCTGTCCGCGGCTTCTACAACTATCATCGCTCCTTCTCCGAGCCTTGGGATGGCCCCGCCGGACTCGTCTTCACCGATGGCATCAAAATCTGTGCCGGACTCGACCGAAATGGTCTCCGTCCCAGCCGCTACACCCTCACTCAAGACGGACTCCTCTATATTGGATCCGAATCCGGTGCCGTTGTCCTTCCCAATGAAAAGGTGATCCGTCGCGGACGCCTCGGACCGGGGCAGATGATGTCAGGAAACACCGAAACGGGTGAATTCCTCACTGACAAGGAGATCAAAGAGAAGCTCGCCGCTCAAAAACCTTACGCCAAATGGGTCGACGAAAATCGCGTTGAACTGAAGAACTTTGTTTCTAACGAGCCACACGTCCCTTCGGTTGATTTCGATAAAGTGGAGCTCTCCCGCCACCAGGTCACCCAAGGCGTTACCTCCGAGGATCTTGACATGGTGTTCCCTCCCATGATCAAAGGTGCTCAGGAAGCGGTTTTCTCGATGGGCGATGACATCCCTCTCGCTCCCCTTTCCCGCTATCCGCGCCTCCTTTTCACCTACTTCAAGCAGCTCTTTGCCCAGGTCACCAATCCTCCGATTGATCCCATTCGCGAATGGGCCGTCATGACTCTGGGTGCCGGACTTGGACCGGAGCAAAATCTCCTCTCGGAAACTCCCGGGCACGCGCGCATCTTGCAGTTAGATTCTGCTATCCTTTTCGAGCAGGAACTGGACGCGATCACCCACCGCGATGAGCACAGCTTCCGCTCCCTCGTGATCGATACCACTTGGGCCGCATCTGAAGGAGCCGATGGCCTCAAGAAGGCACTCGAAGCCATTTGTGCTCAAGCCGAAGAAGCAGTCGACGCCGGATCTGAAATCCTCATTCTCTCCGATCGCGCCACCTCGGCCGCCCGGATTCCTATTCCTTCACTTCTCGCCATCGGTTCGGTTCATCACCATTTAAACCGTTGCCGCAAGCGTCTTCGTTGCTCCATCGTCGTCGATACCGGCGAAGCCCGTGACACCCATCAAATCGCCTGTCTCTTCGGATTCGGCGCAACCGCCGTCTGCCCTTATCTCGGATACGCAACAGTCCGAAACGTCGTCGCCCATGACGTCAAAGGAAAGCTGGAGGGCATCTCTCCTGAAAAGGCGATGGCCAACTACCGCAAGGCCCTTGAAAAAGGCCTTCTCAAAATCATGTCGAAGATGGGAATCTCGGTTCTCAACTCTTATCAAGGAGCTCAAATCTTCGAAGCCCTCGGTATTGGAAAGGAAGTCGTCGACTTCGCCTTCACCGGCGCACACTCCCGTATCGGTGGCGTGGGCTTTACTGAGATCGCCGAAGAATCACTCATCCGCCACCGTGCCGGCTGGGAAATCGATCCTGAAGCAGGCAAGACGCTCGACCTCGGAGATCCGGGCTACAATCGCTACCGCAAGTCCGGTGAGCGCCATGCCCTCACTACTCCCGTCATTAAGAACCTCCACACCTTTGTCCGGGACAATAAGAAAGAAGACTACGACGAATACGTCAAAGCCTCGCTCGACAACAACCCGATCACCATCAAGGACCTCCTTGAGTTCAAGGTTCCCGCCTCTGGCGTCCCCCTCGATGAAGTGGAGCCTGCCGAGGAGATCGTGAAGCGTTTCAGCACCGCGGCCATGTCCATGGGAGCACTCTCTCCCGAGGCTCACGAAACTCTCGCCATCGCGATGAACCGCATCGGCGGAAAGTCCGATTCCGGTGAAGGCGGAGAAGATCCCCGGCGATTCAAACCATACGCAAATGGTGACCTTGCCCGCTCTTACATCAAGCAGGTTGCCTCAGGCCGCTTCGGAGTATCCGCGAACTATCTCGTCAACTGCGATGAAATCGAAATCAAGATGGCCCAAGGTGCCAAGCCTGGTGAAGGTGGACAGCTTCCTGGTCATAAGGTCAATGGCATCATCGCCCGCCTACGGAACACGCAACCTGGCGTTCAGCTCATCTCGCCTCCTCCTCACCACGACATTTACTCAATCGAGGATCTTGCCCAGCTCATTCACGACCTGAAAGAGATCAACCCAAAGGCAAAGGTCACCGTCAAACTCGTCGCCGAGTCTGGCGTCGGCACCGTCGCTGCCGGAGTCGCGAAAGCGAGCGCCGATAACATCCTCATTTCAGGACACGACGGCGGAACCGCTGCCTCCCCTCTTTCCTCGACCAAACACGCGGGTCTCCCTTGGGAACTCGGCATCTCAGAAGCCCATCAGGTTCTCATGATGAACAAGCTTCGGAATAATGTCACCTTGCGAACCGATGGCGGCCTCCGCACCGGACGCGACGTCATCATCGCTGCCATCCTGGGAGCGGAGCAGATGAACTTTGGAACCATTGCCATGATCGCGATGGGCTGTGTCTACGTGCGCAAGTGCCACCTCAACAACTGCCCCGTAGGAGTTGCAACCACCGACCCCAAATGGCGCGCTAAGTTCAAAGGAACTCCCGATCACGTTGTAAACTATATGATGGGCGTCGCTACTGAAGCGCGCGAGATCATGGCCAGTCTGGGTGTTCGCACCATCAACGAACTCGTCGGACGTCCGACCCAGTTCCTCGAGCAACGCATCGTGCCGGATCATCCGAAGGCCAACACCATCGACCTCTCAGCCGTCCTCGCAGATAAAGCCGACGCCGACACCGTGCGAACATGCACTGAAGAGCGTAACGACGGCATCCACAAGCTAGCCCTCGACCTTGAGATCCTAAAGGATCTCGCCGCCCACACCGGAACAACCGGGGACGAAAATCCCACCGGCCCTCTTTTGGACCGTGATCCCTTTACGAAGGAATATAATGTCGTGAACACGGATCGAAACATTGGCACCCGCACCTCTGGCCGCGTTGCTGAGATCTATGGCGATACCGGTCTCCCCCAGAACTCCATCAACCTCACCTTCCGCGGATCAGCGGGACAATCCTTCGGCACCTTCCTCTGCCAAGGACTCAACCTTACCCTCATCGGCGAAGGAAACGACTACGTCGGAAAAGGAATGGCCGGTGGTGAAATCATCGTCCGCCCGCCTGAGAATATTTGCCCTGACTTTGCCGCGGGTAAGAACTCCATCGCCGGAAACACCTGCCTCTACGGAGCGACTGGAGGACGACTTTTCCTCAATGGCCGTGCTGGTGAGCGCTACTGCGTGCGAAATTCTGGTTCCACCTCAGTCTGTGAAGGAGTCGGAGATCATGGTTGCGAATACATGACCAATGGTCTCGTCGCCATCCTCGGACTCACCGGGAAGAACTTCGGTGCCGGAATGTCGGGCGGAACTGCCTATGTCTACGACATCGATGGAAAATTCCAATCCCGGCTCAATCCCGAGATGGTCGTGGCCCTTCCGGTCAAGCGCGAGCAGGACGTCACTGAGCTTAAAGGACTCATCGAACTTCACGCCGAGAAAACCGATTCTGTTCGAGCCAAGGAAATCCTGAAGAATTGGGAAGCCAAGCTCCCCAAACTCATTCGTGTCATCGCCAAGGAGAAATACGACCTTGAACTTGCCGAACAGCAGCACGAAGACGCCGATGGTGTCATGGCCTAGTTTACCCCTATCCCTTTACGGGACTATCTCCACAGAGATAACTCTCTCAAAGCTAGCCCTAATAACAAAAAACTATCGTCATCACTGTATCCCTAGCGTCTTCATCCGGCGCATATGGGCAGGAAAATTTCATCCAGGCGCGGGCTTTTTCTGGCGTCCCAAATTACTCTACTACCGTTTCGTTCGACGAATATAGGGAGACAAAGATATCCTTTCCGTGACGTGAAGCTAGTGCCTGACCACCACCGGATCAGGAGACGTCAAGACAGGCTTCTGGAGCGATTACTCCAGAGCCGGTGCTAATAATGTAGATATCGCTGGAACCACATACTCTGATATTGGCAGTGAAATTGGCACTTCTTCTGGGACTGTTTTAGGTCACCTAACTCTGACAAGAGTCGTAGTTCCTGAGCCTTCTTCAGCTTTTCTTAGCAGGGCTGGACTCGTGGAATTCGGCCTTCGCCGTCGGCGCTAGAATCCTCGTTCCTTTTTAATCAAAAGCCCCTGCTCGTCATCACGACGGCAGAGGCTTTTTTGATTCTCCGAAGCTCAGGAAAGCCGAACGCTTTGCTTCTTGCTGAGGCGGAAGATTTGTCCTGCTTCACCAGCAAAGACCGCTTGAGGATCAGTGAGCTTCTCTCCATCGAGCTGCACTGCACCTGTGGTGATGAATTGCTTACGGAGTTCGCCATTGGACTTCTCCATTCTGAAAGCCTCTTTGAAGACCACCGAAGCCGCTTCGATGATCGTTTTCCCGTTCAAATCAGAAGACGCAAGCTCAGGAAGATCCGCCGCATCGAGATCACGTTTGGAAAAACGAGTATCCCAATCTTCACGAGCTCCTTTACCAGCTTCTTCATCGTGATAACGAGAGGTGATTTTTTGCGCGAGCGTCTTCTTGGCCTCCATCGGATGCAGTGATTCATCACGAGCTTCACCAAGGAGAAGAAGGTAATAGCGATCCATGAGTTCATCGCTAATGCTCATGAGCTTGCCATACATTTCGTTCGGCTCTTCGGAGACGCCCACATAGTTATGAGAGCTCTTCGACATTTTTTTTGCGCCATCAAGGCCTTCGAGAAGCGGCATCAACATCACCACTTGCTGGGACTGGCCTTCCTCCTTCTGAAGGTCGCGACCTACAAGAATATTGAAAAGCTGATCCGTGCCTCCGATCTCCACATCAGACCTTACTTCCACCGAATCCCAACCCTGCATGATAGGATACTGGATTTCGTGCAGTCGCACCTCCTGCCCTTTCGCCACCCGCTCTTTGAAATCTTCACGCTGAAGCATCTGCTGCATCGTGACCCGGGCATTGAGCTTCAAGACCTCCTCGTAAGTCATAGTACGAAACCATTCTCCGTTAAAAACAACTTCGGTTTTTTCACGATCAAGAATCTTGAAAGCCTGCTCGGTATAGGTTTCGGCATTCGACAAGACCTCCTCGCGCGTCAGAGGCGGGCGAGCCGTGCTTCGTCCGGTTGGATCCCCAACCGTCGCAGTGAAGTCACCGATGATCAGAACAGCTTGATGTCCCAATTGCTGGAATTGCCGAAGCTTCTCCAAGGGAACGGTATGACCGAGATGGATATCGGGCGCGGTCGGATCCACCCCTAACTTGATCCGGAGAGGGCGATCTTCTTTAAGCTTATCCGAGAGCTCCTTCTCGGAAAGAACCTTGGCGGTGCCACCAAGGAGTTGGGCCAAAGCATCTTGATGACTCATATGAGCTGGATACAAGCGGGCTCTGACACTGAGATCAAGTGCAGGCTTCCCTTTCCCACTTCCTTTTTCTTGGAAATCGCTTATCGAGGACGGCATGTCTGCTGATCCTTATGCTTCTCCGGAGACTTCTGCGGCACCATCAACTCCTCCACCCATTGCCCAGAAACCATCGCGCCTCATTGTTTTTGGAATCCTACACATCGTTGGCGCCGTCATTGGCTTCGGTGGCCTCATCGTCAATTTTGCACAGGGAGATCCCAAAGACGCCTTTGTCAAAGTCCTTGAGCAGCCGGGAATGGATGCCACTTTCAATCAGGAAGCGCTCAATGCTTTGGATCGTATCGTTAAGTATAATCAACCACTGGTCATTGGCAGTTTCATTGTTGCAGTCTTCCTGCTCCTTAGCGGGATCGGCCTCTTGAAGTCCACAACTTGGTCTTTGACGTTCTCGAATATCTATTCAGCCCTTTCCCTCATTTTAAAAGCGATCATTCTAGTTCTCGCCGTCGTGGTTTTACTACCCGCCTATAACGAATTCTTTGACCTCGTCACAGGAATGGAACCAAGCAAACAAGAGAAGATTAGAATTATGATGATCGGCGGACTCTTCTTTCCCCTCATCATCGTAATCTACCCCATCCTCAGCTGCATCCTTCTCAACAAGAAAATCGTAAAAGATCACCTTGGGGTTTCCTAGGGGATCACAAAAATAAAAAAGCCGCTCTTTCATGGGAAAGAACGGCTTTCAAAAAATGGGGCGACCGACGGGGCTTGAACCCGCGACAACCGGAATCACAATCCGGGGCTCTACCAACTGAGCTACGGCCGCCATCTGATGACGTGCAAAAGCTAGCTCCCCTTGGTGGATTTGTTCAAGTGGAAAAAAACGTTTCCTCCACCCAATTTGATTTTAGTTGCGAAAGACTAGCCGGATGGTGCTTTGCTATATTCCAAATAAACATCCTCGAGCGAACGCCGAACGGGTGTCACCTCGGACACTTCGGCTCCGGAATCCACTAAGGCCGCGACGATTTCGGACACCTTCGTCTCTAAAGGAAAAACGATTCGCCCCCCGGGCATCGGCTCTCCTCGGAACCGCTTGATCACTTCATCCCGAACATGGACCGGTTCGGCCTGAATCCGAAGGCCCAGACGATCATCCCTCAAATCATTGACCCGCCCCTGAAAGACGTGCTCCCCTCCTCGAATAATGGAAACCCGGTCACACATCAGTTCGACCTCAGATAGGAGGTGCGAATTAAAAAGAACCGTCAAACCGCGCTCTTCCCGCAAAGATAGGATGAAATCACGGAACCACTTAATCCCCTCGGGGTCGAGCCCATCGGTCGGTTCGTCCAGAAGCAAGACTTCAGGCTCCGGGAGAAGCGCCTGCGCCAAAGCCAGCCGTTGACGCATCCCATGGGAATAGGAGCCCACTTTTGAAGTAATGCGATCCGAGAGCCCCACCTTTCCGACAATCTCCCGCGCTGCTTTCTCATCAAAAGGGCCACTCAAACCAACGAGAATCTTAAGATTCTGCCAGCCGCTCATGTAATCGTAGAACGCTGGAGCTTCAAAAATTGCGCCGACCTTCCTGAGAGCTGCCGTCTGCTCCTTGAGCACCGAAACACCTCCTACCTCGACCTCGCCTCCATCAGCGGACACCATTCCCAAGATGATTCCCACGGTCGTCGATTTCCCCGCCCCATTGTGGCCAAGTAATCCGTAGATTTCTCCTTTCTCGACCTCGAAGGAAACGCCTTTCAACGCTTCCTTTCCTGCGAAACATTTTCTGAGATTGCTAACGCGTAGCATGGGTTCAATCACGGGAACTGGTTTTAAAATTAATTTTGCTGGAGACCGATTGATCGGAATAAAGGAAATTTACCCCATTCTTCTTCCCGTGGTAGGCTTCTTTGTCGAAAATAAGAGGAATCATTGCGCTATCGGCTCTCGCCCCCATCAAGGTCAGTCGAGTCCGACGAAGATTGCTCAGATTCTCGTTCCAAAAATAGGACGAACCCGACTCCTTAAAATGCTCATGATCCGAGGGACATTTGAAAGCGAATTTATCGTCTCCAAGGTAGAGCAACAACTCAACTTCTAGGACCGCCGCGTCCTCAGACCTGGACTTTCTCCCGATAAACCATGGCGGCATGACATCGTTGTGGTCGAAAAGGTAGCCCTCAAGTCCTACTCCAAGATCCTTGAGCTTGCTCATACAGGTCACTCCCTGCGCCTTGCGTTTCACACTCATCCCGATGGGAAAGACAATCCCGGCCAAAGCCGCGATGATCACGATAACGATCAAGAGCTCGGTCAGGGTGAATCCTCGCTTCATGAAATCAAAGAGATCCTCCAGGGCGGGCAAAGCCATTTAACATCTCGCCAAACGCATCCATCAGGGGAGCCAAATCCATCTTCGTCTCCGCACTGGCATTTTGATAGTATGCCGCAAGTCCCTCTTTCACGATGCGATCAATGACCTCCGGATCTTCCTCCTTGAGTCGGACCAAATCCTCGCCTCCCTGGCCTTCCATATCCCGGAGTGATTTTTCCACAAGCCGCTGGCGTTCTTTGGGATCCATTTTATCAAATGCTTCCATCATCCGCTCCATCGACTTTGTTAACGTGAGTTCCAGGAAGTGAATTCGCTCGGAGGGGTTGAGTCGTTGAAAGAGCTTTGGGCCCGCACGCGAGTCTTGCAACCGCTCTCTTTCCCTCAGATCAAGCCGATTGAAAACCTCGGCGATTTGCTCAAGTCTCACGCGCCTGCCATCCGCATCGCCAGCATCTCTCATCTCGGACGACCAATCGTCGAAGTTCGATTCCTCAATCATTTCAGCCACGCGGTCTGCGGTCGCCTTTCGATCCGACGCCCATGCTGAAACTCCCCAAACGGCAAGCCACAGAGTGGAGATAACGAGGAGGCCGATCAGAATAGGTTTCTTCTTCATGAGCTGTCGAGAGGCTAAGCGGACTTCGAAAAAGCGCAACCTCGGGAAATCTACGAAGGTGGGAGTTTCAAGAGCACGCTTAATCCACCCTCAGATCGATTAGACGCCGTGATACGACCTTTTAGGCTCTCAATGCAGGACTTGGTAATCGCCAGCCCTAGCCCGGCGCCTCCGGCCTCACGGGTCCTCGCGATATCCGGACGAGTAAAAGGCTCAAAGATATGCTCCAGCCAGTCATCAGAAATACCCGGCCCCCGGTCACACACTTCCAGCTCGATCATCCCGTTGCGCTCCCGCACCACGATTTCGATTTCTTTTGCATAACGCACCGCATTTCGAACCACATTCGAGAGCGCCCGCCGCAGCAAATCTTCATTGGTCACCAACTTCAGAGAACCAGGAATACTCAGTTGAATATCCTCACCCGCTCCCTCACGCGAAATCACCTCGGAGCAAAAGGCTTCCAAATTAATCTCAGTCACCGCCAGACTCTTGGGCTGGATTGAGGCCTTGGAAAAATCAAGCAGCTCATTCACAAGCTGCGATAGCTCTTCCACTTCACCCCCGACGGTCTCGAGCTTCTTTCGATCATCCGCATTGAGTTGGTTCTCCAGAACTCCGAGTCCCATCCGAATCCGAACCAGTGGTGAACAAAGCTCGTGAGCAATATCCCCAAGAAAACGCTTCTGACCAGAAACCAAGTCATCCAGCTTCCCCGCCATCTTTTGTAAAGAGCGACTCAACTGGCCAATTTCATCCAAACGGCTCGTGGCAACCTCGACTTCAAAATCTCCTTCAGCAATCGATTCAGCCCCCTCCGTGATGGCGACCATTTTTACTATGAAGCCGCCCTTCCCGAGGAACTGGTTCGCCTCGTGAATGATCAGACCCTCGCTCGGATCATCCGTCGAAATACCGAAATCGACGATGAGATTCCCGACAATGTCTTCGTCATCGGTGGCGATCGACGTCAGCGTGAATGAGACCGGGAATGGAGTCCCCCATGGCTCTACCTGACGATAAGTCTCCCCAATAAAAGAAATCCCTCGCGGTGACCCCCATCCATTGCGGGGGATTTTTTAGTCAAGGATCGACCCAACTGCCCCGACTATTCCATCGAAAATTAATCTAACAACGACCTCTCCGCTCACCTAATGAGGAAAGCATCTTCCGATAGCCTTACGTTCCAAAGACAAGAAGCAGAAGACCCAGAAGAAACCACAAAATCGAAAACTCTTCCGCAAGGATGGCATAGCCCATCCTTGCTACTCCTGCCGCACCGGTGATCCACCGCACAAGACAAGACATCACCTAGACCTTCATTTTAAGAAGCTCCTCCTGGGTAAACAAATGCCCTTTCCATTTCGACTTCTTAATTCAAGATTTTAGGTCGCTCTTTTTGAGCTAATCAATTTTCGCCATCCGAAAAAGGCTCTCAAAAATCACGAAGTGAACAAGCCTTCCACATCCGGAAGGTCAGCAGCGGAAGCGGCTTTTTGCCCCTTAATAATTTTTCCATCCTTCACAAGAAAGGCTCCCGGCATCTGAAGTCCGTCCCCCGCCAGGTGCCCGACGCCACAGCCTTTAAAAACAGCGACAAATCCGCGATACCAAACACGGGGACCAAAAAGTTCAAGAAAGGTCCCTTTTCCGAGGCCAAAAGCCCGGTAGAGATCGCACCACGGATCAGAGATCCGCGAGACCCGGCCGCTTCCCACATATTGGGTTTCTTCCCCCTCCTGCAACATGTGCACAAGAATCAGTCGGGCTCCCTGAGAATCGGCGTTTTTCTGCATTGTCTCCAACTTTCGCAAAAGCTGTCGCGTGAAGGTGCAGCCAAAGTGTCGCAAAAAGACAATCGCGAGAGTCTCCTTCTCCGAGGCTTCCCGGAGTGATTCCCCCGAATGCAATTTGAAAGACTTCATTGCTGTCTCCAGCCCCATCGGTCTTCCATTGACCGGACGACCGACGGCGAGGCAGCCCGCATGCCACAGGATAATACCAAACGGAATAAGCCAAATTAGATCATTAAAGAGAATCAACCATCCGGCAGCCCAGGGAAGCTCGCCCTTTGAAGCCGCCCAAGCAAAACCCAGCGGACCCAAGAGTTTCCCTAAAAATCCCACAAGGATAATTGGCCAGTGTTTGAGGGGAGCCGCAGAAGCACAAACATAACCAATGCCATAAACTCCAACGATCATCCCGATGCCCTGCCACAGGAAAGGATAAGAGGGCTGCTCCATCCCCAAAATACGAAACCACTCGCCCGGCCAGCCGACAGCCCAAATCCCAAAGAGGATATTGTAAATGCCCGCAAGACGCAGCAACGGGACCATCCAGAGTGGTAGCTGGCAGCTACGATCGGTGCAAGAATCTACCATTGTTGAAAATAGCCCGCTTTTTTAGAGCTGCAAGTTGGCGGCAGAGATTCTTTTTCAAGACTTGCGGGTCAGAGGTTCCTACTCTTCACTTTGCTTATGCCCAACGCTGTGACGATCGCCGGAACCGGGAGCTATCTCCCCGAGAAAGTGATGACCAATGACGATCTCTCGAAAATTGTCGACACCAACGATGAATGGATTTTCAGCCGCACCGGAATCAGGGAACGCCGCATTGCGGCCGAAGGCGAATTCACCTCTCACCTTGCCACTAAGGCCGCCGAAAAGGCCCTCGAACAATCTGGCATCCCCGCCGAAGAGATTGATCTCATTATCGTCGCAACAATTACACCCGACACCCTCACTCCGGCCACCGCTTGCTACGTGCAGGAGAATCTCGGAGCAAGCAAAGCGGTCGCCTTTGATATTTCGGCAGCCTGCTCTGGCTTCCTCTATGCCATGAAAATTGCAAAGCGGATGATCGAGACCGGTGCCTTTGAAAAGGCCCTCATCATCGGCGCGGAAAAACTCTCCGCCTTCGTCAACTGGAATGATCGCACCACCTGCGTCCTCTTTGGCGACGGTGCAGGAGCTGCTGTTCTCAGGAAATCGGAAGAAGGTGAGGGCCACATCCTCGCCACAGACATTGGCACCGATGGCCGCCAGACCCATCTCCTCAACATTCCAGGAGGCGGATCCGCTTGTCCAACCACCACCGAAAACGCCGCCGAAGGACTGGCCGCTCTCTCGATGTTAGGAAAAGAAGTTTTCAAACATGCCGTCACGCGCATGAAGAATTCGGCCAACGAGGTCATCGCCCGCGCCGGCCTTAAACCCGAGGAAATTGCCCTCGTGATCCCGCATCAGGCCAATGTGCGTATCATCGATGCCATCGCTGCCCGACTCGACGTCCCCAATGATCGCATCTTTGTGAACCTCCATAAATACGGAAACACCTCGGCCGCAGCCATTGCCATTGCCCTCGATGAAGCCAACCGTACGGGCAAGATCAAACCAGGTGACAAGATTATAATGGTCGCCTTTGGAGCCGGCCTCACGTGGGCCGCCGCCGCGATTGAATGGTAATTCTGTAGTCTCGGTGATTGACCCAGCGCCCTGAGTTGGTGAAATGCGCTAAACCAACCGTAACATTTTGAGCCAAGAGATCAGCACCACTCCTTCCGACACCTCGGGCATGCCAACGGGCATCCCCTATATTATTGCCAACGAAGCTGCTGAGCGCTTCAGCTTCTACGGAATGAAGGCAATCCTCTCGATCTTCATGGTCCAATACCTCTGGCTCATGGGCGATGCCCCGACCGAGCAGATGTCACAAATCGTCGCCAGTGAGAACTACCACAAGTTCAATAAATGGGTCTATGCCACCCCCTTTCTCGGCGCTCTTCTCGCTGACATATTTTTTGGGAAATATCGCATCATCATGTGGCTCAGCGTTGTCTATTGCGTGGGCCATGGCTGCCTTGCAGTCATGGGAATTTCCGGTTCCGCCGGATGGTGGCTCTTCGCCGGCCTCGCCCTGATCTGCCTTGGATCCGGAGGTATCAAGCCCTGCGTCTCTGCCCACGTCGGCGACCAATTCGGACCGAACAACCAAAACCTCCTTACCAAGGTCTTCAACTGGTTCTACTTTTCAATCAATCTTGGCGCCTTCATCTCGATGCTCGCGACACCATGGTTTCTTCAATGGTATGGCCCGCACGTCGCCTTCGGTGTCCCTGGAATCCTCATGGCCCTTGCCACGTTCTGTTTCTGGTTAGGCCGAAACAAGTTCATCCACATCCAACCCAAACCCCGGGAGTTTAAAAGGGAACTCTTCAGCAAGGAGGGAATCGGAGTCATCCTCAGGCTCCTCCCCCTCTACTTCTTCGTTGCCTTCTTCTGGGCGCTCTTCGATCAGACCGGTTCTTCTTGGATCTTCCAATCACAGGATATGGACCGACACCTCATTATCGACTGGCTCCCCTCCCAAATCCAATCGATCAATTCCGTCCTCATTCTTACGCTTGTTCCTCTTTTCACCTTCGTAGTATACCCCGCGTTAGGAAAAATTATTAAGCTCACCCCGCTTCGTAAGATTGGTGCCGGACTCTTCATCACCGTTCTCTCTTTCGCTGTTATCGCGCTCATTCAGGTTTCCATCTCAAACGGAGCCACCCCAAATATCGGCTGGCAGTTCTTCGCCTATCTGATTTTGACCTGTGCCGAAATCATGGTCTCTATCGTTTGCCTCGAATATTCCTACACTCAGGCTCCCCGGAATCTCAAATCATTCATCATGGCGATCTTCCTCCTCTCGGTCTCCTTCGGCAATCAGATCACCGAATTCGTCAATTCCTTCATCCAGGTCGAGGACCCCGTTGTCACCTTCGCTGCTGAACTTTCCGATGGCGAACATGCCCATCCCGGATTCGATAACGAAATGAATACCACCGACGACATCATCGTCACCCGCAAGGAAGGAAAAACTACCAAGCGTCAACTACCCGATGAGGAGACCCTCGACCGCGCCGCTGACATCATCACCCTCTGGTCTGAAAATAACGACCTCACTCTACCCACTACCGCGGAAGCTCTCCCCCTTCTCTCAAGCCTCACCGATCAGTGGGGATCTAAGATCACCTACACCCGCCTCGCTAGTCGAACGGCCCGCATCTCCAGCCCTGGACCTGATAAGAAATCCGGAACCCAATGGGATATAGGCTACATCATGGGAGCTCCAGATAAGAGCGCCGGATCAGAGAAAAAGAGCGACCGTAAGACCTGGCTCGAAAAGCGAAAGGAACAACTTGGCGTGGTCGATGAAGTCACCGCTTCAACCTCCCCCATCACTAAATCTACTTACACCGGCGGCCAACCCAAGCTTGAAGGCCCGGCTTACTACTGGTTCTTCACCGGCCTCATGCTCGCTGCCGCCCTCCTGTTTGTGCCCTATGCCATTTTAACTAAGGAACGAAGCTACCTGCAATCCAGCGACTCATGATCGATTCCCATTGCCACCTCGGGTCTCACAAATTCTCTCCTGAAGAAATCCCCCAAATCATCGCGAATGCCAAAGATCATGGCATCTCGCGCATGATCACCCTTGCCACCTGCGAGGATGACATTTTAACGAATCTTCAGCTGGCCCGGACCTACCCCGAAGTCCACGCCTGCCTCGGTATTCATCCCTGTGATGTGCATGAGACGCGCGATGACTTCGAATCTCTCCTCAGCCCCCACCTCGACGACCCCAAGGTCGCAGGCCTCGGAGAGACCGGCCTCGATTATTTCCATCCCGCCCCAAAAGGATGGACCGATGAAAACTACCATGCCCGACAGCGCGATTTTCTTCGTCGCCATTTCCAACTCGCCGGGAAGCACGGCCTCAATGTAGTCATCCATACTCGCGACAAAACAGGTTCGGCCAGCTTCGATGACGCCCTCGAAATCTACCGCGAGTTCCACCAATCAATACGGGCAGTTTTCCACTGCTTCCCGGGCCCCTTCGAACAAGCCGAAAAAGTCATCTTGCTGGGAGGTCTCATTTCCTTCACAGGAATCGTAACCTTTAAAAATGCCCAGCAAGTAATGGAGACCGCCCAAGCCTGCCTCTCTGGCAGTTTCTTGGTAGAGACCGATTCTCCTTACCTCGCACCGGTTCCTCATCGAGGAAAACGCTGCGAGCCCGCCTTCACTAAATTCACGGGAGCGCGCATTGCCGAGCTGCGAAATCAAACAATTGAAGAGGTATCGAGGGAAACAGACGATGCTTGCTGCTGTTTTTTTCGCGTTACGTAAGACAAATCAGAGAAAAGCGCGCGCTCTTTGAGGGAACCGACCTAAATAGTTCCTTTTAGAATCTATTTCACAAATCCAAAAGATTAGCCCATACTACCGACCATGAAAGTAAACATCATCCCGCTGCTCGCCCTCTTCCCGCTTGGCTTTTTAGCCTCCTGTAACTCTCCGCAGCAGACCCCTGCAGCTCCGCCTCTCGGTGCTCCAACGTCAGCAAATCCCTACGGTGTGCCGCAGATAAACCCTTTTGCCGGGCCCGGAGCAAACCCCGCTTACACTCCGGAAGCGGAAGCACCCTATCAATCAATCAATCCTCCCTATACCACTCCTGAGCCCTACAACCCGGCCACTAACGTCCCAATAGCACCGGATCCAGCGGCTGGAGGTCGGACCCACACCATTGTCAAAGGAGAATCACTTTGGGGAATTTCCCGAAAGTATGGCGTCACCATTGATGGACTTCGTCAGGCAAATAGCCTCACGGGCGACACCATCATCGAAGGACGATCACTGACCATCCCTGCAAACTAACGTTCTTTAGCTAATATCTTTAATTAAGGCGGGTTGGCTTCGGTCAGCCCGTCTTTTTTATCATGAAAGTAATTCTCATCTCCCTCCTTTTTGGCTCACTGCTCACAGCCCAGGAACCTCCAGATCCCCAACTGCTCATCGAACAACTCTTCGAGCAACGCGAACCCAAATCCTTCGAAGAAGCCTACAAAAAAGCCATCGCCGGTGGCGTGCCCATGCAGACTCTCGTCGAAGCTAGATTTCTTTATATTGTCGACACCGGTAACAACACAGATCTCGCAGCTTACGTCCCGGTTCTTGAAGAACAGGCCCGCAAGTTTTCACTCGATGACTCCATAGCTTTTGCAGTGCCCGAAGATTTTCTCGCGATCGTGGAATATGCCAAAGCCATCGCGGCTTTCGAAAAAGACGATCACTCCACCTTCAAAAAACACATCACGGAAGCCTTCTGGTTATCCCCTTCCCAGTCCGTAATCTTTGGAAAACTAATCAATGAAGTGCGCCTAAAAGACGCCATGGAAAAACTGAAGATCGACATGAACCGAACTCTCGTTTCACAAGATCCCGCGAAGCCTTCGAAGCCACTCAAGGAACACCTTGGAGAGAGCAAGGTCATCCTCTTACACTTCTGGTCTCCATGGGCTCGTGAGTCGATGGAGAGTATGGAGGATTTTTTTCTTACCGCAAAGGAGCTCAAAAAAAATAAAATTTCAGCCGTCTCAGTCCTTCTTTCCGGTGCTCCGGAATCACGCAACGATGGTGATGATTTCATCAAACAGAAAAAGACCGCCGACGCCGCTTCATGGCTAGTCGATTCACCAAAGGGAGCCATGGGATCACTCCTTCGTATTCAGGCCTTACCTAGCGTAGTTCTCTTGTCCAAGGAGGGCAAAGTTCTCTTCAACGGTCATCCGGCAAGCGATAATTTTTGGCGCGAATTAAAAAATATCGAAGCCAAGATCGAGCAACCCTCAGCATCTGTTAGAGAGGAACTACCGACTCTCGAAACGGAGTGAATCATACTCCCACAAGAGGCTCGGAGTGTTTCATAAAGAAAAATTAACCTTGATCTTTTATGAAATGTTCCGCTTTTTAGGAATCAGTTTTATTTAGAAAGACAATGCGTATCATCCAGCCACCTACTCCCCAAGAACTACAGGTCCTCTCGGTCTTGTGGAACGAGGGCCCAAGTACAGTGGCATTCGTACATGATTTTCTTTACGGCGACACTCTCACTTACACCACCTCGCTCGCAGTCCTCAGAAATCTTGAAAAGAAGGGATTAGCTTCACGTCGCAAAGAAGGGCGCGCTCACATTTACAAGTCAGAAGTTGATCGCTCAGTTGTCCTTGAGCCAAAACTTAAAGAACTCGTACAATATACTTTCGGAGGAAGCCTCGGTGAGGCTATACTCTCCTTGTTCTCGATTGGCGTATTAACGCCGGAAGAGAAGTCCGCACTCACGCGGACTCTTAAAAAGCACAAAGCCATGCCAGCCAAAAAGAAAACAATAAAAAAGAAAGTTGCCAAAAAAGCAGCTCCCAAGAAGCCCGTTAAGAAAGCTGCCAAGAAAAAGGTAGCAACGAAAGCGGCAAGCAAGCCTGCCAAAAAAGCGGCTAAGAAGAAAGTAGCTAAGAAAGCCACCCCTAAAAAGGTAGCCAAGAAAGCCGCTCCTAAAAAGGCCGCTAAGAAAAAGGTAGCCAAGAAAGCCGCTCCTAGAAAAGCAGCTAAGAAAAAGGTAGCTAGAAAAGCTGCCCCTAAGAAGGCCGCTAAGAAAAAGGTAGCCAAAAAAGCTGCCCCTAAGAAGGCGGTTAAAAAGAAAACCGCTAAAAAGGTTGCCCAGAAGCCAGCCAAGAAAGCCGCCCCTAAAAAGGTTGCCAAAAAGGCTAAGAAGAAGGCTGCTAAGAAGAAAAAGTAGGAGTGTTAACCTCCTGTTTCGTCAGGAATCACATTCTCCAAAAATTTCAAGGGACACTCTCGGGAGTGTCCCTTTTCTTTTTCTACAAGATCAACGTCCATCACGGACCTACCACTCGCGGGTGAGGTCATACTGATCAGCAAGCACCAAAAGTTCGTTACGCATGGGCCATTCGTCAGGTCGCTCACAGGGCCCTTCATGACGCACACTTGCCCCCTTGAGGCTCATGCAACCCGTGTTATCGCCAATCACACGGATCTGCTCGACTTCTTCGGCGGTGAAGCGGAAATCTTCGGGTAAAGCCGCATAGTCACGAATCTTATTTTCGATCGGGACTGCATTCTCACCTGCTTCTTGAATCACAGTAGGCACAACGCACTTTACCGGATCCTGCGAGAGGTTCCAGGCTGAGGCAAATTGGATCATACTCAAATCGTATTTCTCCGCAATCGGCTTCATCTGCTGCATCTTTTCCCAACCACGCTCAATCCAGCCATCAGGACGATAGGAACGATGATCGCCCGGACGAAATTCATGCCCGGGTTTCATATCTCCATGGAAAAGTCCACCGTAGTCGACCACTCGTGTAAGAAGATCGATACCGTTTTTTTGTGCCGACGAGAGAACGTGCTGACCTGGCCATGGCTCCAAAGGATTTAGGATCACCATAGCCCAGTCGATCACTTCCCCGAAGTTTTCGAAAACATGCAGTAGATCGAGCGTAAAGCCATTAGCGGGCCCGGGAGCAATCCCCAACCGTTCGGAAAGGCCCTCCTGTTTCAGGGCACTCATTCCCTTCCAAACATCTTCATGAACATATCCCGCCTCATCCGGATTATGAAGCATCACCAGGTCAAAGTGATCTGTCTGGCAATTCTTCAACGAAGCTTCACACGCTTTCCGAAGAAAATCGCGGTAACCAGCCGGGCTCCTAAACTGGGGATTTGTAAAACGTGGATAGCCGGCACTCCCCTGCCTCTCCTGGTCCATATCGTGACCCACCATTCCCACAAGGCAGTAGCTGTCGCGAGGATAGCCAGAAAGCGCTTTCCCCAAAGCTTGGTCGGCACGACCTTGCCCGTATACATCAGCGGTTACAAAGGTGCGAATTCCTGATTCGTAAGCCACTCGAATGCACTCACGATAGCGCTCTTCCTCTAAAACTTCTCCGAAGTGCATGTAGCGGCCACCGCTCCAAGTGCCGTAGGCTGTTTGGGTCAAATTCATAAATGGAATAAGCGGCAGCCCAGCCAATTTTTCAAGAGAAAGACAACACAAATAAAGCACCCTGAACGAAAACGCTCAGACCTTGGGGTAATTGAGATCAATAATCGCTACTCACTATCGGACAAGTAGCGCTCTGCCTCGAGCGCCGCTGCACATCCTTGACCAGCTGCGGTGATGGCCTGACGGTAGACATGATCAGCCACATCGCCAGCAGCGAAGATTCCCGGGGTCTTGGTAGAGGTGCTATGGGCATTCTGAAGAATGTAGCCGCCCTCATCAAGTTCCACCAAATCGCCCACAAACTGGCTGTTTGGCACATGACCGATGGCTACAAAGACACATTTTAGCTCAAGCTCGGACTCTTCTCCGCTTTTGAGGTTCTTTAAAGACACTGCACGCACTTCACCGGCATCGTCTGTGAGATACTCAGTGATTGCTGAATCCCAAACGGGCTCAACCTTATCATTCACCAGAACCCGGTCCGCCATGATCTTGGAAGCACGCAGTTCATCGCGACGATGAATGAGATAAACCTTCGAAGCAAAGCGCGTCAGGAAGTTCGCCTCTTCACAGGCAGAGTCTCCTCCACCAACCACCGCTACGGGAACGTCGCGGTAAAAGGCGCCGTCACAAGTTGCACAAGAAGTGACACCATGCCCCACCAACTTCATTTCGTTTTCCAAACCGAGATAGCGAGGCGCAGCTCCGGTTGCGATGATCACCGTTTTAGCCTGAACCGTCCCTACATCTGTAGTGAGAATAAAAGTTCCGTTATCGTTCTTGGCGATCTCCTCGACCTTTTTGTATTCGACACGGGCACCGAATTTCTCTGCCTGTTGCTGCATCCGACCCATCAGCTCCGGTCCCATCACGCCTTCTGGAAAACCAGGAAAGTTCTCCACTTCTGTCGTGGTAGTGAGCTGGCCTCCCAATTGGGTGCCAGAAAGAACGAGAGGATTCAGATTTGCGCGAGCGGTGTAAATTGCAGCGGTCCAACCAGCACAGCCAGTTCCGATAATAATAACGTCTTCCATAATTGTATAAGTGCGAACTCAAGAGAGGATTCTCAGGAATTATGCCGGAGCTCCGACGACTTCTCCAGCAAGTGGCCCATCATCCTCATTCGCTCTCTCTTCTTCCACTTTTGGATTCTCTTTTTTCTCAAGATCCTGGGGAACATCGGGAGGAGTCGGGCGTGATGGCGGGTTCTTCATTTCGCCATGATCCACAATATCGTTGATGTGGTGAGCATCGAGAGTCTCAAACTCAAGCAGCGCTTCAGAGATCTTATCGAGAAGATCACGTCGTTCGTTCAGAAGTTTACTGGCTTCCTGGTAGGCTGAATCAGTAAGGCGCTTGATCTCCGAGTCAATTTTTTGCGCGGTCTGTTCAGAGTAATTCTTCGACTTCGAAATGTCGCGGGCCAAAAAGACCTCACCTCCTCCACCGTCGCCATATTCGATCATTCCAAGGCTATCGCTCATTCCCCACTCGCAGACCATTTTACGACAGAGGTTGGTCGCCATCCGGATATCTCCCATCGCTCCGTTAGTCACATCACCGAAGGCAATTTCCTCAGCAACTCGACCGCCCATGAGAACTATCAGCTGTGACAGAAGCTCGTTCTTGCGGTGGTTAAATTTGTCCTCACTAGGGAGAAACATCGTTGATCCCAAAGAAGGACCACGGGGAATAATCGTCACCTTGTGAATTGGATCGGTATGATCCAGGAGCACATTAAGAATGGCATGTCCTGCCTCGTGATAAGCGGTATTCTTCTTTTCCTTATCGGAAAGAGCCAAACTGCGGCGCTCCCGGCCCCAGCGCACTTTGTCACGCGCTTCTTCCATTTCAGCTAGCGTAACTGCCTTGATTCCCTTTCGGGCTGCAAGGAGAGCAGATTCGTTGATAAGGTTTGCCAGTTCGGCACCAGAGAATCCCGGAGTTCCTCTGGCGATCACCCCGAGATCAACGTTGGCAGCGAGCTTAATCTTCTTCGCATGGACTACTAGGATTTGTTCGCGACCATTCACATCGGGCAGTGAAATCGTGACCTGACGGTCAAATCGACCCGGGCGAAGAAGCGCGGGATCGAGAACATCGGGACGGTTCGTCGCGGCGATGATAATCACCCCCTCTTGGGTATCGAAACCATCCATCTCAACGAGCAGAGCATTGAGAGTCTGCTCACGTTCGTCATGGCCTCCTCCCATTCCGTGACCACGATGGCGACCTACGGCATCGATCTCATCGATAAAGATCAAGCAGGGAGCCTGCTTCTTTCCTTGTTCGAACATGTCACGGACACGGCTTGCACCCACTCCCACGAACATCTCGACAAAGTCGGAACCACTAATAGAGAAAAAAGGAACATCAGCTTCACCCGCGATCGCACGAGCGAGGAGCGTTTTACCGGTTCCCGGAGAACCAACCATGAGAACCCCTTTCGGGATCGTTCCGCCGAGAGACTGGAATTTTTTAGGATCACGAAGGAAATCGACAATCTCGAAGAGCTCTTCCTTGGCCTCTTGGATCCCCGCAACATCTTTGAAAGTGACCTTTACTTGGTCCACCGAAAGAAGCTTGGCCTTGGATTTACCAAAGCTCATCGCTCCGCGACCTGCGGACTTCATTTGGTGACGAAAGAGGAAGAAAATCAGCGCAATGAGGAGGAAAACAGGAAGAAAGCTAAATAGTACCTTACTGAAGGTATTGTCCTCGCGTCGCGGCATAATATTTGAATCAACGAGAATGGCAAGTTGGTCGCGCATGATCAAACTATCGGTGCGGACAACGAAGTCTTTCCCCATCGTTCTGATCTCTTCGATGGAATAACCTACAGGATCGCCCTTTGTTGCGACTAGGACCGCCTCTTCAGAGCCAGGAGTTTGATAGACCGTGATATTTTGATCCGGTCCAAGGACAATCTTGTTGTCGAAAAAGAGCTGTTTAAAAGCCGAGTAGGAGATCTTCTCACTCTCAACAGCAGGTTGATCGCTTATCTTTTCCCAAAGTAATCTTTCTCCAAAAGTCGACTCAAGTTCTTCTCCGTGGACCCCCAACTGGACGTTAATCTTCACAGAAGTCTGATTCGTCCATTCCTTCAAAAATGGCTCATTATCGTGGTATTTACCACGAATCTCAGCGCGGGTCTCTCCGGAGAATGTGATGAGTTCCAGCTGACCCTTCTTGATATCCTCTGAGGCGGTCCGCAAAACTCGACCTTCTAGAAATGCTTTCCGGAATTCGGGGAAGGTCAGCTTATCAGAATCGCTTGCACCTCCGTATTTAAACGCGCCCCAGATGACAGCGAACGCAAGTGTGAAAAGGATGATCACTTTCCAATTCACCCCTCCCTCAGAGTCTCCTGGCGTCGATTTTTTCGGGCCTTCTGGCTTCTTGTTTTGATGGTCGGACATGAACTTCGGTAGTTCGGACCCGATAAATATCGCGTCTCTGCGGGAACCTAGCCCAAGATTTGGAAATTAAAACGCCTTTTTTATACAGTCTGGAGAGCTGTCAACTTGACCGAATGCAATGATCGCTCATCTTTCGACCATCTAGATGGATTATCCAGCGCTTTAGAGTCCCTTTTTTGATGAGAATCGCCCTCCTCCACTACCATCTCCGAGCTGGAGGTGTGTCTAGAGTGATCGATTCGCAGAAGCTTATTCTCAAGAACTTGGGGCACACGGTCACGATTCCTCAAGATCTTCCTCAGTTGGATTATTTGAGAGAACCCCAGGGCTCCGTCACCGACCTCCTCGAATCCTTGGATCGACAAATTGGCGAGCCCGTTGACCTCTGGATCATTCACAATCCAACCTTGGGGAAAAATGCCCTCTTTCCTGATCTCATCGAAACCCTTGCGCGGCGAGGAGACCGCTTGCTCCTACAATGTCATGACTTCGCCGAAGATGGGCGGCCCAAAAATTACGAATTGCTGAGAGGGAAAGAGAACGTTTATCCCCTTGCTGAGCACGTGCACTACGCCTTTATCAATAGTCGGGACCGGAACCATCTAATCAAAGCCGGACTCCCAAAAGAACGGTGCCATTTTCTCTTTAACGCAGTCACCGCACCTCAAATCGTGCCCTCGTCTTCGGAAGCGCTTTTGATCTTCTATCCGGTGAGAGGAATTCGTCGAAAGAATCTTGGGGAGCTCTGCCTTTGGGCCAAACATACACCCGAAAATGTAAATTTCGTAATCGCCCGAGCCCCCGAAAATCCCGCTTGGACCAAGGTCCATGACGATTGGCAACAGTTTGCAAAGCAACAAGCCCTTCCCATCGTATTTGATGCTGTCAAATCGCCCTCCGATTTCGCCCGGCTACTCGGTCGCGCCAGCCACATTGCAAGCACCTCAGTCGCCGAAGGATTCGGACTAACCTTCCTTGAACCCCATCTTATCAAAAAGCCGCTGATCGGTCGGGATCTCCCTGAGATTACCGAGGATTTTAAAAGGGAGGGCATTTCTCTTGGCCAGACTTACAACTCAATCCCCTTGCCACTCCATCTCCTAGACGAGGAAGTGCTCAAGAAAAGTTTCCTCAAAGAAATCAAAAAAACCTATTCTTCTTACAGGCAACCAATTGATGCCGAAAGAGAATGGTCCGATTTTGTGCAAAACAGAACCATCGACTTCGGAAATCTCCCAGAGGATCAGCAGCGGCAAGTCATCAAGCACCATCCGCTTCCCGAATTGAAAAATTGGCTTGCTCGGGCCCTTCAATCCCACTCACTCCCTCCGCAAGATCTCTCAGCATGGTCCTTGCCCCGCTACCAGGACCGACTGTCTGCGATCGTCTCGAAAATTTCAGCCTCGACTCCCGGCCGGCTAAATTTCCTCGATAAACGCCGTGTCCTTGAGCGCTTTCTTGATCCCAAACGCTTCCATTTCTTGCGCACCTAATTTCATGTCTCCTCTCGCCCGGTTATTACGAAAAAACGCCCTCCCCATGGTGCCTCAACCTGTCGACCTTTCCCCTTCTCTGAAAAAAATCGATGGTGTCCGCTATCTCGTTTGGGACCTCTACGGAACCCTTTTAATGTCGACCGCGGGAACGGATCAAAATGCCTCGCTGCATGAAACGACCCTTCGCTCCCTTCTCTTAGATTCAAGCGAGCTGCCTCATTTTTCCCTTAGCGTTCATCTTCGAAATCTCATCGCACAAGACCACGCCCAGTCGCGTAAATCCGGAATCGATTTCCCCGAAGTCAACATCCTCGAGATTTGGAGCCGCTTCTTCAAATCCCTCGACCTTTCTCCCCCTTCCAATATAGAAGAATTCGCCCTCCGGTTCGATTTCATGACGAACCCCTGCCGACCTTTTCCCGGCGCTAAGAAGGCACTCTCCCACCCTGCCACGATCGGTTTGATCTCCAATGCTCAGTTTTACACCCCTCTTTTACTCGAAGCTTTCTCACTTCCAGTCCCTAAACTCACCTTCTACTCCTACCTAGATCGCCAAGCCAAACCAGGAACCTTTCTTTTCGAGAAATTCCTGAAAGACGGGCCGCCTCCCGAGGAAATCCTCTACATCGGAAACGACCTTCTAAACGATATCGCTCCGGCACACCGAGTCGGAATGCGAACCGTTCTCTTCGCCGGGGATACGCGTTCGTTCCGCCCACGCCCGAGGCGCTCGGACCTCCCACGTCCCGACGCGATCCTCACCTCCTTGGAGCAAGTCAAACAACTTCTAAACGAATGAGCTCTCGCATTTTTGCATAAATAAGGCAACTTTAAGAGTCGGAAGACGTTTAATCATTATGAACCGCAGCATACTTTTAGGCCTCTTCATTCTGTTGCTTGGAATAGGTGTGGGTTGGTTGATCACACGAGATGCGGTCGAGGCGAATTCTGAGGCCGCTGACAACAACCATAAAAAAACGGTCGGCGATAGTAACCATGCCGTCATCTCTCGTCTCCCGGAAAACCTTGGCCCTCGCGTGAAAAAAAATAGTCCGCTTGAAGACCTTCTCTCGATCCGCAATGAAAGAATCATCAGCTTTTCCAGTGATGATGCCTACCGCAAAGCCATCGCCCTTCTGGAAGGAAGTGATTTTAAGATTCTTGGAAAACTCAACCGCTTTCGCTCACTTCGCATTAGCGGAAAAGACCTCCGCAGCTTAGACGACCTCTTGGATGAAGATGCAACAATCGCCTCTAACTTTGTCGTCTCCATTCCGCTTGTTCCCGATCCCGAAACTGGCAGCGCCGGAGTTGCCTTTGGCTCGGCGGCCCTCGAATTCCTCAATATTACGGGTGACAACTCGAAATGGGGGAAAGGTGTTAAGATAGCAATCATCGATACCGGTGTCGCTCCCCACATCGCCCTTCCCGATGGGATCCAGAAGATCGTCGTCGATGGTGTCGCAGAGGGAGAACTTCACGGCCATGGCACCGCAGTGACCTCGTTAATTGTCGGACAACACTCCCGTGTTCCGGGTATCGCCCCCAGCGCTCCGATTTTATCCATTCAAGTCGCGGATAGCACAGGATCATCAAATTCCTTTCTCCTAGCCAAAGGCATCATCGCTGCCGTCGATAACGGAGCTCAGGTGATTAACATTTCCATGGGATCCTACGGAGACAGCGGACTCGTTCGAGAGGCGATCTCCTATGCACAAAGTGCCGGATCTGTCATTGTTGCTTCTGCAGGTAATGATGGATTCAATTTCGCGGCCAACCCAGCAGCCTACGACGGCGTCATCTCCGTAGGTGCGATCGACGCTACAGGCACTCATATGAGTTTTTCAAACCAAAGCGCAGATCTTTCTCTCACTGCCCCCGGCGTGGGCCCCACCGCAGCTTGGCCCGGAGACCAGTCCATCAGCTTCACCGGCACTTCTGCGAGTGCCCCATTCGTCTCTGGCACTCTGGCAGCTATCATTTCCGAAAGCCCTTATCCCATTACGGGGGCTCAGGCAGGAGAAATCCTTCTCAACTACACCAATGACGCAGGAGACTACGGAAACGATTCCTCCTATGGCAGTGGCTACCTCGACGTTGGCCGCGTCATGGAGCGTGCCACTCCGGGGATCGTTGACCTCGCTGTTACAAGCTACAATTACGAACTCAACTCAGTCAGCGCATTTGGCAACGGCCTACAAATTGGCATTGAAAACCAAGGCACCGAGAGCGTCCAAGGAGGACAGCTCATCGTGAATGTTGATGGCGGAAGCTACCCTGTTAATTTACCTACTTTGAGTGTCAACGAGCGTCACCTTGCGACCCTCCCGGTCGGGCAATCCACCCTCAACGACACAGGCTCTCTTCCGGTCAGCAGCAGCATCACCTTCAGCACGGAAACCACCGACGCCCAGCCTTCTAACAATCGCCGCACCGAAATAATCACCCTTCCTAGTTCCTCGAACGATGGTCCTTAGACTCTTCTTCATTCTCTGCTGCACGCTCCCCCTCTCGGCACAGAACAACTGGCTCGCCGCGCCAAACCTCATTCCGTCGCCCATCAATCAGCTCCGCGCTAGCGGAAACGCCTGCGGCCCGGCTTGCCTTCTCGACGCCTTCCAGTGTGGTTCGGAAAAATGGAGCGATTCCGCAAAAGCCATCAAAGGCGAATCGGAACGCTCCCGCCTTATCAAGATCATCCAGAGCTACGGAGCGCGCCCTTCCAAGCTCATCCCGACCCGTCGCCGATGGGACCAACGCGGCGGCGTGAATGCCGAAGACCTCACGGCCATGGCCAACGAAATGCGCACGCGTTCCTGGATGGGCACCGTCAAACAGGAAATCCTTTTCAAAGGCTCTCGCGAGACTCCGGCCAAACTTCTCCAGCGCAGCCATACCAAACTTCGCAAATCCCTAAAGAAAGGCCTTCCCCCGATCATGAGCATTCGCCGTGTTGCCCTTCGCCGCATCAAGGGATCAAACGTCTCCACTTGGCTCACCCTCAAACGCCACTACCTCATCCTTACTGGTCTCCCTGAATCCATCTCAAAAAATGCCAACTCTTTCCCCGTCTCCTACCGGGACCCCTGGGGAGGAAGATCACTCACCGGCACCGTGAAAATCGCCGCCGAATCACAAAATGGAATCGCAACTCTCGTCCTAGACTTCCCCAAGTCTAACGTCGGAGAAAATCTCGTCCGCAAAGGAGAACCCGCGGCCCTCTCCTTCTCCTCCGCCATCGGCGTCTTTTAAAAAAGGAGTCGCGGCGGCGCCGCAGCTCGAAAAGCGAAGGCGAAAAAACACGATCTGATCTTCTGCATTCTTCCTCAACCATCTCATAAAATCACATCGCAAACTTCGCCGCCTGCCACATCATCCCCTTCACTTCGGCCCGGCTCACTTTCACCCGGGCAACCCATTCTTCCCAGCTTGCCCCCTCAAGCCGATTGAGCGTCTCCCTCCCGATCAGAGCTGGAAGAATCGTCGCAAAGCGCATTCTCTTTCCATTAAGCGCCTCGGCATAACGCTGCGCATCATCGAGCCCTTTCCTCGCCTCCGCAATCCACCTTCCCCGCTCACTCAAAAGAAGATCCGGATAAATGTCTTCGCTCCCCGGAAGATAACAGCGCCCGCTTTCCAAATCCTCGGGCACATCCCTAAGAATGTTAATCAATTGAAGGGCCCGACCATAGCTCTGCCCCCATTCATCCATCTGAATCCGGCTCACCTGCGCAAACTGATTTTCTCCAGACTCCAAACCAAAACCCAGTTCCGTCCAAAATTCCCCTACGCACCCCGCCACCTGATAAGTGTAGTTCCGCAGCTCATCATCTTCCTCAAGTCTTACCACGCCATCCTTCTTAAAACGCGTCAAATCCCAAGCCTGACCATCGGTGATAATTTCAACCACTCTTCTGATCGCCCCTTGCTGCCATTCCGGCACGAGCGAAAGCGCATCCAAACAATCGCCCGCTCGTTCAATCAAGACCTGCTCCCCCTCACTCAAGCTCTTCAATTTTCGAAGATCTTCAAGCCAATCCCTCTCCCCGGTAAAAAGCGCATTCGTAAATGACTCCAGCAATTCCTGCCGCACTCCCACCAGTTCCTCCCCCGCATCCGCAATCGTATCACTCAGCCTCGCCAACAAATACCCCAAGCTAGCCGGCTCCCGAAACCCCTTCGGCAAAAAGCGCAGGCTCAGATAAAAAGAACGCGAAACATCCTTCAAAACCTGCGTACTCAAATCGGATTGCATTGCCACCCCCCTTCTTCCCCCAAAATCCCACCCTTAACAAATTCAAAATCTCCTCCCTCCTCAACCACTTGTCGCGCCGGAGTCTTCGCGTAGGCGGAAGAAGCCCCCTAAACGATCAGCGTTAATCTGCGGATAAACCTCCCCAACCAAGTTCCCACTAACCAATTCAAAAATTCAGAGTTCAATATTCAACGTTCAACGTTCAGAGTTCGACAAGTGCATCTCTACCTCCACGTCCCCTTTTGTCACCGCATCTGCCCTTACTGCTCATTCTACAAGCACACCCCGGGGGGCACCGATCTCGGTGCCTTCGTTGACGCGCTTCTCGCCGAAGCCCACTTCTCCACAAAAAATGACCTCTCCCCACTCCAGACCATTTACTTGGGCGGCGGCACTCCCTCAATGCTCTCGCCCACCCATCTCACCCGCCTGTTCACCGGCCTCCGCGAGATCTTCAGCTTCGACCAACTCCAGGAAATCACCCTCGAAGCAAACCCAGCCACCTTCACCTCCCGCACCGCCCAACTCTACGCCGACCTCGGCATTACCCGCGTCTCCCTCGGCATCCAATCCTTCCACCCCACTCATCTAAAAACCCTCGGCCGCGAGCACAGCGCCGGGCAAGCCCGCTCCTCCGTCGCCGCTCTCCGGGAAGCACCCTCACTCGAAGTCAACATCGACCTCATCTTCTCCGTTCCCGGCCAATCACTCGACGACTGGTCCTCCACCTTAAAAGAAGCTCTCTCTGCCCAGCCCGACCACATCTCCGCCTACAATCTCACCTACGAAGAAGACACCGCCTTCTTCGAGCAGTTTAAAAAAGGGGCCTATCAGAACGACCCCGACCTCAACGCCGAAATGTTCACCCTCGGCCACCAACTCCTCACCCAAGCCGGCTACGAGCACTACGAAACTTCCAACTACGCGCTCCCCGGAAAACGATCCCGCCACAACCAAGGCTACTGGATCGGAAACGATTACCTCGGCCTCGGCCCCTCCGCCGTCTCCACCATCCGCCGCACCCGCCACCAAAACGTCTGCGACACCGCCGCCTACCTCAAGCGTATCACCGCAGTCGGCCACGCCCGGGAAACAAGCGAAATCCTCGACGACGAAGCTTGGCGCCTAGAACGAATCGCCCTCCAGCTGCGCACCACCGAGGGCCTCCCTAAAGAATACCTCCTCCCCGAAACCAACCTCTCCCAGCTCCAAGCCCAAGGCCTAGTCGAAGAAACCAAAACCCACCTCCGCCTCACCGGCGAAGGCCCCCTCTTGGTCGACGCCATCGCCGCCGAGCTCGCCTAAATCGATCTCCGCAAAATCTCCCCCCTCCCCAACCAAGCAGATCATATTTCGTGCTTACATCTCACCTTTTAAATCTCATCCCCACACACAACTCATCTCTCTCGCCACTGCCGTGGCTGAGCCAAAGGGCCTAGATTCGTTCACAGGAGTGTTCATTAAAAATAATCGTGTCCTTTAACTGACACCAATCCCTCAACAACCCAAAAAAAACCGAACCTCGGGAACGGTTAGATCAGGAACAACCAAATCGGCACCACATTCACCCAACGCCTCCGCAGAAACACTTCCGGTCGCCACTGCGAGGCAAGGTGCTCCGATCGCTTTTGCGCATACGACATCTTTACAAGTGTCACCGATGACAATGACGTCCCTTGCTGTAAAAGATTTCCCAGTATGCTTGTTCGCACGCTGAATCGCAATCGAACCAAGCTTATTTCGATCCCAGTGATCATCACCATACGAACCAAACTGGAAATATTCGGCGAGGCCATAGTGGGCCACTTTGATCAGTCCCCCACGTTCGATGTTTCCCGTAAGGAGCCCCAAAGTATGACCCGCTTCTTCGAGGTCTCCAAGGAGTTCAGGAACTCCTGGGAGAACACGACCACCAAAGCTCTCATCACGGAGATTCGCCTCCATCAAGGGGAGGTAAACTTCGTAAAAGGCTTCTTCGATCGAGGCATCATATTCGCAACCAAAGTGCCCGAAGATACCACGGACAATCCCGCTGTCGGTGCTGCCAGCGAGATCCAAAGGAGGCCCCGCACCGCCGAAGACTTCGACGATGGCCTGCTTCAGAGCCGAAATACCTGCACCGCCGGTGTTCACTAGGGTGCAGTCGACGTCAAAGAGAAGGAGTTTACTTCTCTTCGCCATTGCCATCAGCTTCGGCTTCTTCGCCCGAGGCTTCTTCGTCCTCGGCTCCGTCGCCCTCGCCCTCGATGTCGTCTGAATCCTCGAACTCTTCGTCCTTGGCTTCGTCTTCGTGGATGAGTTCCCCATGGGAGAGCATGAACTTGCGCACACGCTTCTCTTCCGGGATTGGTGCGAGAACCATTCCGATGGCACGACCAGCGAGCTTAGGCTCCATGTCGCAATGCGAAATTCCGGCAAGATCTTCCTTCACCTTCTGCATGACGACAAAGCCGATTTCACGGTGGGCATTTTCACGACCACGGAACTGAAGCTGAACCCGAACCTTGTTTCCCTCATCGAGAAATTTTTCGGCACGAGCACACTTGATATTGTAATCATGCTCCTCGGTCCGGACGCGAAATTTCACCTCCTTCATCTTGATTGGACCCTTGCTCTTGGAAGTTTTCTTCAGCTTGGATTGCTCGTATTTGTACTTGCCATAATCGACAATACGACAAACCGGAGGATCAGCCTTTGCGGCAATCTCGACAAGATCAAGCCCTACGGACTTTGCCTTTGCGAGTGCCTCATGAGGAGTCATGACGCCGAGCTGTTGGCCTTCGCCATAAACAACACGGATTTTTGGAGCACGAATTTTCTCGTTCACGCGGGTCATATCCCGGCGCGCTCTCCTGAACTTCTTTTTCTTCTTAGCGATGACAGTAGCGGTTGTGTTTAGAGGTGATTCTCAAATGAGAATCGAAAGGGAGCAAAATAGCCCCCAAAGTTGGGACGATTGATCTGACAGGGTAATTCACGCCTCATCATGAAAAGGAGAGAGAGACACACCACCAGGACATCCGCTATAGGGAGCGGCTGGAGATGTCATTTTGAACCCTGGATACGAAATCATTCGTTGAAATACTTCCGAGATCACCTTGATCCCGATGGCGCACACTCACGGAATTCTCTTCCACTTCACGTGCTCCAATGACTGCAAGGTAAGGAACACGGTCCATTCGAGCAAGACGAATCTTAGCACCAATTTTGTCACCGGTATTATCGATCGCCACTCTGGCTCCCCCATCGGCGAGTGATTGCACGAGTGACTCGGCCTCTTTGGTGAACTTTTCCGAAATCGGAAGAACCCTTACCTGCTCTGGCGCAAGCCACACAGGGAACTTGCCCTCGAAGTGCTCAATGAGGAGCCCCACGAAACGCTCGAGCGAACCAAAGGGCGCTCGATGAATCATGACAGGACGATGAGGAGCGTTGTCCGAACCGATGTAACTAAGATCGAAGCGCTCTGGATTGTTGTAATCCACCTGCACCGTTCCCAGTTGCCAATCACGGCCAATCACGTCCTTTACCACGAAATCAATCTTCGGTCCGTAGAACGCGGCTTCTCCCGGCTCTTCGGTATATTCTACGCCGAGCGTCTGAATCGCTTTTCGAAGGGCATTCTCAGCCTTATCCCAGCTCTCGGGATCGCCGACATATTTATCGGAATCAGGATCACGAAGTGAAAGGCGGACGCCGTAGTCTTCCATCCCTAGGGTCCCCAGCACCTTCTTTACAAGTCCAAGGCAGGCCTCAATTTCATCGCCCAATTGCTCATCGGTGCAGAAAATATGGGCATCATCCTGAGTAAAACTCCTAACGCGAGTGAGCCCGCCGAGTTCTCCCGACTGCTCCCAGCGGTATACCGTTCCGAACTCAGCAAGGCGGACCGGGAGGTCACGGTAACTATGGTGCTCGCTATCAAAGATCTTGATGTGATGCGGGCAGTTCATCGGCTTGAGAAGGAAACCGTCAACCTCGCCGGAGCGAACGGCATTCATGAGATCACCGCAGTCGCAGCCTTCATCGGCCAGCTTCTTGAGTGCCTCGGGCTCGATAATCGGAGGAAACTGAGAATCCTCATAGTAAGGGAAATGGCCCGACGTTCGATAGAGGTCGAGTTTTCCAATGTGCGGAGTGTAGACTTGGAAATAGCCCTGTTTGTCCAGTTCCTCGGTGATGAAGTCTTGCAGCGCTCGACGAATGAGCCCGCCTTTGGGCTTCCAGAGAGGAAGCCCCTGCCCAACCGAGTCATCGAAGGTAAAAAGGTTCATCTCTTTTCCAAGGCGACGATGATCACGCTTCTTGGCCTCTTCCAGACGCTCGAGATGCTCCTCAAGCATCGTCCTGTTCTTGAAACAGGTTCCGTAAATCCGCTGAAGTGATTGCTTGTCCTTGTCGCCTTTATAGAAGGCGCTTGCGATCGACATCACCTTGTAGGCTTTACAATTCCCGGTTCGTCCTACGTGAGGACCGGCACAGAGATCCCAGAAATCACCGTTTTTGAAGATCGAAATCTCCTCGTCCTCAGGAATATCAGCGAGAAGGTCGACCTTGAAAACCGACTCCACTTTCCGCTCAGCAACCGATGCGAGACGGCCACTCTTGGCGAGTGCCATTGCTTCATCACGAGTGACGACCATGCGCTCGAAGGGTGAATTTTCTTTCACGACCTTCTTCATCTCGGTCTCGATTTTTTCGAAATCATCCGGCGTGATACGGTGCTTCAGATCGACATCGTAGTAAAAGCCACCCTCGACAGGAGGACCTGCCGCAAATTGTGCATCGGGCCAAAGGCGCGAAACCGCGGTCGCGAGCACGTGGGCACAAGAGTGGCGCAAGCGTTCGAGATCCGACATTTGTTGTCGCACTTCAAGGGTCTTTCTTTCGTCAGCCATAAGAGGAGCGTGTTGAAGCATTCTCCCATGGGAAATGCAACCCTCGATGATCCCCCTAGCTTAGAGCGCGTAGAGCTTGCAATTCTTCTGCCGAGTGGCCACCTATTCCTCCATGACTGCTCCCTCTCTCGAAGAACGCCTCTCCTATCGAGAGCGTCCCAAGGGCATCCCCGTGATGCATCAGTGCTGGAGTGATCTTCTTTTTCTCCATTGGGAGATTGATCCCGACCTGCTTGCAGCGCGGATTCCAAAGCGTCTCAATGTCGACCTTCACGAGGGTAAGGCCTACATCGGGATCATTCCATTCTTCATGAAAAACGTGCGGCCCAAGTTTCTCCCCGCCTTCTCCAAATTTTCAAATTTCCTTGAGCTCAATATCCGCACCTACGTTTTAGATCAAGACGGGAGGCCTGGCGTATGGTTCTTCTCGCTGGATTGCAACCAATCACTTGCAGTCTCAATCGCTCGTTCATTTTTCCACCTCCCCTATCACAATGCGCAAATAAAGGCTCAGGAATCCGGGTCTGGAATCACCTATCAATGCCGACGTCAGGGTGAGCTGCAGCCCGCTTCCTACGAGTATGAGAAGATAACGTCCGGAGAAATTGCCAAGCCAGGAAGCCTCGAGTTCTTTCTGTTGGAGCGCTACCTCCTCTTTTCGAGAAAACGCGACGGAGAACTCTTCTGCGGCCGGGTCCACCACGAACCCTACCAGTTCAAATCCACGAATTGCTCCAAAATGAGCAAGGCTCCTTTCGACTGGGAGCACTTCGAATTACCAACCCCTCCCGTTTCCTCGCTAGTGAGCCCCGGAGTCGACGTCGACGTCTTTTCATTAAAAAGCATCGAGATGCAGAAAGAAAAAGAGCGGTAGAGTCACCTCTACCGCTCTTCACACCTACGATCCCAATCGCAATGGATTGTGTTATCTAACTTCAGCTAAGGCTTCTCGAAAGAAGACTCAACATCGGCTTCTCCCTTTTTCGCAGAGTTTTACGCATCTTGTCGAGCGCAATGTTCTGTAATTGACGAATTCGTTCGCGCGTGACCCCGAATTCCCGGCCTACCTCTTCCAAAGTCATGGGCGTCCCCCCCCCAATTCCGAAGCGGGCATCGATAATTTTGCTCTCCCGCTCGTCAAGAACCTCCATGAGATCGTCGAGCTGCCCATGCATATTCTTGTCAGAAAGTGCATCAAAAGGATTCACTGCGTGCTCATCACCGATAATCTCAGCGTAGCTAGAGCTGTCATCATCGCCCATAGGGGCATCAAGAGAAGCTGGCCGCTGGGATGCCCGCTTTAAAAGCGAGAGATTTTTCATCGCAATTCCAGTCTCTTCGGAGAGCTCCTCATTAGTCGGCTCACGACCATAAGCCTCGGCGAGCATACCAGTAATCCGGCGCAATTTAGCGATTTTATCGACCATATGGACCGGAAGGCGAATCGTTTTGCTCTGATTTGCCAAGGCGCGCTTGATCGCCTGCTTGATCCACCAAGCGGCGTAAGTAGAGAGCTTTCCACCCTTTTCCGGATCGAATCGCTCCACAGCTTTCATCAATCCGATGTTTCCTTCAGAAATCAGATCCTGAAGAGGAAGGCCGTAGTTGGAGTAATCTTGCGCAATTTTCACGACGAGCCGGAGATTGGCTTTGATCATGTGCTCACGTGCTTTCTTGTTGCCTTTTTTAATGCGTGCCGCCAGTTCGACCTCCTCCTTAGGCGTGAGAAGTTCGGTCTTTGAGATTTCTCTCATGTAAACCCGAAGGCTGCTGTCTGAATCGTATTTCGACATTGTTTTGGTGGGGTTGAGTGATGCTTTAAAAGCTTTGCTCTCATATAGGAGCGTTGCAGGAGCTGATTTATTCAGAATGAATGTCACTACCTTGTAATCTTTTCTTAATGCGTCATTGAGGAGATGCATGATCCATACCGAGTTGGAAAATGAGCCGATTTCCTGCTCTCAGAAGGATCCAAATTCATGATCTCTCTTTACCAAAAAACCTTATCACATTATGTTTCAGAAGATTATGAGACATTAGAGAGAATTGCGCTTTCTCTTCTCTAATCACAAATGCGCTCACAAGACCTGTGTCATCATGTCTCATATTTTACATATGGTGACAAAAAAGGTGACAATTTGCGCCGGATATCGGCGCGATTTATTGCAGTCAAAAAGTGGTTTCATCGTCAAAATGTCGCTTTATTTCGTCGAATTGATCCTTTGTCTCGAGGATGAGCCCTAAGCTTGAATCACTAATCTCCATCGCTAACATCCCATCTATCAATGACCTATCCTTCACGCGTTCTCTTTCTGACCAGCGTCACCTTTTCACTCAGCTGGCAAATCACGGACATTTTCCATGATCTCGTAAACGACATCGTCACGCTCACCTACGAAGGAATTGCCGATGCGACTTATGCCATCGATCGTAGCACAGGCCTCACCGCGGTAGGTGATCCTTCAGGCTGAGAAGAACTCAGCGATTCTGAGATCTCTGCCGAAACCACTCGAACCTATCAGGACTTTGGCGCACCGGGTTCAGGAGTGAAATTCTTCTATCGTGTTCGGGTTCCTGAGTAAGCAAAAATCTCTTGAATGACAAAAGCCCGTGGTTTTGCAACCACGGGCTTTTTTATAGGCGTCTAAAAGGGATTAATGGCTCCAGTCCCAATCCCCAATCTCGCAAACCGAGGCCGTCAGGAGATCAATACAGGCCGCGATATCCTTCTGGTGGCACATTTCGATTACCTGATGAATATTGCGAGTCGGGATGGAAATGGCTCCTGCGATGGAACCTCCCGGCGACATCCGCTGGAGCCCAGCCGTGTCCGTCCCTCCGGCCTTGAGAATCTCGGGTTGCCACTTGATCTTCTCTTTCTTCGCCGTGCTCTTTAAGAACTCCACCATGCGGTAGTCGCAAATGGTAGAACTATCCATGATCTTGATCGCCGCCCCCCCGTTCAAGCTCGTGACCCGTTCCTGTGGTTGTGCTCCAGGCGTGTCGAAAGCAATTGTCGTATCCAATCCTAAACCAAAGTCTGGCTGGATCTCGAGAGCCGAAGCATGGGCCCCTCTTAGCCCAACTTCTTCTTGAACGGTGAATACGCCATAAAAGTCAAAGCTCGGCTTCCTTCGGCTCTTTTTAAGCTTTTTAAGGGCTTCTAGCAGAACAAAGACAGACGCTCTGTTATCAAGTGACTTTACGTTCACGCACTCCCCCATTTCGATCAGTTCCCGCTCGCGCGTCACTGGGTTACCAATCTCGACCAGCTTTTTCACCTCCTTTGCCGGTAGGCCAAGATCGATAAAGAAATCCTCCAACTTGGGGGCCTTGGTCCGCTCTTCCGGAGACATGATGTGGATGGGCTTCGCTCCCATGACACCCACAAGATCTTTCTTCCCATGCACAATCACCCGTTGCGCACTGAGAGTTTTGGGATCAAATCCTCCCAATGGATTAAAGCGAATGAAACCCTGGTCATCGATATGCGTCACGATAAACCCAATCTCATCCATGTGAGCCGCGGCCATGATCTTCTTCTTGTCCGACTTTCCCTTTTTAAGAGCAATGACGTTTCCCATCGCATCGACTCGCACCTCGTCAGCCAACTTTCCCTTTTTAAGTTCTGCGAGAACCAGATTACGAATCTCTTTTTCAAATCCGGGAGCTCCCGGTGCCTTACAAATCCGCTCTAATAATTGAACATTGATCGTCATAGAAAAACGCTATCCCCCTGTGGAAACTCATCCAGCGTAAAGGAAGGATCAGCGCACAAAAAGGAGCAGAGTCCGAAGACTCTGCTCTCAAAGTTGAATTTAAGTCTAACCGAGTGGCTTAGAAGCCGTAGGAAAGAGAAATACCACCATAGAGGTCGTCTCCGTCAGCGTTACCGCGAACACCTTCGGTGATCTCACCTGCGATGTAAATCGAACCAGTGAGGTTCTCTCCAAGCTCTTTCGAAAGAGCAGCCTTAAGACCATAGGTGACGTGGTCGTCGCCGTCGTTTGCATCGAGAGTAGTTCCGAAGTTAGCAGCGATGTCGAGAGTTGCACCACCGACGTCGAATGATTTACCGAGAGAAAGCTCACCCCAGAGATTTCCGTCGTTAGCATCAACATCGTAATAGATGACAGCACTCGCGTCGAGGCAAGCAATCTCGGTGCCAGCACCGAGGAAAATTTCAGAAGTATCATCGGCTCCGTCGTAGCGGATAAGGCCGAGAGACAAATCAACAGCACCGAACTCCTTGGAGACCGATCCATAAATGTCAGTCTCTTCGGAAGCCCCGTCTGCGAATTCAGCTCTCCAGACGCCAGCATTCCAAGTGGTACCGCCGCTAGCGTCACCTGAGAAGTCAAGGCCATACTCATAGAGGCCTTCACCAGCTCCTCCCTGATTTAAACCACGGAAAACGTAGTCTGTGCTGTAACCTACGTGGAAGGAACTTTCGATCTCAGCTTGAGCAGAACCCAAGGCCAGAGCCGAACCGATTGCAAGAATAGTGGATGTCTTTTTCATGACAAGATGAGTAAATCAACGATCGTGCCAGAACGCAACGATTACTTTCGTGTATTTTTAAGATTCATAAAGTAATGACAATGCCTTTGAGATAGAGCGTTACGGGCCATTTGGAACATTTTAGAGATCCTTCTTTAAATAAATAAAAATCTGAAATCTGAAAAAGAAAAGCCGACTCCTTCAAAGGATCCGACTTAAAAAATGATCTCATGAATTAGTCGAAATTGTAAGCGGTCTCACCGTGTTCAGCGGAATCAAGACCTTCATACTCGTCATCTTCACTCACACGAAGCCCCACGGTTGCCTGTGTCACTTTCACAATAATAAAAGTGGCAATTGCAGACCACGCGACCGTGATGCCCAGAGATTTTAGCTGAACGACTAACTGCTCCATACTGGAATATACCTGACCATCAGGGCCTGAGTTCAAGCCAAGACCTCCGAGACTCTCCGCACCAAAGAAGGCCACGAGGATTGTTCCCATGATACCTCCGACGCCGTGAACGGCGAAAACGTCGAGCGAGTCGTCGATCTTCATCTTGTTCTTAACAAAACCGCACATGAAGTAGCAAACGACGCCGGCGCAGGCGCCAATTGCAATCGCCCCCATGGGACCGACGTTTCCAGATGCTGGCGTGATCGTAGCAAGTCCGGCAACCATTCCAGTCGCGATACCGACGACGCCAGTTTTTCCAGTTTTAAGCCTTTCCACGATACACCAAACAAGAGCAGCGGTGGCAGCAGAAAGATGAGTCACGAGCATCGTCATTCCCGCAGCACCATTTGCTGCGAGCTGACTTCCCGCATTGAAACCAAACCAGCCAACCCAGAGAAGAGAAGCGCCGATCATCACGAGACCCGGGCTGTGAGGAGGATGAAGACTTTTCGGAAACCCTTTGCGAGGCCCAATCATCTTAGCCAGCACAAGAGCAGAAACACCTGCCGTGGCGTGAACCACGATTCCTCCCGCAAGGTCGATCGCTCCCCACTGAAACATGATGCCTCCCCCCCAAACCCAATAAACGGCCGGTGCATAAACGAGCACGAGCCAGAGAGCAGTGAAGACCATGATTGCGACAAACTTCATGCGCTCAACGAAGGCTCCCACAATGAGACCGGGAGTAATAATCGCGAAGGTCATTTGGAACATCACCATGACAGTCTCAGGAAATCCGCCAGCATCAGAATCAACCCCAACACCTTTTAAGAACAACTTTCCAAAACCACCCAACCATTTTCCACCCTCTTGATGATCAAAGGCCATCGTGTAGAGGCCCACGGCCCACATGACCGAGGCAAGCGCCGCGATAGCATAACAGTGCATCAAGACCGAAAGGACATTCTTGGCTCTCACCAGCCCCCCGTAGAAAAGGGCCAGGCCGGGCAAGGTCATCAGGAGCACAAGCACCGTAGCGGTTAACATCCAGGCGGTGTTTCCGCTGTCGAAGGTTGTCTTAGCTTCCTCTGCCATTAGGGAACCAGCGCTGAGCAGGAAAGTCAGCAAGATGACCCAAAGGGATTTTCGATTCGTTGTCATAGTATTTTTAGATAAAGGCACCCGTCTTTGTGCAGTGGATCGGCATAAAGCATCATTCATGCCAATCATGAATCCCGTTCATAAAGGCTGGCATAGTCCTTGCTGACTCCGCCTTGGATTCAACCCAACAGAATAAAATAATGATCCCAAAAACGAAAACTCCCCTGATTTGGCTGACTGCGCCGTTCGCATTGATCGCGAATGGTTTTGCTCAGGAAGAAGCAGTTGTGGACGAAACCAAGGCCGGCTATGATGCTCTGATCGCAGGACAAGGCGACACCGCTTATGCCTTCGATTTCTTCACCACATCGATGCTATGGACGGTTATTGCCGCGGCAATGGTCTTCATCATGCACCTAGGCTTTGCCACTCTTGAGGCCGGCCTAACTCAGAAAAAGAATACCGTTAACATTCTTTTCAAAAACGTGTGGATCATCTGCATCGGTCTCCTGACCTACGCCGCGATGGGCTTCAACACTCACTATCCCGGCGACTTCAATGGTTACTTCTCCATCGGAGGCCCCATCGGTGACCTTAACGCAGAGGGTGGAGACACCTTCAGCTACGGAGGCGTGGGCCTCGCGATGACCGGATTCGGCGACTTCATCTTCCAGGCCATGTTTGCTGCAACGGCTGCCACGATCGTCTCTGGTGCCGTTGCTGAGCGGATCAAGCTCGGTTACTTCATGATCTACTCCACCATTCTCGTTGCCGTTGGATATACGGTTGCTGGTTCATGGCACTGGGGTGGTGGCTTCCTTGCAAGCCTTGAGGTGCCCTTCAAAGATTTCGCCGGATCAACTGTCGTGCACGGCTTTGGTGGAGCTGCCGCTCTTGCCGCCGTGATGATTCTCGGGCCACGTGCTGGAAAATATTCCACAAATGGTGTGAAGCCAATCCTTGGACACAGCATGCCTCTGGCCGCAGTCGGAGTCTTCCTTCTCTTCTTCGGATGGTTTGGATTCAACGGAGGATCCGTCCTCTCTGCCGCACCCGGACCACTTGGTCTCGTCTTCACCACAACCGCACTTGCGGCTGCTGCTGGTGGAGTTGCTTCAATCTTCACAGCAATGATCGTCCTCAAGAAGCCTGACCTTTCGATGGCACTTAATGGCCTCCTTGCCGGACTCGTTTCCATCACCGCAGGAGCCGATGTCGTCGGACCTTGGGGCGCTGTCGCCATGGGAGCTGTCGGAGGTGTCATCGTGGTCTTCTCAATCCTCTTCTTCGACAAGATCAAGATGGACGACCCCGTCGGAGCAATCTCGGTTCACGGAGTCTGCGGAATCTGGGGCACGATCTCTCTTGTCTTCTTCACCACTGAGCCAGCTGGAACCTTCAGTATCGTCTCTCAGTTCATCGGAGTCGCTGCAGTCTATGGATTTGCATTCGTCTTCTCACTGGTTCTCTTCCTGATCGGAAAAGCAATCTGCGGAGTTCGCGTCAGCGCCGAGGAAGAGCACGAAGGACTTGATATAGCAGAGCACGGAGCTCCTGCATACACCGACTAGTTCGAATCCATCTCTTAAACTTCCAAGACCGCAGGTTCGCCTGCGGTCTTTTTCGTTCCCCGCTAACTCATCTCAACGTCAGTCTGCTCAATCGCCCATTTTTTGAGCTGAGGATTCTTTTCCAACCTTGGATCATCCCGAAGTACTTCTTCCGCGACTTCTCTCGCTTCCCGAATGAGGCTCGTATCGGCTAGAAACTCGACAAATCGAAGTCCTCCCACACCACTTTGCTGAGTCCCCAGGATCTCGCCTGGGCCTCTAAGCCGCAAATCTTCTTCCGCGATTTCGAAACCATCGAGTGTCCTTGCGAGGATGTTCAGCTTATCCAATGCGTCACTACTTTTTCCATCTGTCACGAGTACGCAATAACTCTTGTGCTCTCCCCTGCCGATACGCCCTCTGAGCTGGTGAAGCTGGGCGAGACCGAAGCGTTCCGCGTTAAAAATGACCATCACGTTGGCATTCGGGACATCCACTCCCACTTCGATCACGGTGGTGGCAACAAGGACCTCCGTCTTGGCATCCCGAAAGCGGGTCATCACGGATTCTTTTTCCTCCGAGGGCATCTTCCCGTGAAGGAGACCAACCTCGAAGTGCTTAAAGCGCTTCTCCCACTTTGGATGCTCTGCCACGGCCGAGGCTGCCTTAATCGATTCGCTATCCTCCACGAGAGGATATACCAAATAAAGCTGACGCCCCTTTTCGAGCTGCTCTTTGAGAAATTTCGTCATCTCGGAAACCTTCGGCCTCACTCGCACCCCCGTGATAATCTTCCCCCTGCCCGCCGGAAGCTCATCGAGCACCGAGACATCGAGATCACCATAAATCGTCAGGGTCAAGGTCCGGGGAATGGGAGTCGCCGTCATCACGAGGACATCCGGCATGATCCCCCGCTGGATCAGCTTGCCTCGTTGATGAACCCCAAATTTATGTTGTTCGTCAATCACCACGAGAGCGAGATCATCGAACTCCACTTTATCATAGAGGAGTGCATGGGTTCCGATGACGATCTGCGCATCGTGAATCTCCTCCCGCCGATCCGCCGTCGCCAGACCGATGCGCAGGCCGAGCGGCTCCAGCCATTTCGCGAAGGTCAGGTAATGTTGCTCCGCAAGAATTTGAGTCGGGGCCATCAACGCAGCCTGCGCTCCCGAGTCGACCGCCAGGAGCATGGCGCACATCGCCACAAATGTTTTACCGCTTCCGACATCCCCCTGCAAAAGGCGATTCATCGGACGCGCCACCCGAAGATCACCAACAATTTCCTTCACACTGCGCTTTTGCGCACCAGTGAGATCGAAGGGCAGTGATTCGTAAAACTCCTTGAGGAGCGTCGTCTTCTTCCCAAGCACACGCCCCGTCATTTCCTGACTACGCGCTCGCCGCCAAACCACACGGAGCTGCTGAAGAAAGAATTCTTCCTTGGCAAAGTAACGTCGTGCCGCATCCGTCTGAGAGAGCTCTCCTGGAAAGTGGACCTCCCGAAAAGCCTCCGCACGGGGATAGCTGACATCGACATTGTAAAGTGGCTCCAGCGCATCCACCGAAATCCCCTGCAAGGTCGCGTGCATGATTTCGCGCAATCGACGCTGGGGAATCCCACTGACATTCTTGTAAATCGGAACGATGCATTCGAGGTGAATCGAATCAAGCGCATCCTCACGCACCACTTCAAACTCGGGATGATCAATCACGACCCGTCCGGCACTTTCCTTGGGCTTCCCGTAAAGGACTACTTCGTGCCCGGCCGCGATCATCTTGTGCATGAAGGGCATATTGAACCAACGACAAGTCATCCGGGAAAAGCCCCCGCCCCCGATATCTTCGATGATCGCTTCGTAAAACCCCTTCCCTCCAAATCTTTTCCGTTGAGTATCGATCACGGTTCCTCGAAGACAGACCGGAGGGCCACCCGCCTGCGCAGGAAAGGCGTCAAAGCGACGTCGATCCTCATAGCGCTTGGGAAGCCATTCCAGCAAATCGAGGGCATTAGAAAATCCCGCCGCGAGGAGCGCTTCCTGCTCACGGCCTTTCAAAAACGAAAGCTCTTCGAACGTGGTCATTCCTTCTCCTCTGAAGCCCGCACATGCTGAATACTGATCTGTAAACTCACCCGACCACGGAAGACATTCCGATCCACGGTGAAGGCGATATCCCATGGAGGATCCGGCAGCGGTTTTGCTCCACCCCCAAAGAAAATGGCATCGCGCTCATCGATACCCTGACGCAAGAAAAGCCGAAGATGGTTATTCTTCAAACGACACGGCGGCTCAGTGAGCCAGACATTCTGCGCCATAAAAACAGGCTGGGGATTCGCACTCCCGAAGGGCTGCAGGAGATCATATTGATCAAGAAATCCGAGACTCAACTCACCCAAATCCACCTCGGTATCCATGTGCAACTTGGGACTCAAATCCACCCCTCCGCAATCTTCCGTCACATAACGACAAAAAGCCTCACGAAACGGCCCAATCGAGTCCTCCTCAATGCTCAAGCCAGCCGCCATGTGATGCCCCCCTCCGACAATGAGATGCTCGCCACATTTCTGAATCGCGTTCACCAGTGAAACCCCGGCGATACTGCGACCACTCCCTTTTCCAACGCCGTCCTCGTCGATAGAAATGACAAAGGTCGGCTTATGATACATGCGCATCAAGCGTGACGCCACGATTCCAACCACCCCCGCATGCCACTTTCGCGAACCCACCACGATCGCCGGACCGTCGGCCTCGATTTCATCGCCATTCAGCATCTCCATCGCTTCCGCAAAAATCTGCTGCTCAACCGCCTGACGTGCCTTGTTGAAATCATCAAGCTCCTGGGCCAAGATTTCCGCTTCTTTGGAACAATCCGTCATGAGCGTTTCCAGTGCTTTCTCCGGTTGATCCATCCGGCCTGCTGCGTTAATCCGTGGCCCCAGACGGAAGCCCACATCCGCACTGCTCAGCTTTCCTTCCACCCCTGCAAGCGACAGCAGAGCTCTCAATCCAGGACGTGATGAGTCAGCCAACCCACGCAGCCCATGACGAACCAGCAAGCGGTTCTCATCAACAAGAGGGACGATATCAGAAATGGTCGCTATCGCCACCAGATCGAGAACCTCCTTGAGATCGAAGTCAGGAACGGGACGCGTTTTTAAGAGCGCGTGAGCCAATTTAAAAACAACACCCGCGGCACAAAGATAACTCCGCTTGTCACCCGAAGCTTTCGGATTCACCAAGGCGACACAATCAGGGCGGCCCGCCTGTCCGATCTCGTGATGATCCACCACCACGGTTTCAATCCCCCGCTCTTTCAGTCCCGCGATGGCTTCATTTGAAACAGTGCCACAATCCACCGTCACCAAGAGATCCGGCTTCCCGTTCTCTTCCAAACAGCGCGTGATGCCCGCTTCGCTGAGACCATAGCCCTCACTACTTCGATGAGGAATAAAGGCATCGGGATTGAGGCCATAGGCCGAAAGCACCAGACTCATCACCGAAATGGAACTCACTCCATCGACGTCGTAGTCGCCATAGATGCAGACCTTCTCTCCTCGATCAACCGCTTCAAGAATCCGCACCACCGCGAGATCCATCTCCGCGATCTCGAAAGGATCTGAAAGTTCCGCCAGCTTCGGCTTGAGAAACTTGCTCACCTTTTCTCGCAAAATTCCGCGTTGAGCCATCAGCTTCGCAAGAATACGAGGCATTCCTTCCGTTAGAAGATCCTCCCAACCATCAGGGACCTCGCGGAGAATCCACTCCACGTCTGTATTTTCCTGACTCACAGGTTCACAAAGTTTGCTAAATGAGAACGGCCTAAGACCGAACAAGCCGCTTTAGAAGCAGAGGAGTGGCGATCGTGAACTAGTAGTAAGCAGAGCTTCTCCCGGCCTGAGCAGGAGCAACTTTGAAGTGGTTGAAGAATTCATGCTGTCAACATGACAGCCGTCTGGGAAGGCGGCAAGAGAAAGAGATCTTTCTCTGACATAAGCCGCGAAATCCCCTTCAAATGCCGCATCGACCGTTTCGCTTCGCAATCCAAATTCCCGGCCCAGTTCTTGGAACTCAGTCCCCGCCGTTCATAAGCTGCCGACCCGTAAAAAGAGAACTTACAATCCTTCAGGAAGAGAATAAAGAAGGCCCCATTCGCCTCTCCGGTTTTCTCATGTTTGAGGTTGCCAAACGCCGTTCGTGCTGGAAGCCCCTTTCCCATTGCGTGCTCCACCGCATCCATGCCTTGGTAAGTTTCTCCATTGGAACTCTCGACCAGCAAGATCGTCCAGTTTGGTGCATTCGCCGAAATCCATCTCTCCAGCCCCACCAGCTCTCCCTGCGAAACTCCAATATTTCCTTTTAAATAGAGATGCTGGCTGAGGTCCATTCCTCAACAATGCTCACCCCGCTCTTGAGCTTCATCGGAGAATCTCCCGCCCACGCGCCCCATCTCAGAAGCCGCGAAACCACGAATCCCCTGACTCAAGCGCTTACCACGACACCTTCACTTCTTGGAGATGGCCGCCCCGGTCATCGTATTTCACGAGCCCGTGCTTCTGACCGTATTCGAAAACTTCCTTGGTCACCTTCACGTCGTAGCAGCAATACTCCGCAATCTTCATCATCGGTTCAATCTTCTTTGTCTTCTTATATTCCTGCCACCACTTCAGGGCATCAAGCCCATCCGCCGTTTTTGATTCCCCAAGAGTGGCCTTGGCCGCCGAGTCGAGCTTGAGACGAAAGCCCAGCGTCTCCTCCAGCTTGAGCATCATGTCGCAGTTCAACGTCTGCACCGGAAGATCGTAAATGGTGTAGCCCTGAAGGACGGGATAATCGAATTGAATATGGTTCCAGCCGACAACAAGATCCGCCTTCACCAGTTGTTCGATGAGATCTTCCACCTGGTCTTCACCATAAATGTGATACCGACCCGTTTCCGTCGAGTAGGTCACCCCCACCGACATCCCCATCTTATCCTTATGCGCTGCGCCACCGACATCGCCAAAGCTGCGCTGCGTCTCAAGATCAAAGTAAACCGTTCCTGCCACAGCTCTATTCCTAGAGGAAGCCTTCCCCTCCGGCAAGTCATGAAGCTTGCTTGTATTCTTCGAGCGTTTTCTGAACCTCAGGCCAAACTTGCGGCCCTAGCTCGGGCCAGAGAATCCACGCATTCAAAACGAAGATGCCTGCCATCACCGCAAAATAGAACACCAGTCTCGCTGCCGATAGCGGAGCTGCGGGAACCCGAAATCCCATCACGAGATCCCATAAGGGCGCGCCCCTCTTTTTTACCATCCACAGGGCCACCAGATGCCCAATCAAAAGGAGGATGGGCATCCTCATGCCTACGCCAAGCACCCAGACCCGCATCGAGCGCATTATGGCCGCCCCCAACGAAAGAAGATTCCCCTCTTGATCTTCGACTCGAAGCCGCAGGACCCATTTTCCGGGGGTCAGCCCAAAAAGATGCAGCAAAATCCCCTCAAAAATAATGGCTGGCACAAAATGGGCAGCGAAGACCCAAGCCGTGATCTGCTCACTCGGGTCGGGCATCATTTTCATCCCGCCCAGACGAAAGACGAACAAGATCAAGCAGGAATAAAGCGCCAGATCGAGCCAGCGTGCCCCCAGTCGACGCCACAGAATTTCCCAATCGGTCTTCACCGGCAAGGGTGGCGGCACGGGAATTTCTTCCACCTTCTCCTCAAACTCCGCTTCGAAAAAGTGAACCTCCTTAGCAGGCATCCACCCCTCCGCGCCTTCATACCACATCTGAACATCTTCGGAGAGTTCATCCCTGCGAATCCGTTCACGAATCTCGTAGTCCTCGTATGGACCCCGTTTTTCTCCATCCTCAATCAGCCAGATTTCCATTCAATTTAAAGATTACGGAGTGATTTTGCAGGATCGCGGAAGGCCGCCATGAGAGCGGGAACAAGCGCGGCAATGAGACAGAGAATCACCGCGACAACGCAGATCACTCCAAGGTGCTCCGGAATAATGCGGGCCGGAAGCTCGTCCATCCCATGGAACCCAGCCGGGAAGGCATCGATCCCTATCCCTCTGAGTAGAGTTAAAATTCCCTGACGGTATTCGAGCGCCAACAAACCAAGTCCCAAACCCAGCAGCGATCCCGCGATGCCCACGATCACACCTTGGTAGAGGAAGACGCGTACAATCTGCGAAGGCCGCGCACCGAGCGCTTTCATCACGCCGATCTCCTGACGCTTCTGCACTGTCACGGTATACATCACCGCTGTGATGCTGAAGGCCGAAAGGAGCGTGATAAAGGAGAGCGCAAAGCTCATCATCACTTTTTCCGTTTTGACCAACTGAAATTGCTGCTCGTGAGTCTTCATCCAACTGCGCACGAGCCAATCCTCGCCCAGCTTCTTCTGCAGCACTTCCGCGACCACTTCCGCATGGTAGGGGGCTTCCACCCGGATTCCGATCGCTTCGACTGCTTCTTGCAAACCTTTAAGCTGCTGACCGATCGCCAGTGGCACAAAGGCTCCTGGTCCCTGCGAGCGCTTGGTATCCCGATAGACACCAATGACCGTCACTTCCACAGGAGTGACAAATTCCTCAATATTCGCGAAGGCCTGTAAGTCCGCTTCCTTCAGATCAATGTCCCTCAGATCCCCGAGCATATTTCTAACAACCTGCTGGGTTCCGGCGGCAAAATACTCCCTACCCGAATCATCTTTCCGCAAGGGCTTATTGAGCACAGCAAAGAGAATCCCATCGATAATCTCAGCCTCACCAGCGCGCATCGGCTTACCTCTTGTTCCTTCTTCCAGCAGGATAAGGTCTTGGATCATGCGGAAGGCCTCCGTTAGCTTTGCTCCCTCCACCACTTCTTCCTCACCAGATTTGCTAAAAATCGTTTCAACCGCTTCTGCAAACGGCCCCAAGCGATCTTCGTAAAGAATCCAAGCGCGCTCTTGCTGCTTGATGCGGTAGACTTCCATCACCGCATCAAGATTCTTGGACGCCAGAAAATTAAGCTTATCGCCGACCTGTAAACTCAGAGCCTCGGCAAGCTGACGTGAGATCACAGCTCGGTCATCCAGCCCCATATCAGCACTACTCGTCGGGTGCGCTTCCAGATCAAGTTGTTCTTCAAGCGCCTCGATCTGTGCTTCGTTCTCAGAATTTATCGCCCGAAAAACCACCGGCTTCTGCCAGCCTTTCGCATCCAGTAGCACATATCCCTCGATGAGCGCGTAGGCCCCAATCACGCCCTCTTCCTCAGCGAGACTTTTTTCCGTCGGCTCCCAATCCAAAATCCCCGCACCATAGGCCGACTCCAACCGAACGTGCGGAGCATAGCCCAACAGAATCTCCTTAAGGTTCCGCTCAAAACCCGCATGGACTGAAAGCACCACGATTAGAACCATTACCCCTGCAGCCACGCCGAGAAGCGAGATCAAGGTGATGATCGAAACGAATGTCCGAAGCGGATTAAGATACCGCAGAGCGAGGGTCCAACTGAAAGATTTCAACACCGGAAGATTCCCCCGCTTGGGTGAAATGACAAACCCAATCTCCTCGGAGCGTCAAGAGAGCTAAAATTCCGATGGAATTTGCCGTATCACGAGAATAGCCTCCGCTGTGATCAAATTTCTCCACACCCGTGTCCGTGTCGCCGATCCTGCAGCTTCTATCGAGTTCTACCAGAAGCTCGGATTCGAACTTGGCGATCAGAAAACCTCCCCCCAAGGAAATCAGCTCGCCTTTCTCCACCTCCCCGGAAACGAACATTTTCTAGAGCTCACCCACTCTCCCGACTACAAAGTCGAGGTTCCCGAAGATCTGATGCACACCGCCGTCGGCGTCGAAGACATCATTGCCTACTGTGATGCGCTTGAAAATAGCGGTATCGAAATCTGGCCCGGCGGCTGGCGCGAAAAATTCTCCACCGGCGAGCGCAAAATGGCTTTCGTGACCGATCCCGACGGCTACGAGGTCGAAATCCTCGAAAAGTAGCCCCGTTTAAAATTCACCTCATTTGGATTTGTTTAGAGTTTCTCCAGCTAGAATCTAAGATCCCCCCAAATGCACCTTCTCATCGATAACTCGAATACGCGCACCAAGATCGCTCTCGCTAAGGGTGCATCCATCTCGGAGTGGCGCGCCGTCATTCCAACACCCGAATTATCGCCTGAAACCCTTACTAGTGCTCTTGCGGGAGTAACATTCGATAAAGTCTCCGTTTGCTCCGTCGTCCCAAAAGCCGCTGAAATGATGGAGGCCTATTTCGAGGTCCCCCTTCACCAAATTTCCCACCAGTCGATCCTCCCGATCAAGATCAACTACCCTCGCCCGGAACAAATCGGGGCAGACCGCCTCGCCAATACTGTGGCCGCCGTTTCCAAATATGGTGCCCCAGCCATCGTGATCGATTTCGGCACCGCAGTGACCTTCGATGTCGCCAGCGCAGAAGGCGCTTACCTTGGCGGTGCGATTGCACCAGGCACCGCTTCTCTGCGAGATTACCTCCACCGCCAAACAGCTCTCCTCCCTTCTATTCAACTCACCGAACCTACCAACGCGATTGGAAAAAGCACTGAAGACGCGATGCAAGTAGGCGCAGTGATCGGCTATCGCGGCCTCATTCGCGAAATTTTAAAAGAAATTCGTGAGGAACTAGGCGGCAATCCGGCAATCATTGCCACGGGAGGCGATGCCGCCCTCATTGCAAGTGGCCTCAATGAAATCAAGACCATCGCTTCCGACCTCACCCTAGAAGGAATTCGTCAGATTGGTGTAACAAATCACAAAAATTGAATTTCTGACGTGGCACGAAGTCCTGGGCTAGTCTAGCCTCGACCCTGAATGAGTGACACCCCTCTCGCGATCGGAATAGACTTTGGCGGAACCACAGTGAAAGCTGGAGTTTTGTATCGCAGTAATGTCATCAGTAATGCCAAACCGATTGAAACCCAAAATTTCCAAGGAGCAGACGCACTCGTCCAGGAGATCGCACGGGTCATTGGAGAGCTCCAGAAACTTCATCCAAATGTCGCAGCTATCGGCGTCGGAGTCCCAGGGTTTGTAGATTTCAAAACAGGCCTCGTCCACAATGTCACCAATGTTGAAGGCTGGGTCCGCTACCCCTTAAAACGGCGTCTTGAAGCGCTCACTGAACTTCCGGTCACTGCCGAAAACGACGCCAACTGCATGGCTTATGCCGAGTGGAAACGCGGTTCGGGACGCGGTATGAAAAACCTTGTTGCCCTGACCCTCGGAACCGGAGTCGGTGGTGGATTCGTAGTGAACGGCCAAATGGTCCGCGGCGCAAAATCACTCGCCGGCGAACTCGGACAAGCTTCAATCGATTACCAAGGCAGAACCGGAACCTACGGTAACCGAGGCGCCCTTGAGAAATATATCGGAAATGTGCAGATCGCCGAAACTGCTGTAGAAGCCTACGCTGCTGCGGGAGAAACGAAAACTTTGGAGGAATGCTCTCCCGCACATCTAGCCAAGCGCGCAATCCGCCACGACCTCATCGCCCAGCAAATTTGGGACGGAGTTGCTGAAAAACTCGCCTGTGCCTTGATGAACTGCTGCTGGCTCCTTAATCCTGATGCCATTATCATCGGCGGCGGTGTCGCACGGGCCGGAACCGTCCTTTTCGGCCCTTTGGAGCACGCCCTTCAGCGCCAACTCAGTACGCCCTTTAAAGAAAGCCTGCGCATCCTCCCGGCCCGCTTTGGAAATGAAGCGGGCATCATCGGTGCTGCGACCCTCGCTCTCGAAGAAGCAGGATACAACGTCGACGACTGATTCGATTTAAAGGTCCAACTCGACCCAACTGCGGCAACCGCCGTATTTCTTGGCGTATTTAAAGGTGATTGGCTCCGGAAGCTTCTCCACTTCCACGTAGGCTAGGTGGATACTTCCCGAAGCCATTCCCTTTCCTTCCCAGAAGAAGCGATCTCGAATCGTTTGCTCGGTCCAAATGTGCTGATCGCTCAACTTAGCGACTTCCTCCCAATGCGTCAGCGTCACCGCCTTGCTCACCGTTACCTTGGTAGTGATCACAACCTCTTCATCAATCTCCCACTCGGGTTGGGCCACCACGTCAGGCACGGTGACGAAATCTCCCTGAGCATGAAAGCGCGTGGGAAACAGAACGAACTCCTCATGGGCAAAGGAAAATCCCGCGCGCCCCTCATGAATCCCACCCTTTCTTAGGATGATCTTCTGACGACCAGACTCCAGAACCTTACAGACAACATCCCATTCTTTGAAAGCAATCACTTGGCGACCAAATCCTAAATTCTAGATTTTAAAACTCTAAACAAACTTAAATCACTCATCGCAGAGAATGGGTTTCCTAATTTATCAAAACTCTTCGCCCCAAATCCCCCTTCCCCAGTCCATCCCTCCTAATCCGTGTCCATCTGTGGTTAAACCTTCCCCGCATCGCCCCCATTCGCGCTTTGGATTTGTTTAGAGTTTCAAATTTTCGGATTTAGAGTTTCACTATCTAACCGTGACGACGACTTCCTTCCTGCCCCTGGGCGACTTCCCCCTTAAAGCGGGAAGCTCTCTCCCCGGCGCCCAGCTTGCCTATGCCACCTGGGGCACCCTAAATGAGGAAAAGTCGAACGCCATTCTCCTCTTCCACGCCCTCTCCGGCACTCACCATGCCAGCGGCACCCATCCGGTACCACCCGAGGGCTGCGAACTTTGGACCGAAGAACTGCACGGCGGTTGGTGGAACGAAATGGTAGGACCGGGAAAAGCCGTCGACACCGATCGCTTCTTCGTCATCTGCAGCAATTACCTCGGCGGCTGTTATGGCTCGACCGGGCCTGCGTCGATCAATCCGGAAACAGGAAAACCCTTCGGCTCCACCTTTCCACACCTCAATGCTTCGGATCTCGTCGATGCCAACATCCCACTTCTCGATCACTTCGGCATTGAAAAACTTCACACCGTGATGGGCCCTTCCGTGGGGGGCTTGCTCACCCTCACCTTTGCCACGCGTCATCCCGGGCGCACCAAAAACGTCATCCCCATCGCCTCCGGTTTCAAGACCACCGTCCTGAATCGCCTAATCCTCTTCGAGCAGATCCTCGCTATCGAAAACGATCAGTATTTCAATGGCGGCGATTACTACGAAAACGGAAATCCCAGGATCGGTCTGGCCCTCGCCCGGATGATCTCGCACAAGACTTTTGTTCATCTCGACACCTTCGAGAAGCGCGCCCGCCAAAAGGTGGTGCACGAAGAAGAAATGCTCTCGTGGTTCCAGGTCCGCGATACATTTCAAAGCTACATGCTTCATCAGGGCAAAAAGTTCACCGAGCGTTTCGATGCGAACACTTATCTGCGAATCATCGACTTGTGGTCTCGCTACAATGCAGTCACCGAAGGTGAGGCCGAATCTCCCCTTGAGTTATTCTCTCGCTGCCGGAAAGCCGGACACAAGTTTCTCGTCTTCTCGATCGATTCCGACTTTTGCTTCTATCCCGAAGAACAGGCAGAAACGGTCACTCATTTAGAAAAAGCCGCAGTCTCGACCATCCACATCACGGTGCACTCCGTAAAAGGCCACGACTCTTTTTTGTTAGAGCCCGAACTCTACACGCCGCACATCAGAGAAATCCTAGCTTAAACCAATCTTGGAAGCGAGGCCGCTGCGATCGCCTGCCCATGTCGCTTCATCGTCTCATCCGGCGTGACAAAGGTAATTCGCTCGTGCAGCTCAGGATAATGAGATGCCATTGTGGCGGTCGCATTGTCCAAAATAACTTGCCCACCTTCACCCGAAGTCACGCGGCCCAGAATGAGCAGATTATCGATCTCGTAAAAGCGCGCGTAATGCTTGATCGCATGCCCTAGATCGCTGCCAATATCCGAAAATATTTTGGCCACTTTTGAGTCACCCAGCTTCATCAACTTTTGCACTTCAATCAGTTGCTCCGGAAAAGGCATCGCTCCATAATCCAGTCCTAAATTCTTGGCATGACGCGCCACCGCTTGCTGGGAAAAATACTGCACTCCACAACCTCGGTGGCCTGACCACTCATCGATCGCGGCCTCGGGATGATCATCGATCGGCGCAAAGGCCAACTCATTGATCCCCGGAGTCAACTCCCCCTGAGGATCGCAATAACCGACCGCCATCGAAGTCCCCATCGCAATGCCAAGAACCGAGTGAATATCAAAGTTCATCGCCGCCGCAAGCGCCGTGACATCACCATCATTGATCACATCAAAGGGAACTCCGCCCCATTCTTCCTTGAGCTTGAGAAACATCGGGCGCACCTCATTCTCATAAATTGCCTCATCGGTCACCCCACGGAAAAGGGAAGCAACCCGGACGGTATTATTAAAATAGTTTCCCGCTGCCGATCCTCCGATGGCATCCACCCGCGGAAGATGCTCTGCCGCCCGCTTCAACGAATGGCGAATTCCTTCCAAGTGGTAGCTGGGATCGGATTGAAAATAAGGATCCCAAGGAACCTCTTCCGAAAAGACCACTTCGCCATCGATCACCGCAGCCGTTTTGCGATCCGACCCCCCTAGATCAAAACCGATACGACATCCATCCAAGTGCCTCCCAAGAGGATTCGCTTCCGATTTTGGCTCTGGCAAAGAGTCAGCACTTTCGTGATGAATAAAGCTCAAGGGCTCGCCACAAAGTTTCAACCCCATGAAGTCAGCATCGAAATTGCGCGCGCCAGTCGACGAGTAAACCGATGACAGATGACTGATCAAATCCACATCCGCATGGAGATGAACCCGTGATCCTCCCTTTATCCAAAAGAGAGTCTTCAACGTCCGTGAGACATACTTTTCATTCTCAGTCCGCATCGCCCCCTCGTGAGGGAGCAGATGAAAAAAATAATGAAAGCAAGTACCGTCCTCTCGTGCGAGAGCGATCGTGGCACGCTTGCCATTGGGGTGAGACTTTGCCCGAGTCTCAAATTCGAAATCCCAGAGGTGTGCAGCTATCAAGTCACTCATTTTTCATTGGAGGAACCTAGTATTTCCTTAGGCAATTTCTACGTCAGTCTAACAAATCGCAAAAGAGTTATTTGGGGAAATTTTTGCATTTTTTAATTTAAGGGCGCCTCCGAAAACTTTGTTTTTGAGCGGAGAGCTGAATGTCGAAATTTTTGGATCTTCAAATCCCCTCAAAATTTCATTCAAGG
>OJHF01000005.1_pt1 | contig 102012 bp, 57 predicted proteins | sample 1594891 | NCBI WGS metagenome assembly OJHF01 (sample SAMN05416737, study PRJEB24817) | seawater metagenome | isolation source: Sea water | place: Canada:Atlantic | collected 2013-07 | reverse complement strand
TCGTGGGCTCGGAGATGTGTATAAGAGACAGTCTCTGTATGGTTGCTATGCTGGCATATTTTTTGGATGATCGGAGTTTAGCCCAGGGAGACAAAGAGAGGGCCCTCTCTCATGACGTGATAGCAAGCGGCCTGATTCTCAATTTCTATCCGCTTCCGTCCGGAGAACCCGGCAGGCTTCCGAATTTTCCCTCAAGCGCCCCACACAAAAAGAAAACTTTTAGTTTTTTTCAAAAACAACTGATGCCGAGAATGAAGCTCAATCGATCCAGATGAACCCAAAATTCCCTGGCCAAGTAGGAGTTGAAATGGCCAACATCCAACACTCGTTCTAGTCGATCCATTCCAGCAGCCTGTTCCAGACCACGCTGCCCCCGCAAGCTGCGCGCAAGTCTCGCTGTCGGAGGATCTCCCTGAGAAACCGATGGCACCAACTACCTCGCCTGGAGAACAGCAAACGGACTCCCAAATCCAGAGGTCGATCCCGCCGACAAGGACGGGCGCGATAACCTTCCGGAGTTTTTTGGAGGCACCGATCCGAATTAGGCGGATAATTGGAATAAGGTTGGGGCTGATTCGCTACGGGTGCCTGACTCTGAAGAATATTTTCGTCTCACCGACAGGTAAGCTGCTCGGTGCCGAAAACGACTGAGTGGTGTCGTCAGCAGTCACGCTGTCATCGAGTTCTCGCCAATCAAGTAGGTCAAATGAGGTATCAACTGCGTAAAGCGCACCGGGAATCGAGTTCCAGACGATGGTGACTAGTCCGCTCTCTTTGTTGAGGTCCACGGAGAGGATCCTAAATTCAGAAGCTCCCGCCCCAGTGACGAAGGCGTTGGCATGACGAATGATATTGTCCCCGCCAATATCACTGTCGTAAATTGTCACCCGGTGAATGGTACCGAGCATCCCTTCGGAGCCTCCGGCATTGTTGCCGAGCACGCCGAGACCAGTAGGCATTTCAAAGCTCGATCCCTGGTGGGTTCCCGCGAGTTCACCGTTGACATAAAGCGTCATCGTCTGCAGGGCCGACTGCCAGAGGTAAGCTACGTGCGTTGGGCTGGTTGGTGAGCTAAGCAATGCCGCATCGCCCTCTTCTGTGAACACGTAATCCTCGACGCCGCCTTGAGTGAACCCGAGTGAACCAGTGTCATCCCATTGCTCATAACGCAGACTGAAGGTCGCGTTTTCAGCGACGGCAAGAAAACCATCGCGTCCACCGCCTTCAGGATCTCCCTCCAGGATGAACTCGAAAGTTGCATCGCCAGAGACAAGGCCGAAATCGAATGGGCTACCATTGGTCGCATCAAAGTCGGCCGGCACGCTCAGCAGGGCCTGATAGGGAATGAGACCGGCATCGTCTCCGTGATCAGCCGCGATCACCGAATCGTAGGCAGCGAGGAAACCTTCGCCGCTCGGAGTGATGGCACTGAGGGCTACGATCGTAACCGGGCTCCCTGGGTCGTCGCTACCGATCTCGAGCTGGGCATTGAATCCGCCCGTTGAGCCATCCGGAGTGAAAGTAACCTCGATATTTCCGCTGCCACCGGCAGCGATGGCTGCCGGTCCGACCGCAGAAAATTTGGCGGCACCCCTCCCAGTGATCTCGAGCGTGCCCAACGTTAAGGAACGAGTTCCGCCAAGGTTTTGCACTTCGATCATCTGGGTTACTTCGACGTCTGAGACACCGAGATCAAGCGATGTCTGGACACTAATCCGCGGGTCGCGAATCAACCCCGAGAACTGCACTTCGGCCTCTGGGTTAAGCGCGTCATTGCTTGAAATGGTGAACTTGGCTTCGATATCCCCACTTGCTCCTCTCGGATCAACCGTATAGTCCAAATCGACTTCTCCACTCGGATCGATGTTGAGCGGTAAGGCGGTATCGATCGTAAAGTAGCCGGCGTTTACCCCGTCCACTGTGACCGCTGTGATGGTCAGCACGTTTGATTCGCTAAAATTCTTTACCGCGAGTGGGAACGATTGCGCCGGCCCATTGAGTTCGAGATCTACGTTCGCCGGCACTCCAATACCAAGATCCCCAGTCGCCAACCAAGCGTCCGCGTGTTGCTGAATCGTGGCGTCATCCACCGAACTATCGTAGGTAGTAATGCGGTGGATCGTCCCGATCATTCCTTCAGCTCCATCTGCGGAAGCGTTTCCCAAATTCCCGGGGCCGGTGGGCATATCAAAGGTCGCACCTGTAATGGAATCAGCGGCCGCTCCGTTGATGAAGAGATCCATCGTGCCGGTCGCTTGAGTCCAGCGATAGGTTACATGGGTGTCAACCGACGGAGACGCGGCATCGAGAGCGGTAAAGGTATTGTCAGCGACCCCTGCCCGGGTAAATCCAAGCTGGCCGGTGTCGTCCCACTGTTCGTAGCGAAGGCTGTTGCCTGGGTTGGCATCGGCTCTTCCAATGTAGCCGTTTCGTTCCCCGGCAACGGGGTCTCCGCTGATAATAAATTCAAAGGTGGCATCTCCGGCGATAGCTCCAAAGTCAAATGCGCTCGTGTTGCTCCCGTCGAACACTTCGGGTGCGGTCAGTGCCGCCGCGTAGGGCAGGGTGCCAGCTCCGCCGCCATGCGCGTCGTCGATCGCGGTATCATACAAGGCGAGGCTAGCGAACAAGGCTGGGGTCAAGATGACTCCGGTAATCGCAAGCGCGAAGAAGAGCCTAGCCACAAGTGGATATTTAGATTTCATTGTTTGATCTTTTAAAGTGGATCCGTGGGTTTTTTCCACGGATGAGGAACCCGGTAGTCATATCAAAGTCGAAGGAAATACGAAAAGACAATAGTGGCCTATTATTATATCTTTCGATAAATTTGATCAAGCCGCCTTTGGGACGGAGCAGAGGGGGCGAGAAAAGGGAGGGGTGTCTGTGTTCTTCTTGGCTCTTGGCCGCAGACGGCCTGTGTCGGGGACATAAAAAATACCCCCGGGAAATGATCTCGTAGGCATGGATGGGTTCTACGATGTCATTCTGAAATGGTGCGCGGTGGTGCCTTCGATCTGATAAACGAGACCGCGTTGAGCGGGCGCGGCGGGGAAGGTGTTGTTGGGCGCAAGTGATGGATCATAAGAGCTGGCCTCACTGGCATAGGCCCTGGTGCCGGAGACCCAGATGTCCGGGTTATTTTGGTAGCTCACACAAACACCGAAGACTTCACCGATGTTTTTAGCGCGGAGTTGGTCACCGTGGTAGCGGTAGAGAGGGCTAGTGGCGGGAAGGCCGATGCCGGGTCCTTGCCAAGATGGGGGTTCTGCGGCCTGGCTTGGACAAATCGGCTAGGTGAGGAGGGCTCATAAGAATGGGCGGATGCGCGTGATTGCGCGGATTAGGACTGTGATTTTCATCATGATAACGGGTGAAATACCCATTAGCATCATCGCACTTCCACTTTGAATCCAAGCTCTCATAAGAGTTGGCTCAAAGAACGGGGGCATGCTGGGAGGATCACTTCGGCGTAGATTTGGATCTTTTTGATGCTCGTCGCCCCGATTGTTCCCTCTCCGATCTCATCAATGGCACTAAAGCTCTCCAGTCAAAAAGCTAATCCCAAGCAGGTGGATCTAGCCGAAGATCTCGATGACCGGACCAGCGTCTTCCTTATCGGGGCCGGCCATGCGGAAGGGGCGGTTGCTGGGGGAGTGGATGACTTTGGTGTGATTGAGGCCGAGGCTGTGGGCGATGGTGGAATTTAGGTCGTGGAAGGTGACTGGGTTTTCGGTCACGGTGCGGGCGTGTTCGTCGGTTTTTCCGTAGATCTGTCCACCTTTGACGCCGCCGCCGGCGAGGAGGCTGGTGAAGGCTCCGGGGTGGTGGCTTCGGCCATTGCGATGTTCTTTCTGGATGTCCGGCGTTCGTCCGAATTCGGAGCTGAGGACGACTAGGGTGGAATTGAGGAGGCCGCGTTCCTTGAGGTCGGTGATGAGGGTGCTGTAGGCCGAGTCGAGGATTTGGCAGCGGGCTTGCACGGCGGTGAAATTGTCGTAGTGGGTGTCCCAGCCGCCGAGGGTAACTTCGGTGAAGCGCACGCCGTGTTCGACGAGTCGGCGGGCGAGGAGGCAGCCTTGTCCGAAGGCGTCCCGGCCGTAGCGATTTCGGAGTGCGGGGGTTTCTTTAGTGAGATCGAAGGCGGCGAGGTCTTCGCTCTTCATGACGCGCACTGCTTCGTCGAAGAGGGTTCCAAAGTTCTTGGCATTGGGAGAGGGGTTTTCGCGGTGGAAGCGTTGATTGACGGCATCGGCGAGGCTGAGACGTCGTTCGAAATCTTCTTCGCTGACAGAGGGATGTCTGGCGGTTCCTTCCAATCCTTTTTCGGGATTTGTGACGACTGCGGGCGCGAATTTGGCTCCCATCCAGCCGGCCCCGATCATGTTGGCGGGGCTGTTGACAGCGATGTATCCGGGGAGGGTGCCGTTCTCGGTGCCTTTCAGTCGGTTGACCCAACTCCCAATGGCGGGGTGGACGATGGTGCCGAGTTGCTCGTAGCCCTTGTGGAGGATGTAGCTGGCTTGGTCGTGGTCTCCTTGCTTCGACTGCATAGAGTGGATTGTGCAGACTTCCCGCATGATCTCTGCGGTTCGGGGGAGGTAGCTGGCAATCTGGAGTCCGTCCGCAGTGGTGGGGATTCCTTTGACAGGACCTTGGACATCTTGGCCGGGTTTGAGGTCGAAGGTGTCGAGGTGGCTCATCCCTCCCGCCATGTTGAGGAAGATAACATTGGTGGCGCAACCCGTTTTTGTTACCGATGTTTTTTCAGCGAAGACTTGGGAGGCGAGGGATCCTCCAAGCATGGGGGCGAGGCTGACGCCGAGGAATTTGCGGGAAGCATCCCGGAGGAATTCGCGACGGGAGAATTCGTCGGTGAAGTTTTGCGAGGAGGACATTAGTAGATGAAGAGAAATTCAGGAGTGCAGACGAGGGCGGAGACGATGTTGGTGAATCCTTTGACTTTGCGTTCATCGAGTTCTTGGGTACAGAGGGATCGCTCTTGGTCGGTGGGCTGGCGGGTCAGGATGGATTGAAAGAGGAGGGCTCCCTTGTCCTCGTTCGTGCCGGGGCTTTGGAGAATCTTGCGGATCATGGTGTCCTTCGGGGTGGCGACGATTTCTTGCGTGGCTCCGTTGAGCATTTGGAGGGTCTGGGTGAGGCTGCCTTCGTTGGTTGCGCCATCGATGCTGATACGGTCGGATTGGCCGAACTTCTGGAGGAAATGGTTGGGGTCTGCGGGGCTGGGAAGTTCCGAGGCCCGGGCGATGCCAAGGATTGCGGAAGTCATGAGCCGCCCGTGTCCCGCGATGTAGGTTGGGGGCCGGGGTTCCGGGGCCTCGGGACCGGTGCCGTCGCGCGCTTCCTGATACTTCATGATGATCCAATCTTGGTAGGCTTTCACGGTCTTGAAGGAGTGCACTTTTTCGATGATGTCATCGAGACGACCGATGTAGCGACCGTGGAGATAGAGGTTTTCCATGGTCTCGATTCGTTGTGCGGATTCCGGATCTTCGAGAACGAGGGTGACCAAGGAATCCCAGATTTGTTCGGCACTCATTCGTTCGATGGGGCGGCCCAATAGTCCGTGGAAGGAGGTCTCTTTGTCCGGTGCGGATTTTGCGGCGAAGGCCTTGGTCAGCATGAGGGTTTGCTGGAAGGCGTGGAGGTCGTAGTCATACTCTCGCATCAGTTTTACGAGGCCACTGCTGAGGGCGCCCGTGACGGGATCTTTGGGATCGAGGAATTCTTCGTTGTCATCGTTGTGGAGGGCCGCGCCCATGACGCGCAGCCACATGCGGGCGGCGATGGAGCCAGCGAAGGTGGGGTTTTCGTCGCCCACGACCCAGGTCGCAAATTGTTCGAGGCTATCGGGGGTGGGCTTCTTGGAGTCGAGGCGTACTTTCCCACCGAAGGGGGTTCGCCCTTCCACCAACTCGCCGGGGTCGCCGTCAGGGTATTGGTAATCATCGGGGAGCTTGATGCGTCCTGAGCCCTTTTTGGCTTCGATGCCACTGGCGGCATACTGCCCGATGGCGTCGCTGAAAAAGTGCAGGTGATGAAGGCCCGGGGCATTGTATTCCTTTTCGGAGGACATGTTGACGAAGAGTCCGCGTCCTTTGAGGAAGTCGAGGCGGCCGAGGTTGCTTTTTCCGTGGGTGAAGGCTGCGAGATTGTAGAAGTCGATCCGTTCCCATTTCGAGCCGGGGTCATCGTGGCACTGGGCGCACTCCATGCGGATTCCCAGGAAGGCCCGCAGGGTGTTGGCGGAGTTGTCGAGGGGCATGCCGATGTCGCGGGTGTAGTAGTGGGAGGCTCCTGAGCCCGTCCATCCGTTGCCTCGGGCAGAGAGCAATTCCCGGGTCATGGCTTTCCAGCTTTTGTTTTCGCGCACGGCTTGCCGCGACCATTTGATGAGGGGAGCGTTGGAACTGAAGTATCCTCCTTGCAGTTTCACCCCGTCGAGTCGCAAGTGGTCATAGAGCCAATTGTTCATGTGGCTCTGATAGCCTTTCGATTGATAGAGCCGGGAGGTGAGGCGGTGGCGTTTGTCGGTGGCGGGATCGGTCGTGAATTCCTGGATTTCGGCGAGGGTTGGGATGCGTCCGATGGCGATCAGCGAGGCGCGCCGGAGAAAGGTGGCGTCGTCGACGGAAGCAGGTTCGCTTTTCTCAGAGCTTTGAAGAACGGAGCTGATAAGCTTGTCGAGGCGCGTGGCTTCTTTAGCCATGGCCTCGGGAGTGATCTCCGCAGCGGGAAGGTTAGGGGCAAGGAGCAGGGCTCCGAGTGCCGCTAGGCAGGCTGCAGATAAGAAACGAATCATGTTTTGGGAATACGAGAATGAGTAGCCCGAGTTTTCATGAATCGAAAACTTAGTGAGGGGAGGGGGATGGTGCCGAGTCTCGCTTCCGGCTTGAACCCTGCCATACTTCAGGGGTATCGTTGCGTTATCAATTCCTTGATCTCTCTCCTCGCGCCGCAGCTGCTGGCACCAGTCATGCTGATGCTTGGAGGAATTGTTCCGGTCGTCGCAGAAGATGAATCATCACCCCCGTTTGAGCACGGAGCCTTCTTACAAACATTCTTCGAATCAAATTGCGTCAAGTGCCATGGTGCCAAGAAGGCTAAAGGCGGAATCCGCCTCGACCAGATGGGTGGAAAAATCGCGCTCGGGCACGACTTCGAAACTTGGAATGCCATTCATGAGCAGCTGAGCAGCGGTGAGATGCCGCCGGAAGATGCGAAGGCGCAGCCCGACGCTGCCGAGCGCGCCAAGGCGGTGGCTTGGATCGGCGGAGAGCTTGAGAAGGCGCACGCGTCTGAGCGCGTGCAACATCTCTTGAGCCAGTTCGCCTTCGGCAACCACATCGAGCACGAGAAACTTTTCAGCGGCGAGATCAAGGATTTGCCGTTCTCGCCGCCTCGCCTGTGGCGTATCAATCCAAATATCTACGAGCGCACCAAGCATCGTATTCTCAAACACCACTGGGAGGAATTGCAGCGAGTGCGGCAGCCCTTCGCTCTGGAGAAGAGACCTGGGATCAACGACTACGCGGCGGATCTCCTCGCGGACTCGGCGACGCTCGAAACGTTGATTCGCAATGCGCGGACCATCGTCGAACACCAGCTGAGCAACGATGTCGCAGAGGCATTGCGGGTAGTTTTAGAATCGGAGAAACCGGGAACGAAGCAAATCGATGCTGCGGTCCGGCACCAATTTAAAATGCTCATATTGCGTCCGCCGACTGCTGCCGAATTGGTGCGCTATCGGACCTACATGTTGCGCACGATCGCTGAGGCGAAGAGCGTGCGCGAGGGAATGGCGGTTTGCCTGAAAGCGATCGCGCTGATACCAGAGGCAATCTATCGCATGGAGTTGGGCCTCGGCCCGGAGGATCAAGATGGTCGGCGTCGACTGTCAAAAAATGAGCTAGCCTTCGCGATCAGTTTCGCCCTCACCGATGATCCACCAGATGCGGCGCTGTGGGAGGCGAAGCTCGAGACGGCAGAGAGTGTCCGGACGCAAGTCGAACGAATCCTCGACGAGGACGAGATCGCTAAGCCAAAGATCTTGCGGTTTTTTCAGGAGTTTTTTGGATACCACCGGGCCTCGGATGTTTTCAAAGACGCCAAGCGTTACGAAAACTACGACTGGGGGAACGTGCCTTACCAGCTTGTCCACGAGGCGGATCTGCTGGTGCTGCACATTCTCGCACGCGATCAGGATGTCTTGCACGAGCTACTGACGACGAAGAAATACTTCGTCGGGCACTTCGGTTCCGAAGGCGACCCGCAGGAACTCGAGGAACGATTGGCAGCCCTGCGCCTGCTGCACGACTACTGGAAGGACAAGCCGTGGAGGAAACTGAAATACGAGCTCAAGCCAGAAGTCCGCGCGGACATCGAGGCCTTGCATCCCTATTTCCGCACCCAACCGGCGAAGCACCGCATGAGTGGTGGGCTCATAAAAGACTACATGGGATATCTGCCGGTTTGTTATCAGAATGGGATCCGCCCGATGCTGGCGCAGTTCACTCTCATGGAAGGCGAACGCGAGCGAAACCTGACCTCGGCCCATGACCAGCGCTTCTTCTTAAATGCTTACAATCTCAAATTCGATCAGTTCGATTGCCCGACGGAACAACCATTTGAGCTCAACCCGAAACAGCGCGCGGGGCTCTTGACCCACCCTGCCTGGCTGATCGCGCATTCGAAAAATACCGACACGAACCCGATCACACGCGGCAAGTGGATCCGCGAACGGCTGTTGGCCGGCCATGTTCCCGATGTGCCGATTACGGTGAACGCGGTTGTTCCGGAAGATCCGAAGAAGACCTTGCGAGAGCGCTTTCGACCCACCCGACAGGAAGAGTGCTGGCGGTGCCACAAAAAGATGAATCCGCTAGGAATGACGTTTGAAGCCTACGATGACTTCGGGCGCTTCCGCACAGCTGACAAGGTGAGCGGCAGACCAATCGACGCGAGTGGCCACCTCGATTCGACTGGCGACGACCGTCTTGATGGCGATGTTGGGAGCGCCGTGGAGTTGGTTCAGCGTCTGGGGCAGTCGAAGCGCGTGCGGCAATCGTTTGTGCGCCACGCCTTCCGCTACTGGATGGGACGCAACGAAATGCCGAGCGACTCAGTAACTCTCATCGCGGCTGATCAGGCCTATCTGAAAAGCGGCGGGAGCTTTCAGTCATTGCTGGTATCATTGATCAGCTCGGACTCATTTATTTACCGTAAACAAGCGAAACCATGACCCCGACCCGCCGAACATTTCTGAAAAGTCTCTCGCTCGGTAGCGGCGGATTACTATTGTCGCCATTAATACGCCAGCTTGCGGCTGAGGTCACGGGATCACCCGAGGCGTTTCCACAGCGCTTCGTATTTCTGGTAAAGTCCAGCGGCCTGACGCCTGCAGCGATCACCCCAAAAACCTTGCTCGACAAGAAACCTGTGGCAGCCACTCCACTCGTGGCATCGTTAAAGGATCACGCCCTACCGGATAGCTTAAAGGCCCTCGAACCGTTCAAGGATCAGCTCGGTATCGTGCAAGGGTTCTCCGGGAAAATGTGCCTCGCTGGACATACTTCCTATTTCGGGGCAATGGGAGTGCATGCCTCTCCCAGCGAGACTTCGAGCGGAAATCCCCTCCGGGCGACGCTCGACACACGCCTCTCGTCCAGACAGCCCAGCCCCTTCGGTCACGTCGGGCTCGCCTTGCGCGGGCGAGCTGTGGGTGGTGCGGGTGACCCGATCCCGCAAGGAACGATCTACCCGGGCCTGTCGGCGCTCGCTGCCGGGCGAGAACTTCCCTTCCAGGCGAGTCCGGATCAAGCCTACGACCAGCTCTTCGGATCCGCGCTGGGATCCGCGCAAGGGCGTAAACGATACGATCTGGAGTCGGGAATGCTCGATTTTCTCTCCGATGATATCAGGCGCCTGCAAAAAGAAGTGACCGCCTCGGAGCAGGATAAGCTCGATCACTACTTGTTCGCCTTCGAAGAACTTCAGGAGAGGCGCAAGAAACTCGCGACGATGCAGGAGGTTATCAAAAATGGTGCGCCTGAATTGACCGATACCTTCGCTTCGGAACTCGGAACTGATCGATTGGAATCTCACTTCACGCTTGCGGCTTCATGTCTCATCACCGGGTTGAGCAACGGAGTGACGATCCGCATGGACAACCTTGAACACGTCTACCGCGGACTCGGTTTGACGGAGCAAAACGTGCACGCAATTGGCCACGGGACGGGGTCGAATGGAAAGAGTTCCGAGGAGTGCCGCGACGTAATTCGTAGCTACCATGTCAAGCTGATGGTAGGGCTTGCCGCAAAATTACGCAGCGTCCCCGAGGGCGACGGGACGATGCTCGACAACACCATGATCGTCTATCTGAGTGATGCTGGCGAAGCCCACCACGGAGCCTTGCACGAGTGGCCCTTCCTCGTGCTCGGAGGCTGTGGCGGACGCTTGAACATTCCCGGGAACTATATCCGCATGCCTGACTACGGGAACCCGGGACATGGAACCATTGGAAATTTCTACACTTCGATTCTGAATGCCTACGGCGATCCGATCGAGCACTTCGGCGATCCTGATTTTGAACTCGAACGTGAGGGACTGCCCCAGCGTGGACCGGTATCCTCGCTGATTATCTAACCTCAGCGTCCCGGCAGAAAATCGAGAATCGACCAGCTCTGTTCCTCGTCGGCGATCCTAAAGTCTTCGTCGATGGAGACCGATTTAGGGTAACCGAAAACCGGGTCGTAGGTGACGATGATCTCATCCGCCGGCTGGTCGATAAAGCGCTTGAGATGGTCGAACCATTCATCCATCGTCTTTGGCTCTGGCGGCTCGAAAAAATTCGTGGAGAGGGTTTCGAAAGATGCCACTTGGCCGGCATGGACCGTGACCGTGCCATGCCAGGTAAAGCGCGAGAGATTCCAGCGCACTTCCATGTTGTAGCGATTGATGCCCGAGCGTCGCCAGACGTCACGTGCTGCGAGGAACTCCCGCAATAACCGGTCATCCGACTCGAGGTGGCGTGCGCGGAAAAACTGCTGCGAGCTTCCAGCCGACGGTATCGAAGCTTTTGCCAATTCAAGTTCAAGATCTGTTCCGGGAGCGGCAGATTTCCCAAAGAAAGCCAAATCCTCCCAGATCTCGAGATCCGCGGACGACTGCAGAACCCATGGGCCAACGTCAGCCTCCAGGATCCCGGCGAGACGGAACGAGATCGAATTGGCCTGCTGGCTCAGTTGCAGCTGCGTCGAACTGGGAGCCTGCGCAGATGCCGGCCCTCCACCAAGATAGAATAGAAGAACGAGCGCGGCTAGAAAGGCGGTCAAAGAGATCGGTGGATTCATTTTAATGACGCCATAGTTTGCGGTTTCAACAGACAAACGCAACGCCGAAGAGCGAAACCTGAACTCGTCCGCGAACGCTAGCCCGCGTGCCAGCGCGAGCGGAATCTGACCGCTAATTTTTCGCCGCCCAGATGGCCTTGATCGTCTCTTCTTGTCGCTGGCCTTTCGACGACGTCATGCTGGCGCTGTAGTGCTCGAAGCGCCGCAATGGGAGTTGAAAAAACCCGTTGGAATCCGTTTTGCGCACCCAATTGTAGGCGTATTTGAGCCACTGGTTACGGTAGGCCTCCGGCTGTTTGATGAACCAGCCAATCTCATCCCAGCCCCAGACATGGAAGCGATCCGAGGCACGATATTCGCCCGGGTGATCGGAGCTGCCGAAGTTGTCGATTTCGACGATGTAGGGCAAGGACTCGCAGGTCCATCCGCTCGGCGTGCGCCCGCCCTTGCTGCGCCCATAAATTGAATCGCTGAAACCTTTTTCAAGGATCGCCTGGTGCGGCTTGCCCTTTACAGACTTTGGACGGGATGGGAACGAGTGGAGATCGAACATGAGCTGGCCATCATGCACAACGCCGCCACTGGGAACATGGGCGTCGGCGAGGACAAAGTGACGCCGGGCGTGCTTCTTTGCGTAACTGCGAAGTCGGGTCATCATGTCGCGCCAATGGACGTGATCCCGATCGCGATCGTCCATCAAAGCGACCTGGCCGAAGTGGATCGCTTCGAGTCCCATGTCGATCCATCGCTTCCCGAGATAGACAAACCACATGCGGGTTTCCAGGCGGCTCATGTCCGGAACGGAGGCGCCCTTTCTCCAGTGGTCAACCCGCCGCCCGAAAGGGTAGATCATGTCTTTGTAACGAAAATTGCGTACTTCGGGTTTCATGCCAAATTCCTCAAAAATCGCCGCTGGAATCGGTATCTTATCTACGTCGGTGGTGACGATTTCAAAGATGGCGCCCTGGAGAATTATGTCGGGATCCATTTTGTGAATCCGCTTAACGAAGGGTGCCGCCTTCTCGACCAAGGAATCGATACGCGATTCGCTGCCCCACATCCAGATGGCGCGCCCTGCGAATTTGACGCCCGTATTTTCCATCATGCGCAAATCGTCGTCCGAGGCCAGGTGAAGCAATGAGGCCACAGTGGCACTTCTTGCCAGGTAGTTCTCCAGAACGGGACGCGAAATTTTGCCGTCGAATTGATAGTCGAGTTCCTTGGTCTCCGCGAAAGCGCTCATGAGAGAAGCGAGGTAGAAGATCGCGCGAGTGCCCCACCGAATTGATCGCGCGAGTGTCGGCGGTGGGGCGGGCATGGATGCCATCATTGGAGGAAGGGCGAATTCTTTGCAATCAACATTTGTCCTGTAATGGAGCGACTCTGGCGCTGATACGCCATTTAGATTCGGCTCAAGCGAGCAAGCCTTTCAATGGTCCGGTACTATCGGCAAACTGCGTCATGCCCGTTCCCATCAATTGGGCTTGTGACAACCACAGATTTGCCAGCGGCGTATTTTCAGGGCAATTGAGGATACCACCTGTCTTGAGTTTCCCGTTCGCAGAGCCCGCCACGATTATGGGGAGCTCATTCATGGTGTGATCCCGTCCATCACCCAATCCTGAACCCAAGGTGACCATGGAATGATCCAGGAGCGTCCCTTCCCCCTCCGTGATCGCATCCATCTGCTCCAGAACTTCCGCAAACAACTCCACGTAAAACCGGTCCACTTGAACCAGATAGCTTTTCACACTTTTGTCGTTCTGGCCGTGCGTGAGTCCATGGTGTGATTTAGAAAAATTCAATTCATGGAAGAGTTGCGGAGAACCCCACCTCTCGGGCGCAAGCATGAAGGTGGCGACATGAGTCAGGTCGCCTTGAAATGCCACCACAAGGAGTTTGCCCATCAATCTGATATACTCTCCGCGGGTCATGGGCTCCTCATCGGGTTCCGTCACGTCCGCTCTCTTGTGGACACGGTAGTACTTGTTCAACTTCTCAATCTGCTGTTCGATTTCTCGCACTGAATCGAAGTATTCATCCAACTTGTCCTTGTCGTCATGCGTCAAATTCTTCTTGAAGTTGGCGGCATCTGCCAAAATCAAATCGGTGATATCCTTGTCCGAGTTGCTCGTCTTGAAAAGACGCTGATAGACCTGAAGGGGATCTTTCATCGCAGTCGCGACATGCTCCGGGCCATACCAGGAGATGTTGTCCAAATAGATCGATTCCTTGAGATCTTTGAAACTATTGCAGTTCAACTCCAGGGATCGAATCGGCGTCCGATGGCTCACCTGGTCTGCGATGAGATGATCGAGCGTTCGGTCCATCGGGTAAGGCGACTTGAGCTTGCCATGAGGATCGGCCGAGGAGAGGTAACAGGAACTGCATTGATTGTGAACATCGACCCCTCTCACATTGACTCTGGACAACCCGGTGATGAGAGTGACTTTATCGCCCACTTTTTTGAGTGGGCTCAGGGTGGGCATCGAGAGAAAGTCAGAGTTGTCCTTTTCCGGGAAAAAGTGATCTCTCACAAAGCCCATCGGCGAATAAAATGAGGCGAAACGCAAGGGCGGCTCTTTCTCTTTCTTTGTGTTTGGTTCCGCAGCATTCATCTCCAGCCAAGGGAGAGCCATCACGCTGCCGCTGGCTCCTAGGAGAAATTTTCGACGGTCGAGAGATTTCATTACTTTGTAATTTGGGTAAATATTGGATGGACCGCAATGTTTTTGATGACGGCTCTCATTCGGTAGTGATCTTTTTTGCTCGCCTCTGCGATTTCAGCTATGGCAATTCGATCTGCCAGAGTCAGTTCCCGTCCCAAGGCATACGATAAAAGGTGCCCCACGAAGGCCTTCGCAAATACGTCTTCTTCAGCGAGAACCGCGTCCTTGAATCCAACGACATCCTCGAACTCATGTTTGCCAAACAATGTTCCGCTCGCATCCACCTTCAAGCCGGTTCGGTAATCGTCCCTCCACCGACCCAGCAAATCGTAATTTTCCAGGACAAACCCAAGGGGATCGATCTTTTTATGGCAGCCCGCACATTGCGTGTCACTGCTGTGCTGTTTCAGTTTTTGCCGAACCGTCAAACCTTCCCTTTGAAGCGTTTCGTCATCCGCCTTTAAGTCAGGAATATCGTCGGGCGGAGGCTCGGGAGGATCGTTGAAGATGACCGAAGAGACCCAAGCGCCCCGCGTGATGGGCAGTGATCGAAACGGACTCGACGTCATCACCATCACCGCTCCGGTCGTGATCACACCGCCATATCTTCGGTCGGTGAGCGGCGTCCGCGTGAATTCAATGTCGCGCAGGTTCACATTGATCCCATAGGTCGCTGCCCTGCCCTGATACCATTCGCTCAACAAGTGGCTGCGGTAGGTGAAGTCGGAATCCACCAGTTCCGTAATTGGCCTGTTTTCAATGAAGACAGTCTCAAAATTTAAGAGTGGCTCCAACATCATATGCATCCCTCTCTTGTAGGAGATTTTGTCGTCGCCTCCAAAGTAGTATTTCCGGTGGGTTTTAAAATCAGGTGAGGCCGACACCACATTGTTTAACTTCAACCACTGAGGCGCAAAGCTGTCGCAGAAGTTTTTCACACGACGATCATTGAGCATGCGGTCCACTTGCTCATGCAACATTTCGACATCTTGAAGTTTCCCTTTCCCGGCCAATTCCAGAAGTTCATCGTCGGGAATGGTGCTCCATAGAAACAGCGATAGGCGCGTGGCCAGATTGAACGAGGCTTGATTGGCCGACGCCTCATCTGTTTCGTTGTGAACTAAAATAAACCTCGGAGAAGCCATCGCTGCCGATACGACACCCTTCATGCTCCGGGTGAAATCACCGCTCCCCTTGTATTGTTTGTCGAAATACCCGGTGTAGAGCTTCAGAGTTTGTTCATCGGCGGGAGACTTGAAGGCCTTTAGAAGAAATTTCTCGATTCGCTGATGCGCAATTTTCTCGATCGGCTCTTTGAGTTTTGGTCGGACCGCCTCGGGCAATTTCCAACTGCCCACCATCTCCTCTTTGGCGACGCTCTGGTCCCCGGACGCGATGCTTTGGATTTGAAGTTTGCTCAACCCAGTTCGGTAGAGACGAATATCGTTCAAGCCTCCATGAAAGGGCTCGTTGCCATGCGAGCCGACCGCCATTGGCTGTGTGCTTTGCGTATGGAGCTTACCCACAATCGCCTTACTGCCGACCTGCTTTCCGTCTACGTATAAATTAATCTGTTTACCGTCGAATGTCCCGGCAACGTGATGCCATTTCCCGTCGCCGAGAGTTTTTGGATCCACCTGGGCGCCGAATTCTTCGTAACGTCCTGCAATGCCGGCCCCCATCCAGAGCCCCCAGGTATCACCCGTCCTCCCAATGCTCAATAGTTGGCGTCGCCATGAATCTTCCCGGCGGACGATGGTCTGCCATTGGTCAGTCGTTTTGGATGGGCGGATCCAGGCACTGATCGACAGTTCGGTGCTACGCGTCGCGACGGATTTGTCGACGGCAATGGAGGAATTTCTGGTCTTCAGTTTTGTGCTCGATGGATCTTGAAACAACTCATTCCAAACTCGACAGTTCTCTTCGAAATTCTCTGCATGCACGATGGATCGACTGAGTTCCAGAAAGGATTCCATGAGGACGGGAGTCAGGCTCAGATGATCGCCACGATTATTAAATCCATTTTCTGCCGGAGGATCCTTGGGAAAGGCCACCACACCCAGTAAGCGATTTTCCAGCAATTGCTGCAGCCCCATAATTCGATTGCCAACTCTGACGACCTTGGGCATCTGGCCTAATTCCGGCCTGAAGTAATCGTTATGATTCCTGATGATGCGATCGTTGATGGAATAGACCCAGGATTTGAGATCAAAGAGATCTCTGACCGCGTTGCCATATTCAAAGCGATTCATGCGTCGCAGTCTCATGGGGATCACCGGTTGGCCGTGTGACACAGCTTTCTTGAATGCCTTCTCCAGCTCCAACACCATGAATTCACGTTGCTTGTCACTGGGCTGCTTTTTCTCCTCGGGAGGCATTTCGTTTTTGTCCAATGCCTCGATCAGTTTCTCGATCAATTGTGGATTCTCCTCGAGATCAGCCCATGATGCATACTCGGTGAGGTCAACTTTCCCCTTGGTTTTTTTTCGACCATGACAGTCGTAGCAATGCTGTTCAAAAATTGGTTGAATCCCTTCCTTGAAATCGGCGACAATTGAAGAAGGCTTTTCAGCGTGTGCTGTCGCCGGGAAGATAAGAGCGATTGCTAATGTAAGCTTCATAACACCTCCTTGAATCTTCATCTGTGTCGCCACGCTCAAGGAAAACGCCCCTCCCCAAAATGCCTTTGATGAAGTAATCATGCGTTCTTTCATTATCCCCTGTGTCCCATTGGGACGCAATTGCTCTATGCTGTTTATCGATAAAAGCGTATAATGCGAGGAAATTGCTTTTGGCGGAGGGGGCTTGAAGTCGCCTTTGGACCGGAGCGGTGGGGAGTTATCTTCTATCTCCTATTGCGTTTTCGGCTTCTCGAGTTTCCGAGGAAATACTATTTTTGGCCAAACGGGTTTGTGATCAGACAAAGGTTTTTCCATTTCAATGATGGCGCCGTCGGTAGCCTTGGCGCCAGAAGCAGTATTATACAGAATGTGATCGATGACCCCATGGTTCTGCTTCGGGTTCAAGGCGTTCCATGTGAATTGCTTGGAGAGATCGATCTTGAGATCCTTCCAGGTCGGCCTCATCCCCGCTTGCTCAATGCTGTTCATAGCAGCAGTGCCGATCTTGTTGTTGAAATCCCCGATAACAAGAATCCTCGTCGTTGTTTCTTTTGGCAGCACCCTGGATGCAAGCATGTAGACATGCCCATCATTCTTTCCTGAAGCACAGATATGCAGGGAGTAAAGCGCGAAGGAAACACCGTCAATCCTCGTGACGGCCCTAACAGTGGTGGCGGGGTTCCATCCACGCCCCTTGAGCGTGAACTCCTTCGGTTGCTCCAAAGGCGTCTTACTGAGAATGGACTTATATTTATTCTTGTGAGTTGCCGACGAGATCGTTGCCAACGTAACTATGTTTCATCCGCAAGACCTTTCCAACCCGGGCCGTCCATTCTCCATCTGGGACTTCATTAAACCCGATGATGTCGAGATTGTATTTTTTGAACATCTCCCCAACTTTTTCAGGGGTTGTACTTCTGCCGAACTCAACATTGTAGCTCGCGACTCGCACAGTGATGGGCTTTTCTCCCGAAGGGCTAGCGCAACAGAATTCTAACGGAATCGCTAGTAGGATAAATAATATGATTTTTTTCGTAATTTGATCTATTTTCTTAAAGTTAGTTAGAAATGCGCAGTCAGTAGAAGCGTCAGTTTTACCAATGATGCTATCTCTTCTTGTCTTTGAAACTGATCTCTCTCCGATCACCGTGCTGTGTGTGTTTGCTGTTGATGCAGCACAACTCTAGGTCAGCGGAAGTTTCGCTGAGTTTCATATCGACCCAGCCATGCGCATGGCCTTTTCCAAAATAGTAGCTGACTGCCGGTTGGTTAATGAGATGGAGATGGTCCCGTCGATCATGCTGCCACTCATGCGTGTGACCATAGAAATAGGCCTTGGCATGTTTTCGTGCGGCAAGAAGTTTCAACAGAGACGAGCCATCACGCATGCCCGGGATGGGGCGCACGCCGCGGTTGGGATACGGGTTGTAGTGAGCAAAGATAAGGGCTGGCTTATCCGCTTGTTCGTCGAGTTGTTTGGCCAGCCAGTCCAACTGTTGATTTCCCAGAATTCCCTTTTTTCCCGAATCCAAGAGGACGAGGTTGGCATGCGGCAGTTTAATCACGTCCGCTTGAACGCCCATCTGCTCTTTCTTCAGAAAAGGGAGCAATTTCCAGAGGTTCTCCCGATTGTCGTGATTGCCGATCGTCACATGAATGGTGATGCCCGCGGCACGAATCGGCTCAACAAGCCTGAGGAACTGTCTGTACTCGGCTTCTCTACCATTGCTGAGAGCACAGTCGCCGTTGACGATCAGGTGAGCGGGTCGAGGATTGAGTGCGATTACGCTCTTGCCCGTCTGCACAAGGCAGTTCGACATATTTACGCTTTCATGCTCGGACTCCTTGACGGGCGAACCAGGCCACTTCGTACCCGGGTAGACACGATTTGGATCGACACCGATGTGCGTATCCGCAAGCAAGGCAACTCGGTTTGGGTCCAACCTAGCACGTTCACTATCCCCGACGGCCAACGCGCGAGACGTCATCATAGTGGTGCCGCCAAGAGCGAGCGACCCCTTGATGAATTGACGACGGGTAATCGGTGGAAGAATAATTGGCATTCTGAATCTCCTTGGGTTTCTTCTGTTAGCTAATGTGGTGTTCACGTGCGCGTTTTACCGCGGCTCTGTGCAACGCTCTGGCTGTTTTGATTCTGTCAAATTCCCTGCTAGGGGTTTGCTTTTAGCGGGAGGGCCTTGAAGCCGCCTTTGGACCGGAGCGTTGAGGGGATTACGTTTATTTTTTAAGTAGTTTGAGCATCGCTTCGCCCAAGCCGTTGCCCGTGTCGGCCATGAACATGGCACTGCCATTGTAATGGTAGGGCTTGTTGCTGCCGTGTCTGTTCCATTCGGCTTGCCATTTTGCTTGTTCATCGGCCGGCCAGGCATTTTTGTTTTTTTTGCTTTTTGAGCGCCATTCATTAAAAAGTTCGGCAGCTTTGTAATCCCAGAAATCGGCAGTCTTTACGGTGATGACGTTGCCTTTAAATTCAGGCATTTGGGCTGTGGCTATTTGCGCGTCAGCAAGGATCTTGGTTGTCCCCTTTTGAGCTTTTCCATTGTGGCCCATCGCTCCAATTACAAAAGGGAGCATGGGTGATTTTAAGTCTTTGCGGACATCTCTGATGAAATTTGCCATGTTCTCTTGATAGGTGCTTGTTGCATGATCTGAAAACTTATCGTTGTAGCCCTGAAACCACACGAAGCCCGCAATCTCATAACCCTGGTCCTTGTAGTTGGGAGCGTAGGTTTTGAGGTTGCTGAGTGTCTCAGCAACGCTTGCCATCATCAGTCGATAATAGTGTCCGAACTCCTGCATGTATTCTTTTTTTGAAAAAGGCTCCTTTTTCTTTTTCGCTTTATCTTCAAGCGCTTGCATGAAGGCATCGTTTGGCTTCCTTCCATTGGGTGATAGGAAATCGCGGAATAGTGACTTGCCCCCCCAGGCAGCCTTGATGATAAGCACGTCTTCATCCAGTTTGTCGCCGATGGTCCATCCAAAGGAAAGTTCAGGGCCAATCTTTTCGTTGGTGGCACCATAGCCCACGCTCAAGGGGCCATGAATTTTCTTTTCGATATGATTGATAGATACGTCATCTCTTTTGACGAATGATCCACCTCGGTGGTATTTTTCGAACCCAACTTTGAGTTTTGGGTCCTCTAAACGATTCTTAATTACAGAGGTCATACAATGGCCTTGCATATTGGATTGCCCGGCCAAGATGAAGATTTTGAGCTTCTTGTTTTCTACGCAGAATCCGGTTGATAGGCTGCATGCAAGAATGAGCAAGGTGAGTTTTTTCATAGGGTTTAAGAGTGAGAGTTAGAAAGATTAAAGCAATAGTTCGCGGAGTGGGCCTTCTTGGTCGAGATCGCTCAGGCCGAGATCCAAGTGTCCAAAATGTCTATCCGGCAAGCCTGCCGCCTGCACGATGGTTGTCAGGAAGTTGCCGATGGTGCGGTGACCCTGCTTGCCGTAATCGGGATACTGTAAATAGCGTCCGGTGGACTTCAGCCTGCCGTTGAATTTTCCACCGAAAAGCAAAAGAGGCCATTCGTTTGCGAAGGAATGATGCTTGTCTGAATTATCGCTGATGTAGACGATAACGGTGTTGTCGAGCATCGTGCCGTCGCCTTCGGGAACCTTCGCTAGCTTGTGCATCAGTCCTGAGAGCAGTTCGAGATGGAACTTACGGATCATATCACGGCACTGCTCGGAATTGTATTCGCCGATCGTGGCGCCATGGCCGATGCCGTGAACCGTTCCGGGGATGCCGATGCCGTCGTAGTTGGTCTGAAGGTCATCGCAGAGAATGCTGATCGAATTGGAGAGTCCGCTGATCAAGGTCGCGGCAGCCAGATCAAAGTGCGCTTCGAGGTGATGCGTGGTGGTGGATGAGGTGAAGGTGTCGGTCACTTCAGGTGCGTTCTGATTCAAAATCTTCTGCATCCCTGTGAGCTTGATCCTGCGGTCTTTCAGGGCATCGAATCCCTCCAGATAATAATCGAGCTTCTCGGCTTCGGCCCCGTTGAGTTGGCGCTTCAGTTTTTTGACATCATCGGATACGAAATCCAGGATGTTGCCTGAGGCCGCATATTTTTTTTGCACATCACCGGATTCCGCGATCGAACCAAAGAGATTCATGTAGGCAATCATGGGGTTGCACTGGTAAGCAAGTTGCTTACCCGCGCCGGCCGAAGAAACAGAGGGATAGGCGACAGACTCTGAGCCGTTGCCCATCTTTAAGCCGACATGATTGAAGACACTCGGGAACTTCTGTGCCAGGTAGCCATCGATGGTATGAGCGATCGGTTTTTTGGTATCTGAGCCCCTGAAGGCGCCCAGTGCACCATAAAATCCGCTATGGCCCGTGGCACACATTTTTCCGGAGATCCGCTGGACGATCGTCATCTTATCCTTGAATGGTTCGAGGGAGGTGAGCGTCTTGGCAAGCGCGACGCCTTGTAATGGCTTATCGATCACTTTGTCGACAGGACTCTCAAGAAAAGGCAGGTAGGCCGGAGGGGTGATGTGCTCTTCGGTAAGGCCACTGCTTTTCAGCACAAACAAAAATCTTTTAGGCGTGGCTCCCGTAGTACGTTGGGCTGCCAGATGATTCATGAAGGGCGTGAAGGCCAGGCTACCAAGAGATAGCTTTCCGAAGGTTTTGATGGAATTTCGTCTGCTGTATTTCATGAGATAGTTCCTATTTCCGGTATAAAAATGAATCTGAAGTGAGTAGTGAAATTAACATTTCTTTAAAGCTTCCCTTGTTATCTATATAAGATTTTTCCGCATCGATGAGAGTTTGTGAGTCGCTGAGCAATTCATTGCGTCCCATGAAAAAGCGGAACGCGTGCCTGACGAATGATTGTTTGACGCGTTTGGACTTGGCCAGCTTATGCATCATTTCAGAGACATCCTTCACCTCACCATCGAGTCCCGCTTCCCCGCTGTAGCTAATGGCGCCGCTGGTGACGACCGCTTTGCCTTTTTCCTCGGTGCGGAAACGACCGCTGTCATAATAGCCTTCAAAGGGCATCCCGAGCGGATTCATTTTCTTGTGACAGCGCCAGCATTCTTCCGCTTCAACGACCGTGAAGCGTTCACGCAGCGTCTTGTGTTCATCCTCTGGCACATTCGCGTCTATGTTAATGGGGATATCGAGAACAAAGCCAGCCAGCAGCTTTTCGCGTATCCACTTGCCTCGGCGCACGGGATCATTTTCGAAATTAGTCGAATGGGCGACCAGCCACGAGGGTTGGGTGAGGATGCCGATGCGCTCCGCTTTGGGCAAACTGTATGGCTTTTTACTCGAATCTTTAGCGCTGCCCGGATTCACATTATAGGACATCGAGTAATGTTTGTTATGCAGTTCTTCAATTGGGCTCAGCGTGCCCGTGATCTTCTTGCTTTCAAATCTTTCCTGCGCTTTTTGAGCCGCTTTCAATGGTCTATTGCCAATGCTCGTGCTGAAAAAACTGATATTGGTGGTGAGCATGTTCTCCAGCACATTTTCGTCCTGGTCAACGAGGTGGAGGATTAACTGGTCGGTGTCGCTGACCATGCTTCGAGTGGCTCCTTTCGTATAGTAAGCAAAGCGCTTTTCGTCCTTAAAGACATTGGGGGCGTGGTGGTAGCCGAAAAATTCCCGGAAGAACTGGAGGATCCTGGGATTCTTGATTCGATGTGCCGGGCGACTGTCACTCTTGGGACGGGTGAATAATTTTTCACTGAGCAGCCGGCGCAGCTCACGTTCCACGTCTTCTTTTGTCTTGAGGTTGCCAGCCTTCATGATCTCGCCGAGCCCTGAGACGCTGCCCCTTGGGTTCATGAGAAACTTTTTCAGGGTCTCATCGATCAGTTCCGTGTCCTCCGCGCCGTCCAGTGGATGCTTGGGTGTTTTGTTGCTCGCATAGTAGAGCAGGTCGTCGACATCCGGCGAATCCGGGCTTTCCTTTTTGTTTTTGTCCTTACTGCGTTTGTAGTCAAAGTCATCAAAGGGAGGCTTGTTGAAAAGGGCATAGTTCAAGGCATAAACAAGCTCATGTTCTGAGAGGTGGCGACGGCCGTGACTGTCCTTTTCACCCATGCCCAATTCAAGGCGATAGACGAACTCCGGAGAGATCGCCATGGCGATCAGGACGCTTTGCAATGCCATCAAATTGCCGTGAGGCAGGTTCTTCTTGAAAAGATCGTCGACGTAGCGGCGCACTTCCCCGGGGTTGCCGTCACGATGCAGGAGCACATTAAAGCAGGTCTGCACCGCCGTGTTGATATCCGGGTCGCCCGGAACTCCCTTGGAGTTGAGTAACTTGATGAAGGCCGGTTTGATCAAGCCGACATTCTTAACGAAGCCAGTGACGGCTCCCCCGGCAAAGCCGCCCGGGTTATTGGCAAACTTACTGCCGTCATTTTTAACCGTTACGCTGACCGGAATCGCGCGGCCGACGGTAAGGATTTCAGCCATCTTTTCCGCATTAACCAGCAAGGTTTCAAGCGAAGTTTGATCTGCTACGATGGAGCTGTAGTCTGTAATCCCCGAAGCATGATGCACGAATTGAAAATAGGGGTTGGCATAACGAAGGTGCTGGTAAGCTCTTCCCCGCGCCAGAGTCTTCCCCGCATGCTCGCCTTCCTTTACGATATCTTTGCCTTTCCCCCCGATCTGGAATCCCTGTCTGGGCTTTTTCCCGTATCGCTCGGCAAAGTTCGCTTCGTAAATAAACGGGCGCGTTCGCCACAGGCGGGCCGGTGTATACGCTTTTGTTTTAATGCTGCCGTTGAAAAGCAGCTCATGGCTCATGTAGTTGGCGTATTCAGGAAGCAGGAGCTTTTCTTCCAGACCGGTGCCATGTCCTGATTCGTTGAGTTCAGAGGAGATCCACTGGATGACCCTTTGCAGCTCTGCGGCATCAGGCCGCTTCTTTTTGGCAGGCGGCATTTCATCATACTGCACCTGCTCGTAGATTTTCTGCCAGAGGCGAATCGTTTCAATCTTATCAAAATCCGCGTTGATCGCATACAGGTCAAGATCGGCCTTCGGATCGTCATCATCGTGGCAGTTCGTGCAGTGCTTGTCCAAAAACGGCATCACAAGATCGTTGTAGACCTGCATATCCACCGCCATTGCCGAAACCGGCAAGAGCAAAATGGTCAGTAATACTTGTTTCTTCATGATGAAATTTTATTCAATCGTTGTAATGACTTAGGTGTAAAGGGTCGCGTTCTATTCCGGAATCACTTTTTTCAGCCGTTTTACGACCTCGGGAAACTGCGCTGCGACTTCAGTATTGTTGTCGGGATTCGCGGAGAGATCGTAAAGCGCAGACGCTTTGGTTTTCTTGTTGAAAATCAAACGATGAGTCCGGTCACGGACGGAGAGAGGGCATCCTGCTGCAGGAATTTTCTTTTGGCGGGAGGGCTTTGAAGCCTCCCTTGGACCGGAGGGGAGGGATGTACCAAGGGGGTGATCCAGCTCCTATACCATGAACTTGCGTTGCTTGTCACTGGGCTGCCTTTTTTCTTCGGGAGGAATTTCGTTTTTGCCCAATGCCTTTGATAACGTGATCATGCCGTCTTTCATTATCTCCTGTGTCACATTAGGACGCAGTTGACCCATGGTATCTTTTAATAGAAGCGTATCCTGCCAGGGAATTGCTTCCCCGATCTATTCCTCTTCAGCAGTTTTTTTCTTCATCTCCGCGACCCGTGTGCGAATCGGTTGATAAGGGTCCGCTTTGTGGGGGCGGTGAGTCGGGTCGACATATTTGGCGAGATCGCGCATCGCAATCACGGTGCAGCCTTCGTCTTTGAGATACTGCATGAATTTTTCAAAATCTTTGAGGTCAGTATTGACCCAGGGATGTTCGATGGCGGGGATACCGTGAAAGCAGAGCACGGTGATCTTTCCATTCTCGGCCTGATCGACCGACCATTTGAGATCTTCCATTTTCCAATCGGGTCCGGCGTAGCCAGTGGTGGGAACAAGGAGAGGGTCGTCGACTTTGGGATCATAGGCCGGACCTCTTGCACCCTTGCCGGGGTCTTTGTATTCGGGTCCCACGCCGCGCCGGGCAAAAAGAAAGCCATGCTTCTCCAACACTTTCACGGAAGCATGATTGTTCTGAAATCCAGGGAAGCAGAAAGTGACCGGTTTGGTAATTTGGTTTTCAGCACAACGCTTGTCGATGTGTGCGAGCGATGCCGCGAACTCCTCCGCGCTTAAGCGAGTGACATTGCGGTGATGCCGGGTGTGGTTTCCAATCTCGTAACCCATCTCGTGGAGTCGGCGAATCTGCTCCCACGAGACGTAGTTTTGCGGGCTCTTGAGAAAGCCCAATCCCTCGGTGACATAAAAAGTCGCACCAAATCCGTGCTTCTTCAGCACCTTGGGGACGTTCGTGAAGTCGGACCTGTTGCCGTCGTCGAAGGTCAGGACCACGAGCTTGTCCGGGATGGGGAGTAATTTGGGGGTCGGCTTCGACTTCCCTTTGTCAGCGGAAAGAACGAGGGCCAATCCTAATAGGAGAATCAGTGGAGGGATTATCAGGTTTTTCATGGAAAATTTCGAATGGGCTTGGATGAATGTTCAATGTTCAAATACTGTTGTCATGTTTTTTTATCGGCACGAAACACAGCGCGGCTATTTGCCATTTAGCCCGAACAGGTAGGCCAACAAATCCGTCAGCTCCTCCAGCGATAGACTCTGCGCAGTCGGCGGCATGAGACTTCCGATGCTCTCGCGCTTTACGATGGCATCGGCGCGGACTTCCATCATGTCACCCGTTGCGAAATCGCGTATTAGCACCACGCCTTCGTCACGGCTCTTCTGCTCGTAGCCCTGTAAAACCGTGCCGTCTTTCCTGGTAAAACGCCGCAGGGCGAATCCCTCCTTCACCTGCTTGCTTGGCCACAGCACTTCGGTCACGATGCGCTCCTGCGGAACGCCGCTGCCGACAGCCGATAAATCGGGACCAATCCTGCCGCCGACATCACCGACTTTGTGGCACGAGGCACAGGCCATCGTCGCTGCTTTAAAATGTTTTTCGCCCTTCGCGGCATCGCCCACGCGCGCGGCGGCGACGAGTTGGTCGATCAACTCGTCGCTATCTTCGTAAGTACCGGCTCCCACCCCAGCGAGCCGGTCGAGCGCCGCGCCGAGGTCTTTCTCGACGAGCCCGGTGGCGAGCCATTGGGTGCGCAGGATTGTCCCTTGTCGTTCATCGATCGCCCTCTCCTCTAGCTGGTCCGCCAACTTCCCGGCTGCGTCTTGCCTGGCCACAAACACGGCAAAGATCCCGCCAACGGTTCCGCTGTGCCGGACGCGCGCCAGCACTTCCGCGGCGCGCGCGACCGCGGTGTCGGGATCGATGTCGAGCATCGCCGCGAAGGCCGCTGGCTCGTGGGCTTGCGCATACTGATTGAGAAGCTCCATCGCCTCCTCGCCCCAAAGCGCTCCATAGGCGCGGATCGCAGCCGCGCGCAGTGCACTGCCGGGCTTTCCGGTCGAGGCCGCTGTCCGCGCGGCCCCGCGTAGCTCCTCCTCTTTCCAGGCGCGTGCCAAGTCCCAACCCGCAGCCTTCGCGGCATCGTTACCGCCGGCCAGCGCCTTCTCAAGTAAATCTAAATGCGCGAACTCGGGCCGGTCGAGCTTGGCGAGTTCGCGCAGCAACCCGGCATCTGGCGGATCCAACGCCAGCGCGAAGCGGGCGTCCTTCGGCTCGCCGACGGCCAGCAAGACACGCGCAAGAGCCACTCGCGCCCCGCGCTCGATTCCCCCGACCTCGAGCACCCGGCGGATTTCGCCTAACAAGTTGTTGGAATCAGCTTCGCCGAGCACCCGCGCCAGGCCCCTGCCGCGATCTCCGAAATCGAGCTCGCCCCGCTTGAAGGCCGGGGCCCAATGCGGCTTGAGGTGGTGCACGGCCTGCTTGAAGCCGTACTCGATCCAGCGGTCCATCGGTTGACCGGCAACCGAGGCCGCCACCAGCACCGATTTGGCCTCGGGGATCTGCCCGGCGGCGAGCACCGCCTCCATGCGCACGCGCGGGTGGTCGTCGACGGCCGCAATTTCGAGAAGATCGTGATGTCCCCAGCGACCGGCAACGCGTGCCGCATAGGCACGGCAGCGATGATCGTCGGAGGCGAGGAGACGCTCCAGCAGCGGGCGATCTTCAATACCACACCACAAGGCAAGCCCGACCGCTTCGAGCAGGTCACGCCCCTCCCACTCCCGCACCGTATCAGGCAGTTTTTTGAGACTGCGCGTGGCGAGCACCTGCTTGGCTTTCTCGCGCCGCCACTGGTTGTCGGACTTGAGCCCGGCGATCAGGTCAACTTCCGATGCCTTGGTGAGCTGCGGCGTCTTTGCCGAACTGCCCTTCTTCGCGACCCGCCAGATTCGCCCGTGGGTTTTGTCGCGTTCCGGGTGACGATAGAAGTCGTCCTGGTGGCAGGTGATCGGATTATACCAATCGACAACGTAGATCGCTCCGTCGGGACCAAGTTTGACGTCGATGGGACGAAAGTTGCGGTGCTTCGAACGCAGCAGCGGTTCGACAAAGTCCACTTTGAAACCACCGCCATCCTCCGGTGTTCGAAAGCGCGTGACCTGATTCTTCTTGTAGTCGCCCACCCCAAAGCTGCCATCGCCGAGTTCGTCGATGCCCGCGTAGCCGCCCGGTTTGCCAATCCGCGGTAGGCGCAGGCGACGGTGAGCTGGCACTGACCCCGGGGTCAGATACGAAATACCGCCGGCGCCATCGATGACGAAACTCTGCCCATAGTCGTCAAAACCGATGCCCCATGGGTTACCCGGCCCCATAAAGTCGTCGAGCAGCGGGTCGAGCTGCAGTTCGCGTGGGCGCAGGCGGAAGACTCCGGCCTGGAATAGCGACGACACGCCGAAGGGCGTCTCAACGCGCGATTCGATGCCATCGCCTTGACTGAACCACAATTCGCCGCCGGGGCTCCATGCGAAACCATTACTCGTCTGATGTGAGTCGCCGTTGCCAAATCCGCTGAGCAAGAGCTTGCGCTTGCCCTCCCAGTCGAAGTGCACCAGTTCGGTGTTGTGGCCGATGTAGACCCCGTCGCCGCCGACCTCCATGCCGGTCGGGACGCTCAAGCCCTCTGCGAATACGCTCGACTCGTCGGCTACACCGTCGCCATCGAGATCGCGCAGGGCGATGACTTTGTCGTTCGGCATTACTCCGGGTTCGATCTGTGGGTAGACATCGGAGCAGGCAACAAACATGCGGCCGTCCGCATCCCAGCGAACCGCCAGCGGGTTAGCGACGCCGTGCCGCTCGTCGGCGAACAGGTTCACTTCATACCCGTCGAGCACCTCGAATTGGGCGATCTCTTTGCCGATGTCCGCATCGCCTGACCCCGTGCGTTTTGGTGCCGGCTTCGGCTTGGGTAGCTCGCCTTTGAAAATCATCTCCTCGGCAGCAGCGATCAGGGCCGGGAAGGTCTCCCACTCCTGTTTGAACGACGGCAGGCCTTCGGCAGCATTGGAAAAAATACGTTTCGAATCGTCACCGAAGAGGCACTTCCAGTTCGCCGGCCGCCAGTAGTCGTACCACAGGCGGTGCTTCTCTTTGACTGCTGCAGTGAGATTCGCTGGCGCCTCCTTCTGCATCGCCTTGATTTCGTCTCGGGACACGAATGGGATCGCGCGCTTTTCAGCCAAAGCGCGCACCGCAGCACGGTAGTCCTCAAGTGCCGCATCATCAGCATGGGCCCATTCAAAATCGAATGGTTCGAGCAAGACCAGCCGTCGACCGTCGGCACCGAGCTGATCGAGAAGTTTTCGGTAGTTCGCGACAAACTCGCTGAGGCCCTCCTTGCCTGCGAGCGATTCGATCTTGCCGAACTGGACGATCACCATGGAAACGCCGAATCGTTTCATCTGGTCACCCCAGCCCCCGAACGCGTCCGGACGCCAGCGTTCGCGCACGGTGGTTTGGAAACTTACCGTGTCGCCGTCCCATGCGAAATCGCGAAACCTCGGCCTCGCTGCTTTGAATTTTTCGGTGAGGGCCGCTTCAAAGCGGCCGTCTTTTTGAAGACGGACCAGATCCGTGCCACCCGCGAAGGCAACGACGTCGCCCTCCTTGAGTTCGATGGGGGCCGCAAGAGCTGCGCAAGAAATTGCAAGAGAGACGAAGGCTATCCCGAACACAAACATGCAGGGAAACTAACAAAGCGGTGCTCGTGTAAAACTAAATTCTACCTCCACGATCCCGGATGTGAAGACTTGAAGGCCTGGGCGACCTTTCCTGTCACTTGAGTTTCAGATCTGGCATTTCGCCATCCCCGGTTGGTTTGCCGTCGAGAATCCAAGCGAGGTTGAATCGGGCCAAGTGGGAGCCTTTGAAGGGATCGTGCTCGTAGTGCAAGTAGATCCATCCTGCCGTCAAGGTGCCGGGCCGACCGACCGCGAGTGACGAATAGCCGCTCCGACCTTCGTCGACGAGTCGCTTGACGGGCCAGGTTTTTCCGCCGTCGAAACTCGCCCACACCGTCACGCGCTCACGGTGCGAGGCGTTTGTATCGAGGTTGCTAAAGATCAAGACGTCGCGGTCATCGAGTGGCAATCGAGCCAAACCTCCCATGCAGCCGTAGGAGCGTCCCTGATCGCCATCAGGGAGAGCTTCGACAATTTTCCAGTTCTGCCAGGAGACACCGCCATCAACACTCCACGCCTCGCGTCGACGACCGCTTCGCGGCCGTTTGGGCCAGTGCACGCGCGAGTTGTAATAGACCCGTCCGTCGGCAAGCTCGACCAGCGCGGCTTCACCCGTTCCCTTCTCGGGGAATGGCTCGCTGGTCTTCCAGCTCTGACCACCGTCGTCGCTGTAGATGGCGTTGGTATACTGCCGGGGCCAGTTCTCTTCGCCATCTTTCGGTCCGTAGTATCGCGTGGGGCGAAGCAGGCGCCCCTTGTGGGGACCGCGCATTAAGGTGATGCCATGCTCGTTCATGTGCATCGAAGGACGGTTTCCGTTGACGTCCTTTGCGATCACCGTGGCTTCCGCCTGCCACGAACGGCCATCGTCCTTGCTACGGTAGAGAGTGAGTGGCGCGGGTGGTTGCCGTTCTTCGACGAAGACCAGGATGTCTCCCGTGTTCGCATCAACAATCGTGCCTCCACCGTGGTAACCGGCCCGGGCCACCGCGATCGGGCGCCCCCACGACTGCCCTCCATCTTCACTCCGCCGCACCGCAACGCCGGCATTACCCCAGACCGCCAGGACTGTTCCTTTCACGGTGACGACCACGTTCGGATAGCGTTGATCGTCGAACAGGCGTTGCTTGCCGAAGACTGGAGCGCCCACGATCGAGGACAACTCGTCGTCGGCAAGGGATACCGCCGACAACGCGGAAAGTAACAGAAGGGAGCAAGCCACCGATGAGTATAAATGGGGCGTTTTTTCCATGCTTCGGGAGCATAGAAATGCCCGCACGTGCTGTCAATATTGCTGCGGGAGGGGCGGAATCGAGAACGAGGATGCTCTTGACGTCGAGAAGGATTTCCTGAGAGCTCCTGAAGACAACAAGAGTTGGGAGGTAGTCAGGCTATCAACCAAATCAGCTACTTCTCCTGTAGCAATTCAATCTGATCAAACCAAACGGGACCACCCATCGCGGTTGGAGCGATCCCTGTGAGGGTGAAATCTCCGAAATCCTGCCACATGTCCCGGGTCACCACGGTCCAGTCGGAGGGGCTTTCGGCGGCCACTTGAGTGCCTTCCCACGGGGTGGTGTTTTTGCCGCTGAAATACCGCCGCTTTGGGCTCGCCGCCGCCGGCCAGTTTCCATTATCGGCAAGTTCGATCAGCACGCCATCTCCCTTGGGTGATTTCCAGGCGAGGCGGAGATAGCGATACTCTCCGGGGCCGGGGTTTTCCCGGATCGCGAATTCCCACCCCGGAATTCTCACCGAGTAACGTTGGGGTGGAGTGAGGCGAAGAGAGGCCGATCCGGAATACGTGTCCGAGGTGACGATGGTGGCAGTTCCGCTTCCCTCTTTGAGCAGATCAATAAACCCCGGGTCGTCGTCGAAGAGTACCCTGCGCAATGGAGGTTTCTTCAGCCAGGAGATCACATTGGCGACATCACCGGGACTGAGGGCCTCGCGAAGCGACTCGGGCATGAGTGAAATTGGAAGTGATTTGAGCGAGCGAATGTCCTTACGGAGAAGGTCTACTCTTTGCCCGCCCGGTAGGCTCAGAGTCAGGCTTCCCGCAGATTCGTGGGCCAGGATGCCCACCGTGATTCTGCCGTCGTTTGTCTCGATCGTGTAGGTTTCATGTCCTGCGACAATCTTGTCGCTCGGCGCCAGAATATCATGCACCATCGTTTGCTCTGCCCGCCGAAATTCCGAACTAAGATCCGGGCCAACCGCAAAGCCGATCCCATGTGCTTGATGACAGAGAGCGCAGTGCAGGCTGAAAATTTTTCGCCCAGCGACCGGGTCACGTTTTTGTGCAAGCGCCGCCAGGAAACTCTTTACTGTGCGCTCGTCCACCGAGCGCGGAACCGCGAGCACTTTCTTTGCTCGTGCCGCGATGTTTGCGTCGGGATGTTCAAGCAGGGAATTTCGTTGAATGGTATTCAGCGCGGATGCCTCGAAAATCTTTTGCTCCAGAGCGTCGATCACGGCGACCAAGTTCTCGCGTCTGGCGAATGCGCTCTTGAGGATCTCCCTGCGTAGAGTCGGCGTGGCGGCCGGATATGCTCGCAGCAGGGCCGTAGCGATACTGACGTCTCTTTCGGCGCTCAATCCCCTGACGGCAGCGAGGCGCTGTTCGACGGGCAATTGCAGGTTGCGCACTTCCGCGAAAGTCGTTTTAAGCCGCTTCGCTCGCTCGGATGATGATTCCAATTGCAGCACCCGCGTCAACTCAAGCGCAGAGATTCGAATGTCGTCTTCTGTCCCGACGGCAAGCTTTGCCAGAGCATCCCGGGCACTCTGCGTGAGGTTGATACTGGTGGTCGACTTTAACGATGCGAGCAGTCCCTGGAGACACTTCTGTTGCAATGCACGGTCTTCGATCACTGCGATATTCTCGATCGTTGTGGAAAGCTCTTTCGGCTCGCGTCGCGTCGCGACCGCGCTGCAGAGTCGCGCGATGAGACCACGTGCCTGGCCGAGCTCCGTCGGTTTCTCCAGTAATGTCATGAGCATTTGGCCGCAACGGCCGCCGAGAGAACTGAGAATGGCCCCGTCCAGCCAGGTCTCATTTCCGTGTTGTCTGGCCAAGTGGGCTAGCCCGGATAGGGCGCTGTCGACGCCGCTTTCTCCCAGAGATAATGCAAGTTGCAGGCGAACGATTGAAAATTCGTCATCCAACAAGCCGACGGCCTCCTTAAGAAGAGACGGGCTGTCGTTGAAGCGGCTTTCCGCAAGACGCAAGGCGTGTCGCCGGACACCTGGTTCTCCGTGATCGAGTCCAGATTTAAGGACTTGGTCGGTGAGGCCGCGAAGCCCATCCAGGGTGTAGAGCACGTTGATCGCGGCCGCCGAACTATCGGCTTCCATCGAGTGAGCGAGCGCGCGAAGCGTTTGGGCGTCGATCTGGTCCGCGCGTTTTTCAAGCAGGAGGCGTCGGGCGGTTTGACGTCTCCAGAAGTGTGGACTGATCACTTCGCCTGCCAAGGCAAGGGGATCGAGCGTTGACATGTCGACCGGTCCCGCTTTTGGCATATTCTCATGAACCAAGCGCCAGACCCGACCGTGGTCCTTGCCATGATCCAGGCCATATTGTTGTTGCAGGTAGCGTGGGATTGCCGAGTAGTCTTCAATGATTTCCCGATAATAGTCGGCTACCCACACGCCGCCGGACGGACCGATGGAAAGGTGAATGGGATGAAACCAGATGTCACGGGAGGCCAAAAATTCAGATTGCTCCTCGCCAGATGGGCGTCGCAGTTTCAAGAGTGAACCCTCCCGGGACACGGTGGCACGATGAATAAAATTTTGTGCCGGGGCACAAGCGAGCAACTGTCCCTCAAGTCCGGGCAGGGCGATATCCTGATAAAAAAGAGGAGAGCAAGCCGAGGTGAAATATCCATTGGGCTTCGATTCCGTCGCGCCATACCGGTCCTTATAGTATTTGTTGAACCCGGGATCGGCGGCGCGTTTTGTGCGCCAGGGGTGGGCCTCACTGATCGGATAACATTGATTGTAGTTTGCCGCTCCAACTCTCCCTGCACCCACCGCGACGTCCGGATTCCGGGACAGATAATACCAGGGCAGTGGCGCGACCTGGATGCCGGGGGTTTGAGTGGAAATGACAAAGCGGTCGCCTTCCCCGGTAAAGGTGAATCCGTAGGTTCCCGTGTGACCGCTTACCGGTTCGATAGCCGAGCCATCCGCTTTGAAGCGAAACCCGCTGACCGGGAGATCGACCTCCTGGTCTAGGTTTGGTCCGGAGATTCGGCCTCCCTGTCCGCCATCAACATAGATCCAATTGTCCGGTCCCCACTGTGGGGAGTTGATGCGTCGCTCAATAATTCCAGTCTTGAATCCGCTAAACAGCTTCGTCCGAATCCTGGCTTTTCCGTCCCTGTCGGGGTCCGCAAGAAACACGATGTGCGGAGCACACACGGCGATGATGCCACCGTTGGCCGGACAGATCCCCATGCAAGCAGGCAGCTCATCCGCCAGCACCTGAGCCTTGTCCATGACGCCATCACCGTTTGTATCAATGAGTCGCTTCACTGTTCCCGTCTGCTCTTTCTCCGCCTTCAGGATCGCTTCGGCGGGAGCGGCAAGGCGCCTGACCACCTTATCCAATTGACCTCTCTTGTTCAGTTCTTCGATGTCGTATTGGCCCTCCAGATTGTAGCCGTGCAATTCGGAGACGAAGAGGTGGCCTCTCTCATTCCAACACATACCCGAGGGTTGACGGATCAACGGTTCGGAGGCCACCAGTTCCAACTTGAAGCCTGGCGGAACTCTAAAAAGCTTGGCACTCTCTGCGGGCGGTAGCGGTTTCGGTGCGTCGCCTGGCTTTGTGATTTGTCCGATGGACATCTCGACGCTGCCGAGGATTGAGGCAATGAGAAGGAACTTTTTCATTTTGTCAGGAAATACTTGTGATCAGTGAGCCCTATCGACTCCAATAACGAATAGCCGATCTTGCCGATATGAACCGCGATTTCAAGATCATCGTTTCGTGAGGCACCCGGAACCAATTGGCGGTCCGCATCAGAGGTGCTTGTCTGCAAAGTCGAGATACTGCTTCCAGTCGAACATCGTCACATCGTGTTTTCCGGATCGGACGTGGTAACCGATTCGACCGACGACCGGCGTGTCGACTGCGGGCATTGCATCTCCTGGCAAACCCTTCTTGCCAAACCATTCGTAGACCGGAGAGGCGTGTTTGGCTGACAGGAATTCCCCTTTGGGATCCGCCCAACGATCCTCTGCAGCACTCGCCACGTAGAGTGGCCGCGGCGCGACCAGTGCCATTAGCATGTGCTGATCGACTGGGAGCTCGGATTCCCGTTTGGCGTAAGTGGCATGGTTGCGACAAAACCAGTAACCAACAGGTTTCAACATGTGATGGATGCGCTCGCCATAGCATCGCCGAAACAAGGCGGCTCCACCACAACCAGAGTCGTTGCTGATCACCATCGCAAAGCGTTGATCGCGGGCGCCCGCCCACAGCGCCGTCTTCCCCAGGCGCGAGTGTCCGATAACCGCCATGCGCTTGGCGTCAATCACGCGATCGGGAGGTGTCTGCGTCTCCAGCCAGTCGCGGATGGTCGACAGGCCCCAAGCCCAGGCTCCGATAGTTCCCCACTCGTCAGCGGCCGGTTGGGCCTGACCCTGCTTGTAAAACAGCGGATGCACCCCGTCGCTAAAATCATGCCGGTAGTTGTCGGGATCGATGTCGCCGCAATAAGCCGTGACCAGTGCGTATCCTCTCTTGATGAGGGCTTCCGCCTGCCAACGATCGCGGTAAACCCCGCGTGTCTTTTCGGTGGCCCGACTCCCCACGATGCCGATCTTGCTGTTGCCCTGCATCCAACCCTTGGGAATTCGGATTTGCGGGTCGGGATGGACGGTCTGGTTGCCGTAAAAATTCAGTCCAATAAACGCGGGAACGCCCTGGCCCGCGGCCTCACCATTTGTCTTCTTCGGCGCATAGATGAGAACTTCGATTTGAACGGACCGCTTCGGATCGAGTCCTTTGGCCTCGGGTGAGGGAGAAATCGTGAGCAAGACTTGGCGTCGGGTCGCGATACCTCCCAGCGCGTTGTCGGATGATTCTATGACCTCCGCGCGAGTGAGCACGGGCGCGTCCGGCGTCTTACCGTAAACAGATTGCTCCAGCAGGGACAGGATTTCCGCCCGGCGCTGATCTTTCCAGAACGCGGTCCGCTCTGAGTTTGTTTTGGTTTCACTCCCTTTGGGCAACAAGGGCGGCAAAGAGTAGATCGGAACCTTCTTCTCGTCGTAGTTGGTATCGGTGGGCTCCTGTGCCGGAAGCACCCCGATCGCCAGAAACACCCAAACCGCGATGGGTGCAATATTCCACGACCTTACTCGCCTCTTAGATATCTTTGTCATCAGGTCGATGAGCGTATCGATCATTTAAGCAGATACAAAGGCGGAAGCATCCTCAATTGCTTGGAAAGCGCTTCTCTGACCCCGGCGCCTGTCGGGCGGGGTTTAGCCGGGGCTGACGTGCCCGATTTGGTTTTGGGGGGGCTCTGTCAAGGGTCGCCAGATTACTCAATGGTCCTGCGCGATTTCCTCAAGACCATTAATCTGCTGCCAGGAAAAATTCATCGTCCGAATTAGTCCAGTGCCGGCCCGGTAGACTTCCAATGTTACCTTCGGAGTTTTCGCCTGCGTATCAATTTCGAAAATGCTGAACATTTTCCCTTTGGTCTCCTTGAAAAACATGTCCGGAGTTTTCTTTGGAGTCACGGTCCCACTTCCCAGGGGGCCACTGGTGATCTCAATTGTTTTTCCACCGATATGATATCCGGCCGTAAAATGACGATCTCCGGAAAGGAGAATGACTCCCTCCGTTTTCTGAAACAGGTCCAGAATCTTTTTCTGCTCCACTTTAAACCCTTTGAAACCATCGTTGGATCCCTCCAATTCAAAGTTACTTCCACCGGAGACGATTTTAACTCTTGCTGTTGATTCAGAGAGAGTTTTCTCCAGCCACTGGAGTTGTTTTTCTCCAAATAATGTTTTGGCCGGGTCCGTAGAATTCATGCTCTTGTTTGGCGTTCGGTGATAACGGCTATCCAACATAATAAATTGGATATCTCCGACGCTAAAGGTGAAATAGACCCCCGGATTTCCTTTCTCTCCGTAAGAAGGATTTGCCCAATGCGCCTTGAAGATTTCAAGGGAATCTTCTTTCCCCTTGGTCTGTCCATCCGAGTTGTTGGGTCCATAATCATGATCATCCCAAATGCCATAAGTGGGAATTCTCGAGGTCGCTCGTTTAAACCCTCCAATGGAACGATGACTCAAATAGTGTTTTGTGATGATCTCAGGGTTTGTTGAATCTGCATAATGATTGTCGCCGAGCATCAGAATGAGATCAACGTCGCTCAATAGGGAAATGTCGTTCCAGGTTGCGTCTTCATCAGATCCGGTTTTCCCGGAACATGAAGAGAACAAAAATCTAAGTTTCAGGCTTTTGCCCGATGGCTTCATTGTCTTGAAATGAGAACGAGCCGATTTGGAATACTGATGGGCTTCAATTTGATAATAGTAGAGGGTGTCGGTCTTCAGGCCATCAATAGAAATTGAACCCATTTCGAAGTCTTTCTTGGTAATGACCCGGGCATCTTTTAGGTTGGGATCTTCACTGATCCTTATTTTGACTTCTCCTCTCTCATCCAAAGCACACCAGATTTTGGCGCTATGGGCATTGACATGCCCAACCATCGGTCCCTGTAGAAGTGCAGCGGCCGAGAGTGTTTTGCATGCAAAAACAAGGAGGAGGTAAATTATTTTCATAAGAATTTTGGTTAGGCGTTCACGTCGACCACGATGCGGCCCTTGATTTGACCTTTTAATATTTGGCCCCCCCATGCGGGCACTTCAATTAAATTCGCCATGTGAATCATGGTATCGAGTTTTTCCAGGGGTAGATCGTTGGCAAGACGTTGCCACGCTCTCTCGCGTTGTTGAAAAGGTTCACACTGTCGATTCCCAGCAAGTTTAATTGGCCGATCACCCGTGCGAGCATCGCTCCGCCGACGGCATCGACACGGCTGGCCCATGTTTCAGCTTCGAGAGGTTTCTTCGACACGGTGTCGATTTCATCGCGAGCGACGATTCAATTTGCACCGAGCGACTTCAAATAATCTTTGGTCTCGGGGCGGCCCGTCACCGCTGCGACTTGATAGCCGAGATTAGCAAGAATCGCTGTGGCGATCGAACCGAGACCGTCCGCTTTAGGTTCATGTTCAGTTCGGCAGCAAGTGCCGGCACTCCGGCCATCGTCCCGTTCCAGTACCCCTGCAAGAGCTCCCCGCGCAGATGCGCGGCCACCTGTTTGGAGGGAATGAGAATGGTGAAAAATGCCTGTCCAATCAAAGCATCGGAGTCCATCGAGAAAGCTCTCGCGTGGGGGATGGGATGAAGTCGCAATTGTCCTAATTCAAATTATCTGACATTTAGAGGAGCGAGCCATAGAACTTTCGACCCATGCCAAGAACTCAAGCGAACTTAATCCTGCTTTTTGCAGGAGCAATCTGGGGGATGGGCTTCGTCGCCCAATCCAGTGCGATGAAAGCCATCGGCCCCTTTCTTTTTATCGGGCTCCGCTTTGCTCTCGCCACCGTCGTTGTCCTCCCTTTCGCTCTACGCGAGGCACGCAGCACCGAGCGACCGCTCGACAAACAGGGCTTGAACGGACTCCTGTGGATCGGAGTGATTCTGTTTCTTGGCATGGCCTCGCAGCAGACGGGATTGCTGACCACCACCGTGACCAATTCCGGCTTCCTCACTGGCCTGTATGTCGTCTTCACCCCGATTATCGCCGTCCTTTTCTTGCGGGAAATGCCCCACGGCATCGTCTGGCCCGGTGCCCTGCTCTCCTTGACGGGTATCTTTCTTCTCAGTGGGGGCGATCTTTTGACACTTAGTAAAGGCGATCTCCTGACGATCCTCTGCGCCGTGTTCTGGGCGATCCAAGTCATCCTGATCGGAAAATTCGGTAAGCGAACCGGACGACCGCTCGCACTCTCCGCAATCCAGTTCGCAGTCTGCGCCGTTTTAGCTCTCGCCGTCGCCTTGGTGTTCGAGCCATTCGATTGGGTTGCAATTCGGTTAGCAACCAATGAGATCCTGTTCGCCGGTATCTTCTCGAGCGGCGTTGCCTTCACGCTCCAAGCAATCGCTCAGCGCCACACCACCTCCCCACAGGCTGCGATCTTCCTCTCCTCGGAAGCCTTTTTCGCAGCTCTGTTCGGAGCCCTGATCCTCAGCGAACGCATCGGATTCGTTGGCTACCTCGGCTGCGCCCTGATGTTATCCGCCATGCTGCTAGTCGAGATCGTGCCCGAGCTTCGGAAGAATAAAGGTAGAGCTCAAGCTGAACGGGACCGTAAAGCCTGACACATCGGCACCCGTGAAGCGCATCCCATGTCGTCGAGCAGGATGAAGAAAATGTTAGGTTTCCTTGATTCGGTCCCGTATTCCCGCGCCCGGAGCAAATCCTTAAAAAAAGAGGATTTTTAAGGTAATACCCCTTCTTTTTAGTCTGTAATTAAAAGGTCACCGGTTCTCCAACAAATCCAACAAATGAAAACAAAAGGTAAGATTCTCGCATTAGCAGTCCTGTTTGCCGGCGCCCTCACAGGGTCGGCGGCCGATACCCTCAAGGTGTTCATCCTAGCCGGTCAGTCAAATATGGTGGGCCATTCTAGGGGCCATACCATTGCCACTTTGTTTAATTCAGACGGCCCTAAAGACAAGGAACTGATCCAATTGGTCTTCAAAAAAGATTCGAAGGCGTCCAAGGCCATGTTGGACGAGCAACTGGTCCGCGCAAGAAAAGGCGATGAACTGAAGAAGAAAATAGAGACCATGACAGATGCCGATGCAAAAGCGGCCGCTGAAGCTGAAGTGGAAAAAATCAAAGCGGCCGGTGAGGCCTACAAAAAAGGGATCGAGGATTCTCTCCTTGTCTCGGATCGAGTTTACATCAATTCGATTTCAGATGGCAACCGAAAGTCAGGCAAACTCAGCATCGGTCATGCCGGTCATGGCCCCACCTCAATCGGGCCGGAATACAGCTTTGGTCTTTCCATCGCAGAAAAAATTGATGGCCCCATTTTGTTGATCAAAACTTCATGGGGCGGCAAGTCACTGAACTATAATTTTCGTCCGCCTTCAGCCGGAGAATACCAATTGGATGATAAACAAAAGGCCAGTGCCAAAGCTGATGAGATCAAGAAGAATGCCAGTCTCAATTATCGCATGATGAATGAAGCTGTTCATCAGGTTCTGGACAATCTCAAGAACAATCACCCGGCTTATGACTCGAAAGCGGGTTACGAGATCGCTGGTTTTGTCTGGTTTCAGGGCTACAATGATCAGTTTTCGGACGCCTTTCGCGACAGCTATAAGGATAATATGGTCCACTTCATCAAAGACGTGCGGAAAGAGTATAAGACACCGAAAATGCCCTTCATTATTGGTGTCTTAGGCACGGGCCAAACCAAGGAGAAAGTTGCTGAAAATGCTGTTTCTGTTGGCCAACGTGAAGCAGCCCAAGCTCCTGAATTCAAAGACAACGTCCTGGCGGTTGAGAGTTACACCCAATATGCCCTCGATTCCCTCGAGGTTTTCAAAAAGGGTTGGCCCAAGCATTTCCTTGAGTGGGACACCGTTGGCAGCGACCGCCCGTATCACTACCTGGGCAGTGGTAAATTCTTCGTTCGGCTAGGCGATTCCTTCGCAAGCTCGATGGCCGAACTCATCGCAAAATAGAAGTAAGAGCATGTGAAATCATGTCTATCATGAAACGATTTGCAATTGCGATCCTGCTCTTGGCTCTGCCAATGGGCGCGTCAGCCAACACCCTGCCGGCTGGTAAAGACACCAAGGATATCATGATTGGCGTGACCGGAATGTTTGTCGCCCTTAAGGGCGGGGAACTGCAGGTGACACAGATCACCCCGGACACCCCGGCGGCCGACACGCTTGAGAAGGGAGACGTGCTCCTGGCGGTCGACGGAAATTCGCTCGAAATCCAGGATCCGCGCCACCCGCTCGGTTTCGCGATCAATGCGGCCGAGGGTCGCGACGGGAAGATGAAGTTCTCGATCGAGCGCGGCGGGGTGAAGAAGACGGTCGTGGTTCAACTCGACTCGCTCGGCAGCTACGGCATGACCTATCCGCTCGACTGCAAGAAGTCGCGGAAGATCGTGGACGAGACGGCGTCGTTTATCCTGAAGCACGGCGGGCCGGGCGGTGGGATCAACGGGAACCTCGAGGCCTTGTTTCTGCTATCGACCGGCGAGAAGAAATACTTGCCTGCAGTCGAGAAATACGCAGTCGGTCTGGCCGCAAAGGGGCCCGGAACGAGCACTTGGTCGATTGGCTACAGCGGAATTTTCCTGGGCGAATACTATCTCGCCACGGGCGACAAGCGGGTCCTGCCCGCACTTGAGGCCAGGTGCAAAACCCTCAGCGCAGGCCAGTATTTCGGCGGCTGGGGGCACGGGACAAGCAACTGCGGGCCGGGCTATGTCACGGGCGGATTATTGCATGCCGCAGGCGACCAGGCCCTAACGACCTTGGTCTTGGCCCGCGAGTGCGGGGTGAAGGTCAATGAGAAGACCTATGATGACGCGCTGAGTCTCTTCTTCCGCTATGCCGGTCGGGGCGGCGTGCCTTATGGTGATCATCACCCCGAATTGTGGTGGTCGTCGAATGGCAAGAACGGCGGCTTGGCCTCGGCCCTGACTCTCCTTCCGGACAAGAAATTCCAGGCAGGCGCCCAGTTATTGGCCTTGGCCGAGACCGACACCTATTTCGGTTGCGAAGGCGGACATGGCTCGTGCTTTGGCAACCAGACGTGGCGGAACATCGTCGATGCGCTGGTCCCCGAGCAGCACAAGAACTCCTACTGGCGTCACAAGGATCAGATGATCTGGTTCTACGAACTGTCCCGCATGCCGGGTGGAGGGTTCCGGACACCATGGTTCCCGGGGCACGGCACGATTGGCAAGGCGCCGCTCTACCAGACCGGCCTGATTGCGATGACTTACACCTCGTATCTCAAGAAGCTCCGGATCTGTGGCAAGCCGCGCACCGAGTTCAGCGTTCCGCACAGGCCGACCGCGGTCGAGCTGGCCCTGGAAACGGACGACTTTCATCGGGTTGACTTCATCGACGGGATCGTGATCAAGGAGCAACCGCACGAAATCGCGGCGGTTTTCCAGACTCTCTTCAATGAAGACGGCACGATTAAGTCAAGCAATGCCAAGGCATCCATCAACGACAAGCGGAAGAAACAGATGCCGGTCGAGTGGTATGCAAAATTGATGCGCCACTACTCGCCGACGGTACGCGACTGGGCCGCCCACGGACTAGGTTTTCAGGGTAAAAAGGCTCTTTTGGAAATCAAGAAGGCCCTAGCCAGCGACGACGGGCGCCTCCGCGTGGCAGGCCTCGATGCGATCAGTTGCGCGACAGGCTGGGGCATCGGCAAGACGAACTCGAACATCACCCCAGAGATGATTAAGGCGCACTTCCTACCTCAAATTCTCAAGCCGCTCCAGAATCCCAAGGCACCGATGTGGGAGAAGCGGCACGCCCTCATGGCGCTGAGTTGCTGTGACCCTGCTGCAATCAACGATCACATCAATGTGGTCACGCCCTACCTCAGTAACCAGGAATGGTGGCTGCGTGCCGCAGCGTTTACGGCATTGCTTCCGCTAATCCCGGAAACCGAGACCTTCCGCTCCGCCTTGCCCGCGATGCTTGCGAGCTACGACGCCGACAGCAACCTGCCCAGCCGCCGTTGGGGCGCGACGAGCCTCTTCAAAACAGCCATCGCGAAAAATTCCGAACTCAAGGACGAACTCGTTGCTGGCATGGCCGACTCAGTCAACCGCATCAAGCTCCGCGAGGGCTTCAAGCAGCCGATCGACCGGAACAACATTTTCGAGACGCTGCGCTACATCGACATGCAGAAGCATCCGGAACACGCGATTCCGTTTCTGCCGGCGATCGAACGAACTTATCCGTCCATGGCAGCCTTGCCGGCGAGCTGGACGATCCTCGGCGCCCGCTGGGGAAATATCGGCTTGGCCAAGGCCGCCGCACAGCTGGGCGCAGAGGGCAAGCCGTTCATCGCTAGCATGAAACGAATCCAGCCGAACCTCGAGGCCCGCTGTGCCAAGAAGGACCATCAGGGCGTCACTCTGCAGAAGGCCCTGGATACGCTCAAGATGGCTGTTAAGGACTGGGAGGAAGAATTTGGGGAAGTTCGTTGAATCATGAAACAACCGATCCGTCTTTTACTGCGGTCTCTCATTTTCTGCTCACCCGCCTTCGCGATCGAGCCGGAGGTGCCGGGTGACTCTGGTGCGAAGCCCGCTGCCGAAAACGTGCGCGTGCTCAGCTACAATATTCACATGTGGCAAATCGGGGTCGATGATCTCGCTGCCGTCATCCGTAAATCAGAGGCTGACATTGTTGGTCTGAACGAGGCTTGGGACGAGAAGAAAAACGAAGCAATTGCTGGGAAGCTTGGATACAATTCCGTCTTCGGTGGTCGCTCCCCAACCGAAAAACACCCGGAGAAAGTGCACACCATCAATGGGTTTTATATGCCGCAGGTCCTACTAACGAAGCACAAGATCATCCGCTCCGAGGTCTTCAATGCGATGGCGGTAAAGGATCATGAACGCTTCGACCCGGATGTTCCGATCTATCGTGGTGGAACCATGGCACTGCTGGAAACCGCGAAGGGGAATCGCTTGGTGGTATTCGTTCTGCACCTGCATCCGTGGGGTGACGGGAGCAACGAGAAGATGACCTCAATGCGACTCAAGGAGATCGAGGGAATTCAGAAAAAACTCGAACCCTACCGCGGTCTCCCGACTCTGATCATGGGCGACTTCAACACGCGTTCGCATGTCGATGTTCGTGGAAAATGGAAGGTGACACCTTACCTGGCCGATCACGGCTACAAGGATCTCTATCGCACGACACATCCAGACAAAAAGAGCAGTCCGGGATTGACCTGTGGCGAAAGCCGAATCGACTACATCTTTTACAACAAACACTGTTCGGCAGTCAGTAGTCAGGTTGTCAAAGACGGTGTTTTTGAATCGCTGGGCTACGATCATTCGGACCATCTCGCAGTTTCCGGCGTCCTGGCAATCCACCTCGCGACCGGCGATCCACGTGAAGCACAAGACAATTACCAGAAAGGAAAAACGAAACATGATTAAAATTAATCAACGGAAAAACGACGCCGGAGGTTTCATGAAACTGCCATGCTTAGGACTGGCTCTCATCCTATGCGCCGTGACCGGCGCGGCTCATGCCAAGCAGGAAGAGAAGCCGGAATTTCGCTTTGCGGCGATTCTCAACGACGGGATGGTTCTCCAACAGGAGAAGCCGATCAAGATCTGGGGCTGGGCCAAACCGGACACGCAGGTGTCCGTGACCCTGACGCAGGACGCCTCCAAGGGAACCACCGCCGTGGAGGCAGCAGTCCAGTCTGGCACCCGAAAGGGAGTCGCCGTAAAAACCAGCGATGATCACTCGGTGAGGATGCGCTACGAGGAGAAGAACCCACCGAAGTTCTCCCCAAGAACGATCAAGACGACTGCCGGGGCGGATGGAGCGTGGTCCGTGACCCTAGCCCCAGCCAAGGCGAGCTTCCAGGAAACCTGGATCGTTGCGAAAAGCAGTGGGAACACGCTTGCGGTGGAGAATGTCTTGATCGGCGAAGTCTGGGTCTGCGCGGGGCAGAGCAACATGGGGTGGGGGAATTTCAACCGCAAGGAGCGCGTCGCCGCTTCGTCGGACTTTCCCGGCATGCGCTACGTGGCGTGGCACGATTCGTATTACAAGCCGCTCGACGATGTCCGCAGCAAGATCCGCTGGCAGGAGTGTTCGCCGGAGGCCGCGAGAGGTTTCTCCTCGGTGCCCTATCTCTACGGGATGTTCCTGCACCGTTACCTAAAGGTGCCGGTGGGGATCATCAACGTCGCGCGCGGTGGAACGACGGGCGACACCTGGTGCCTGCGTGAGGAACTTGACAGCCTGCAGCACATCACGGTGAAGGAAAGTCTCCGCAAGTACGACGTCGAAACGGCCATCTGGGACAATCCGGCCGAGGTGAAGCGCATCATGGCCGAATGGGAGCAGGCTAAAGTTACCGCTAAAATTGAACACGAAGAGAAACTCGCAAAGGCAAAGGGCGAAGGAAAAAAGGAGCCGCGTTTGCGCCTGCCAAAACAGCCTGCCGATCCGCGCAGCGGGTGGAGTCCGCCGGCAGCTTTGTTCAACGCTACGGTGGTCCCAATCCGCCACCTTGGAGTACGAGGGATACTCTACTACCAGGGCGAGAATAACGTCTTCGGGCGCTGGACGCGCTACGAGCACACCTTTGCCAAGGTTCCGGTTTCCTTCCGCAAGGCCTTCGGCGATGAGAATCTCCCCTTTGGCTGCATCAGCCAGCCGGGATGGGGAGCCTTCGGCACCGACCCGGAGGTCGAAACCGTGACGGGTGGTTACGCTATGATCCGTGACATCCAAAGGCGCGCGCTGAAAGACGACCCGAACGCCGCCATGATCGCGACTTACCCGACTGGGAATTCCTACATCCATCCGGGAGAAAAATTCCCGGTGGCCGAGTATGCCTCGCTCTGGTCGCTCGCCAAGGTCTACGGCCAAGCGATCGTGCACCGCGGCAACCACTTCGAAAAGATGGTGATCAAGGATGGCAAGGCGCAGGTCTACTTCGATTCCGATCCGGTGGTCTACGAGCGGTGGAAGCACATCGAGAATAACGCCTCGTGGCAGGTCCTGCCGCAACCCCGCCAGGGCAAGGCAGCCATCAAGGGTTTCATCATCGCAGGGAAGGACCGCCGCTGGTATCCTGCCCAGGCACAGGAAAATCGCGTCGAGGGCACCTGGACGATCGAGGTCCGGAGCGATCTCGTGGCCGAACCGGTGGCCGTCCGTTACGGCTGGGCCAACTGGCCAACCGGCAATCTGGTGGGACGCGAACGCCTCCCCGTTCCTACCTTCCGCACCGACGACTGGCCGATCGTCGAGGGCGTGAGCTACTCGGAGGCGGCCAAGAAGGCTTCCACCGACAAGATCAAGGCGATGGAGAAAGAAGGGAAGACCTTCGCCCTCGATCGTAAGCTCCGACAACTTCAGCTCGACCTGCCCAAGCTGGAAACGGACCTCTACAAAGGCGACGCGAAGAAGCAGTTAGAGAGCAAGCTCGCCAGGATCGAAACCATTCTGGATGAACTGCAGAAGGATTCGTGGCTTTCGAAGAATCTAGAAAAAGATTTCCCCACAGCGGTCGAACAGCTCAAAGCCATACGCAATACCTTGCGTCATCATGAGACACACGAATAAGAACGAATCATGAATGCGACCCATTTTTTACTGCTGTCTCGCGTCTTTACTTGAGGCCAAGTATGCACGCTCTTAAAGCGCCGGAATGAATACCTTAAAATCGAAATATGATGTCGCAATCATCGGAGGCGGCCATAACGGACTTGTTGCAGCCTGTTATTTAGCTAAGGCGGGGATGTCCGTTTTGGTGTTGGAGCGCAATGACGTGCTTGGGGGGGCAACCCTTTCCCGGCAAGTGTTCCCCGGAGTGGATGCTAGGCTTTCTGTTTATTCATATCTTGTTAGTCTCCTTCCTCAAAAGATCATCGATGATCTTGATCTTAAGTTCCAACTCCGTTCGCGCAAAACCGCCTCTTGGACTCCTAGTTTTCACGATGGAAAACTTCGGGAACTCTTGATTCAAAATAATTCATCCAGTGCTAACCGGGAGGCCTTTGCCGAACTCACCGGAAGTGATAAAGATTACGAGGGCTACCTCAAACTCCAGGAATTGGAAGAGTCAGTCACCAAAGCAATCTGGCCCGGCCTCATTAGCCCCATGGTCTCCCGGGAAGAATTGCGAAGCCGTCTCGACAAGGACACCCGCATTGCGTGGCAGGCACTGATTGAGGAACCGCTTGGCGATCTCATTGAGCAACACATCTCCGATGACCTGATTCGCGGACTCGTATTCACCGATGGCAGAATCGGCGTTTCTACCTATCCTCACGACCCGTCCTTACTGCAAAACAAATCCTTTCTTTATCACATCATCGGAGGTGGCACCGGCGAATGGAAAGTCCCCGTTGGCGGAATGGGTGTGCTCGTCGAACAACTGTACAAAGTGGCACATGCTACCGGCAACACGACATTCCAAACCAACGCGAAAGTCATCCGAATTGACAACGGAGCAAGAGATTCCACGGTCACATTTGAGCACGACGAAAAGGAACACCAAGTTGACGCACGATTCGTTCTTTGTAACGCCTCGGCCCATGTCCTGAACCAACTTACCGATGAAAAGAGTGTCCCCTTGGATAAGGTCGTCGAAGGCGCCGGATTCAAAATCAACATGCTACTCAAGAAGCTTCCCAAATTGTTGTCAGATCGCCATACGGCAGAGGATACTTTTTCCGGAACCGTTCATATCGACGAAGGGTATCAACAAATGATAACCAGCTATCAGGAAAGTATGAAGGGAAACATCCCAACCAGACCGCCGGGAGAAATCTACTGCCATACTCTGACCGACGATTCGATTCTCTCGCATGATTTGAATCAACGCGGATACCACACGCTCACTTTCTTTGGCCTAGATATGCCTTATCGGCTATTTAAAAAAGATAATGACCGGGTTCGCGACGAAGTTCTCTCCCGCTACCTCACCGGTATCAACCAATTTCTCCGTGATCCGATCGAAGATTGTCTCGCAAGTGATGGCAACGGAGATCCCTGTGTCGAAGCGATGAGCGCCTTTGATCTCGAACAAAAAGTGCATCTTCCCAAAGGCAACATTTTTCATGGAGGTCTCTCCTGGCCTTTTGCTGAATCAGATGAGGAAGTGGGGCAATGGGGTGTCGAAACGAAAAACCCGAACATTTTCCTCTGTGGCTCTGCGGCCAAACGGGGCGGGGCGGTCAGCGGAATTCCCGGCCATAACGCCGCCATGAAAGTGATGGAATTGAGCGAAAATAATCGCTGACCCTCAATCAATTCAATCGCAAGAACATGACCCACCGCATATTTCGAAAATCTCTTTCGCTCCTTAAGGGCATGGTCGTGATGGGCCTCGCACTAATGTTGCAGATTCCCACTGCCAAGGCCACCAATTGGCAGGCCAATATCAAGCCGGGCTCGGACATCGTGATGAACGAGCTGCGCTGGCCCGTTTGGGACGCGGGCACCTACTACTGCTTTTGGTATATGAGTTTCTATCCCAAATTTTCCTCTTTGTATGGCGGAGTGGCAGTCCATGGACCTGACAAAACACCGGGGATGTTCACCTCCTACTGGTGTGTCACGGAGGCCGTCTATGAGGGGCCGGAATTCTATAGCAAGGGCTTCGGAGCGGAAGGCTCGAAGGGCGGGGCAAACGGGGCGCCCACTTTTCAGCGACCCAACTCGTGGTATCGCATGGTGATGCGAACCTTTCCGCCCACCCGGGGAGCGAAAGGAAAAACCAATGTTGGCTGGTGGGTCAAAGATGTGGAGCAGAATAAATGGTATACCCATAGCGTGCTTCGCATTTCCAAGGCGGTGACCGGATTTCAGGCAAATAGCGGATTTGTGGAAGCTCTCGCGCCCGAGTCCACCGCGCGCGCCTTCGAACGTCGACTCGGATACTGTCGTCTCAACGGTGAATGGCACGCCTCGCCCCTCAGTGCAAATGACGACCGGAAATTCAAATTGATCGCGAACGATACCGTTGTCCGCTTCGATCGTTCGGGACCCGATGGCGGAGCAAAGAAAGAACAAACCTTCTTCCCAACCAAACAGCCGGCGATACCGGCCTTGGACCAACCTGCGATCGATCAAGCGGAAGCGCACGCTTGGGGCAAGCAGGTGAGCGTGAAGTGGAAGATTCCGCAAAGCGCGTCGCCGCAACTCGCCTACAAGATCGAGGTCTTTACGGATCGCGAGGCAAAGGGCGAGCCGATTTCCACCTGGGAAGATGCCGCTCCCCACATCATTAACAAACGGCTGGATTTGAAGGATCCTGCGAAATCGGTGAGACTGACGCTAACTGATATTTTTGATCAGGAAATCGCGGTCGTGATCCCCGTGAAGTATCCTACGATTCCACTTACTCCCTCCACTGCGAGCAATACCCAGACCGGACTCAGCTACCTATACTACGAAAATAAAAACGGTGACGCATGGGAGGAGTTGCCCGATTTTCCATCTCTTAAACCGGTCAAGCAAGGCTACCTCAAGACGCTCGACGACACCGTGCGAGAGGATCGTGCCACCGGCTATGCGATCCATTACAAAGGCTACCTTCGAGTTCCTTCCGATGGCTTGTATGTCATTTCAGCAGGCACCAGTGATGGCAGCCGCCTCCATATCGACGGCAAACTGGTTGCAGAAAATGATGGTATCCACAGCGCCTCCCAAACTCGCTACTCGCTCCCGTTGAGCAAGGGACTGCGTGCTTTTGAGCTGGAGTATTTCAAAGGAGAGAATGACGGGAACAGCAGACAATCGACCACTGCAAAGATCGCCATTTCTTGGGAAGGTCCCGGCTTCGAAATGCGCAAGCTGACAAGAAACGACTTCATGTGTGATTTTGGCGCTGACGTCCCTTTGGTAACTCTCACATCGAAGAGCGCCATCTCCGACGGCGTGCTGGAGGACAACTTGGCGGAGATTCAAGTGGGAATCGAGCGGCGTGGACAGGCGATTCAAAAATTGCAGATCTTTGCCGGAAAAGTGCTGCTGACGAGCAAACTTGGCAGCCAGATCGATGACAATGGCAAGGTCGATATTAGAGTCTTGCTTCCTGAAGGGAGGAATCAAATTTGGGGGCGACTCTGGTTTGCTGATGGCCATTCGATCGACTCTGCCAACGAACTCGAACTCGAAGCAAGAAACCGAATCGCCGAACCATGGCAGTTTAATAGCATGTTGGAAGGTGGCTTCCCACTCGCGGTCCGGGGCGAGGTCGATAGCGCATCCTTCAGGGGAGAGGGCTACGGTTTTGTGCACCAGACAGTCGCCGGAGATTTCACGCTCACCGCGCGGATTGCGGACATGCCCCTGACTTCGAAAGAGAATGGATTGTGGCCCTCGAACTGGTTGGGTCTTTCGATCCTGAGCAAGCACTCAAATCCCAAAGTGCGCATCGCCGACAAGGGGCCTTATAATTCTGAGATCAGCCTCTTCCTGACCGCCGAAGGAAAGATGAAAGGCGGTAAGGATTTTCCTGACTTGGCCGGAAGTAACAAAAGTATCGCCTCATTCGAAGAGGATCACCGCTGGCTGAGATTGGTTCGGCGTGGACGACGTTATCAATCATTCACCTCGGCGGACGGGAAGGCATGGCAGCTGGCCGATGAACGTTTTTTCACTCATGTGCCCAAGGAGGTTTATGCCGGGGTCTGTTTCCGCTCGGGGCCGAACAAGAGCCGCAGCTTATTTCAGGGCACCGTCGATCAAATCAAGCTGGAAAACAGCGTTCCTCCGGAGCTGCGTAAAAATCCCAGAAAAGAAGATCTGATTCTCAAAAATCGCATTACCGCATTGGTGCAAGCCGAAAAAGATCCCCAAATCTTGTATGCTAGGAGCGCGGGTCAGGGACTGCTCAAATCTGACGATGGTGGAGAAACCTGGACCGCTGCAAACGGCAACCTAAATAATCCTGATGCCCTGGCCGTCCGCTCGGTGGCAGTGCATCCCGAGAACAGTTTTATCGTTTTGCGCGCGGGTGGCAGTGTCGTAGACGGAGAATTAAAGAGCGGGCTCTGGCGAAGTGCAGATGGCGGAGAATCCTGGAAACTGGTGACGAGCGAGATCGATTTCGATGGTCTCGGTCCCACTACCCTGTTTGGCGAAGTGCTGAAGTTCTGCCCCCAAGACCCCAACATCGTGGTGGCCGGCGGGGAAACCAAAGGCCTCTTCATCAGCCGCGATGCAGGTAATACGTGGACCACTATTGCACTGGCCGGAGAACGGATCACGAGCATGGCCTTCAGTCCGCAACTCGACAAAACTTCCAAAGTAACAATACTCGTAGTAGGGACCTTTGCCGACAGTGAGTTTCAAACCCTTGGCCTGGGAAGACCGATCTCAAAGGTCGAGGCATCCGGACGAATCTATTGGCTCAAACTCACCAACGATAAAAAACCGATCAAGCCCAGCAAAGTTGCCGAGCTGGAAGACTTCGGTATCACCAACATGGTTTTCGACACCCAGATGAATTTCGTGAATTTAGCCACCACGCGAGGCATCTATTACACTTGGGGCCACGGCGCCATGCATGCCAGGCGCAAGGTTGGCACGTCGGACGATCGGCTCTTCACCGCCATCGGGGCTCGACCGTTTGACAAGTGGAGCAAGTTCACCTGCGCTGCGCCGTTCTCGGGAGAGGAGCAAAACCCGATCTACGTCACCAAGGAACGAAGCCGCAACTGGTCCGCACTTTCTGACCGTCAAAACGGTGCGCTGGTTTTGAATGCGGGCATCTCATGCTTGCTCCCGGATGCGGTGGAGGACAACACGTTTTACCTCTGCAATCGCCACGGGATTTTTAAGACCACCGACAGCGGGAAATCCTATACGCTGGTTTTGCGGACTAGGAAATGAAGATCCAATCAAAGCGCAGTACAAAAACATCTTTAACCAACGAGCCGTCCTCGCCCGTGAACCAGTTTGATGGGAATAAGAGACCGTCGAAAAAGAAGCTACGCTAGAACTTCTTTGATGACATTTCCTTCGACGTTCGTGAGTCGCCTCTCGATGCCATTGTGATAGAAGGTCAGTCTCTCGTGATCGAGGCCGAGGAGGTGCAGGATGGTGGCGTTGAAATCGTAGAGTGGATGAATGTCTTCCACAGCCTTTCGCCCTAGTTCGTCGGTGACACCATGGCTGACGCCGGGTTTGACTCCGGCACCGGTCATCCAGCAGGTGAAGCCATCGGGATTGTGATCACGGCCCTGCGCGCCTTTCTGGAACATCGGCATGCGCCCGAACTCGGTGCACCAGACTACGAGAGTATCTTCTAACAGGCCGCGGGCTTTCAAATCTTTGATGAGGGCGGCAGCTGGTTGGTCGAGAATTTCGGAATGGACATCATACTGACCTTTGAGGTCACTGTGGCCGTCCCAGTTCAGTTTACCTCCGCTGGCGTAGGCCCCGTTGAACAACTGAACGAAGCGCACGCCGTTTTCAAGTAAGCGCCGGGCGAGGATGCAGTTCTTGGCAAAGCCCGCCTTGGTTGGGTTGTCGTCGTCGTCAGCACCGTAACTCTTCATGATGTGCGCTGGCTCAGTGCTCAGGTCGCTGATTTCAGGAACGCTGAGCTGCATTCTTGCGGCAAGTTCGTAGCTGGCAATGCGCGCGGCGAGCTGGCCGTCTCCGGGATGTTGTTCGAGGTGACGCGCATTCATGCGCTGCAGAAGTGAGCGGGCAGCCCGATCATTTTCAGGAGAAACTCCGAGCGGTGATTTTAGATGGCGCACGGGCTTGGATGCACTGAAGGGCGTGCCCTGAAATTCGGCCGGTAGAAATCCCGGTCCCCAGTTGTTGACGCTGGCCTGCGGAACACCACGAGGATCAGGGATCGATACGAAGGCAGGTAGATTTTGGTTTTCACTCCCGAGCGCGTAGCTCGCCCAGCCGCCCATGCTTGGGAAGCCGTCCTGGACGAAGCCTGTAGAGAGAAAGTTCTCAGCAGGACCATGGGTGTTTGATTTACTGGTGAGCGAGTGGATGAAGGCAATGTCGTCGGTGAGCTCCGCGAGGTGCGGGATCATGTCCGAGACCATCTTGCCGGTCTGCCCGCGCGGTCGGAATTCATACTGGGGCCGCGCTAGATTTCCTGCTGGCCCCTGAAACGTCACCGCTGGGCCGCCTTCCAAAGGTTTGCCATCCTGCTTGATTAACTCGGGTTTGTAGTCCCAAGTTTCAAGCTGGCTGACCGCCCCGGCGCAGAAGATCACGAGGACTTTTTTCGCCTTGGGGGCGAAGTGGGGAACTCGCGGCGCATAGGGCTGGGAGGGATCGATGGCGGGGCGATCACCCGCCAGCAATCCTTCCTGACCGAGCAAGCTGGTGAGGGCAATCGAACTCAAGGCCGTCGCGTTGTTTCCTAGAAAGGCCCGTCGATTGAGAAGGCCGCGCCCGCCTAGGGAAAGATCTTCTGCTTGATGATTAATCATGGGATGAAAAGAAATTCGTTGCTGTTGAAAATCGCCCTGCAGAGTGTCGCCAGGCCATTTTGGCGCACGATCGATTCTGCGTCAGTCAGCTCGTCCGGTTCTGGAGTGCGACCGTAGGCGAGTTTATAGGTGTAAGTGATTTGTGCCGTCACTTCTAGACCGACCTTGTCTCGCACGCGCTGTGCGAATGCCTCTGATTCGTCGATGGTGAACTGGCTGTTGAAAAGGTTGAGCGCTTGAATCGGGGTCGTGCTTTGTCTGCGACGCGACACGCTCTGGCCTGCATCCGGGCAATCAAACGCTCCAAAAACTGAATCAGGTTCCATGCGAATCTTATGCGCGTAGATCATGCGCCGTAGGCCGTCTTCTTTGAACTTCGTGATCGGGGGGAAGCCGCTGAGCCCGCCACGCGAGGTGAAGAGATCAAACCCAGGGCCTCCGGTTTTAAGGTCGAGGCGACCGCTGACCGCGAGCATCGTATCACGGATGCTTTCAGCTTCCAGGCGACGAGAGGGATATCTCCACAAGAGGCGCACACCGGCATCTTTGGTCTGTGCGATCGAGTTGATTTGTTCCGACTGGCGGTAGGTCTCTGATCGCACGATGAGGCGGTGGAGGTGTTTCACCGACCACCCTGATCGAATAAATTCAGAGGCAAGCCAGTCGAGGAGCTTTGGGTGGGATGGTGCGGTGCCAGCCCGACCGAAATCATTAGCGGTTTCGACCAAGCCGATGCCGAAATGTCCCTGCCAGATTCGGTTGATCGCCACGCGTGCGGTGAGAGGGTTTTTGGGAGTGGTGATCCAATTTGCCAGCGCCAAACGGCGCTCCGGATCCGGCGCGTTTTTCGCCAAGGTGACATCGCCGAGCGCACTCAAGACGGCAGGTGCGACGGCCTCCCCTGGTTGCTCGGCATCGCCACGATTTAACAAGTGCATCGGTTCCGGTTTCCCAAAAATTCCACCGAATATTTTCTGTGAATTTGTCAGCTCTGCCAGTCGAGTTTCGACCTGCTTTTTCTCCTTTAAGAGAGATTTGGCCTTCGTTTGTTGCTTGGGATCGAGAGTGGAGAGGTCCCCCTGGATTTTCGGATCACCGCTGCGCCGATCGGTCGAATCTGCCACTACGACCCAATCATCTGAATCATTTGCCACTTCGATGACATACTCAAGAGCAAGCCGATCCGCATATTTTCCGTTGCGGTCACGTGACCAGACGATTCGCTCGATGGTGTGTTCGTGGGGGAATTTGAGCATAATCCAACCGGTGGTCTGGCCGCACATCCAGCTCCGTTCGTTACCGAATCTGCCGTCGTTGATGAACTCAATTTGATGTTGGTTTGCCGAAACATTAGTGGTGGAAGCGCTTCGCTCAACGCCCAGCGATGCGAGCGCGATGTTGTTGCCCTGCGAATCAAAGACCTCCAACTCGTCGATGCAGGGTTCATAGAGATTCGTCTTTTTGATGGTAAAACGCACCTTGCGTGCTTTCACTGGAGTGAATCGGTCGATGTTGAGCAATGCGTTGACTGGCGGTCGCTCCACTCCGGGGCTCACGCGTGGGATGAGATTTGCGAACGCTCGATTAATCTCACGAATACGGGACTTTAGCTTCTCTGTCTGTTCTAGCTCAGTCTCTGATTTTGATGATTGGATTGGGCGTTCGCCGTAGGATACTCCGGCGAAGAACGCCTGCATGGAGTAGTAATCCTTCGCCGAGATGGCATCGAACTTGTGATTGTGACAGCGAGCACAACCAACGCTGAGCCCGAGGAATGCCTCGCTGGTATTGTTGACAATTTCTCCCAGCTCATCTTGGCGTGCCAGACGAAGTGATACGGCGTCCTTGCCGATCTGCCCCGGTAGTAGACGGGCGGCAGTGACCAGGAATCCGGTTGCAGCATCTTTGCCGAACTGGTCTCCCGCTAATTGCTCGCGGATGAATTGATCAAAGGGGGTGTCGTTGTTGAAGGCCTCGATCACGTAATCGCGATACGGCCACGCGTTCGCTCGCGGTGTGTTCACCTCGAAACCGTGGGTGTCGGCATAGCGCACCACATCCAGCCAGTGCTGCGCCCAGCGTTCGCCATAGCGTGGCGAAGAGAGTAGTCGATCGACGACACGTGCGTGCGCACCGGGATCAGTATCGACAAGGAATGCCGCAATCTGTTCCGGGGTTGGTGGTAGCCCGGTCAGATCGAAGGAGACACGTCTCAGCCAGGTCAGACGATCTGCCGGTGGCGACATAACGAGGCCATTACTGGTTAGTTTTTCTCTCACGAAAAAATCGATATTCTGGTCGCCATCGAACGGTTTGAGCGGCTTGAACGACCAGTGATCGGTGCGGTCGACTGGTTTCACAAGGTCGACCTCTTCTGGCCAAATTGCCCCTTGCTCGACCCACGCGGTCAATGTGGCGATCTCATCTTTCGTCAAGCGCTCGCCCTTCTGTGGCATGCGCATCTCTTTATCGTCGCCACGCACGAAACGGATCAGGTTGCTCTCATCAGCTTTCCCCGGGACAATCGTCGGTTGGTGGAATTCACCAGCGTCAAAGGCACCGGAACGCATATCGAGCCGCAGACCGGATTTCTGCTTGTCTGCGCCATGGCAGTCATAGCAGTTTTCCTCGAATATTGGTCGGATGTCGCGGACGAAATCTATCGATTCTGCACTGAGTTTTCCTCCGGCCGAAAATAGGATGAACGCTATTGTGAATTGGAGTTTCAATTGAGCTTAGGGTAGGGATTGCCAGCGTCGAAGAGGGTTTGAAATTCTGTATCATCCATCGAGACCTACGAGGAAAACTCGGCGACTGGCGTATTGTCTCGTCGAACTCATCTAATGGAACACTCATGCGCTGCTGCATCTTTCAACCCGGTGATGAACGCCTCAAATTTTAGACTCATATGTTGAACGCAAAATATCTCGTCTTCGCCCTGGCACTATTGACCTGTCTTTTCGCGACTAAATCAAGTGCTAGCGATCCCCACCCGGACCTTCTGCGAGTGATGACTTTACAATACGTGGTATGTCTTCAATGAAGGTAAGGAGGAGACTGCCGGACAGGCGTTCGTAAAGTCACAGAGCCCCGATGTGGTGCCTCTATTTTAGTGCGATGTGACGTTCGCTGATGGCAGGATCAGCTTTGACACCATCAGGGCGCTCCTTCCAAGTGGTCTTCATGCCGGTGAGTGAAAGAGCGCCATTCTTGATCTCCATGAAGGTGAAGAGTGACTCTGTGTAGGGCCATGGTTTCCCATCTTTCCAAAGATAGGAGGCGCTGTTGATGCAAATGTGATGAACACCATCGCGCTCGAGATGCCAGTCCTTGTGCTGATGGCCACAAATGACCGCGCGCGTTTTTGGTCGATTGAATTTGGTCGTGTGCTTCTTGATAATATCCAGAATCGGCCGCTGCTGGGGAGAATCGGGGCGATGTCCAAGCGGCTGGTGAGTGTAAATGATGATCGGCAGTTTTGACTCTGCCAAAGTTGCGTCCAGCCAGGTGAGTTGTTCTGGATCGGCCCAGGTGAGCATGCTTGAATCGAGGTAGAAATTTGCGTTTCCGTAAGGGATATAATCGTCACCTTTCTTGAGATGATTCATGTCGAGGACAATGAATCTCCAGCCGCTCTGATCAAAGTGGTAGTAGCGGCTCTTCATTCCCCAGAATTTCTGGATCTCAGCCTTGGTGTCTTTGTCCATGTCGTGATTTCCAAGGACGTGGTATTTGTCAGCTTGAATGGCATTCCACTCATTCATCAGCTTTTTGGCTGGTTCCTCACCAAAACAAAAATCACCCAGTTGGATCACGTGGTCAGGTCGTTCTCTTTCCACTGCTTTTTTAAAGACCTTAAATCGATCGATTCCGTCGGGAGCAAGATTACCAAAGTGGAGATCGGTAATCAGTCCAACTTTGATCTCGTTTTTTTGATCCTCCGGTTCCAGTGCAAGCGCGTATTTGGAGGTCCAGATACTGCCGAGGGTCGCGCCCGTAAGGCGATTGATCAGTTTACGTCTTTTCATTTGCGAGCTAATTCCAAGATTCGGTTACCTCCTCAGATGAAGAACCTGCCGGCGATCATGCCAACTGGGCTAACGCTTTTTTCATCAAGAAATTGAGTGAGTATTCTAGAGCTTTGGAGGGGTCCAATTTGGGATGCCACTTTCTTCGAGTTGTTTCTTGTAGCGGGCCGGGAAGGGCTGGGTAGAGGACATGGGCGCGCTTTCGTTGACCATGAGGGGGCGGGCTTCCTTCCAAAATTGATCGTAGGCGGCACGCATCTTTTTGATGACCTCGGGATGCCTGGCGGCGATATCGCTGAGTTGGCCGGGGTCCTTGGTCATGTCGTAGAGTTTGTTTTCGACGAGGCGGTATTGATGGTTACGGACTGAGAAACCGGTCCACTGGTAGTCGTTGGGCTCCGAGCCTGTTTTCCAGCGTGCCTTCTGGGTGAAGAGGTAACGGTCAGGCCATGCTGACTTGGGATCGCGGAGGAGCGGGAGGAGGTTGCGGCCTTCGACTTGATCTTCGGGACCGGAGGTTCCGGCGAGGGAGGCGAGGGTTGGGAAGAGGTCGATGTGGGCGGCGACGTTTGGAATGTCACGGTTGGGAGGAAGGGTGCCTTTCCAGCGCACGAAAAACGGGACGCGCACGCCGCCTTCGTCGGTAGTGCCCTTGAGGCCCTTTTGGCCGGCATTGAACATCATCATGGGCTTGCCGTCCTTGGATTTACCAAGAGGCTTGTTGGCTCGGCTCGCTCCGGCTCCTGCACCGGTCATGCCGTTGTCGGACATGAAGATGAGAACGGTGTTCTCTTCGAGGTCCCACTCGGCGAGCTTTTTCATAAGGTGGCCCATGTTTTCGTCGATGTTCTCGATCATGCCGTAGAAGCCGGCAGTCTTTGGAGTGAAGCCGAGGTCGGTGAAGCGCTTGGTGTTTGAGGGAGGGGCAATGAAGGGGCCGTGGGGTGCGTTGGTGGTGATGTATGCGAAGAAAGGCTCTTTCGTTTCCTTCTGCTCTTTAATCCAACCCATCGCGGCAGTGAAGAAAAGGTTGGTGCAGTAGCCCTTGGTTTTGACGAAGGAGCCATTGTGGCGGACGACGGGATCGAAGTATTTGTTTCCGGGGACGTCGGCGCAGGAGCATTTGTAGCCTTGTCCGATGCCACCGGCGCCGTGGATGAAGACTTCATCGAAGCCGCGCTTGTGGGGTTGATGGGCCTCTTCGTCGCCGAGGTGCCATTTACCAAAGATGCCGGAGGTGTAGCCGCCTTTTTTGAGGGTCTGGGGAAGAGTGGTGGCCTTGAGGGCCATGCGTTCGCGCTCGAGGATGGTGTGGGTGATCCCGTTTTTGAGCGGATGCCGACCGGTCATGAGCGAGGAACGGGTGGGTGAGCAGGTCGGGCTGACGAGAAAGCGGGTCAGGCGCGTGCTTTGATCGTAGAGCGCGTCGAGGTTCGGGGTCTTAATCCAAGGGTGTCCGTGTTTTCCCACCGGGCCGTAGCCTTGGTCGTCGGTCATGACGACAATGATGTTGGGACGGGTTGAACTCTGAACAGCGAACAGTGAGCACGAACTTTGAACGATGAGGGCGAGGAGAAGGTGGACTGGGCGGATCATGGGAGAGTGATACAGTTGGTGAGCGATGGTTCTTTCTGTCTATGCGGTCCGGCATCTGAAATGAATTGCGGTGTCATCCCAAGATTATGAATCCGTGGGCTGAGTGAGTGGGATTTTATTCGGAGGTGCCCGTGCTCTCCGGCGGGGCCGTAGCCCTAGTCAGCCGTCATGATGATGTTGGGTTTCTCGGCAGCTGAGGAGAGGTTAATGAAGAAGAGTGAGCCGATTATGGGAGTGGAAGACTGGGAGCGGGTGGTGGTTTTTTCTCAAAGGTGCCGATGACGTCGAAGTTCTCGAGGACGAAGCTGGGTGGGTCGACCGTGAGGTGAGAGAAACCTTTGTTGAATCAAGTGACGTTCCGCATTCCCATCATTCAAGGAGTTGTCTACAAGCAACGATCATGACGCCCATGCCCCGCCGCCGCTTTCTCCAAGGCTCAAGCTTCGCTCTGCTATCATCCCATCTGACATTCGCGCAAGATCCAGGAAGGGCTCCCATCAAGGCGGGGCAGATTGGAACGAAGCATGCGCACGCTGCGGGCAAACTCGCAACGATGCTTGAGCTGAGTGACCTCTATGAGGTGGTCGGAGTCGCTGAAGTTGATGAGAAGCGACGAGCGAAAGTAGCTCAGGGCAAGCCCTATCAAGGGTGCACTTGGGTCTCTGAAGATACTCTTCTTTCAGATCCCGGCATTGAGGTCATTGCGATCGAGACCGAGATCGATGAGCTCGTTCCCACCGCCTTGCGATGCCTTCGAGCAGGCAAGCACATTCATCTTGATAAGCCGGCCGGGCAAACCCTGGCGCCCTGCCGTGCGCTGCATGCCGAGGCGAAGAAGCGCGGTCTGACGATCCAGATGGGATATATGCTGCGCTACAATCCTGCGTTTGAATTTCTTTTCAAGGCGGTGAAGGCGGGTTGGCTGGGCGAGATCACCGAAGTTCACGGGCACATGGGGAAACGGGCTTCGGCGTCCCTGCGTGAAGAACTCGCGGCCTACCCGGGGGGTGGTCTCTTCGAGTTGGCGTGTCATTTGATCGACGCCCTCGTCACGGTGTTAGGGAAACCGGTGGAAGTGACATCCATCGCTCTCACTTCCCAGGACGATGGCTTTAAGGACAATCAGATTGCCACCTTCCGCTATCCAAATGCTCTCGCGACGATTGGCAGCAATCACAACGATCCCTTTGGCGGCCCGCGGCGGCAATTCGCGGTCATTGGCACCGAGGGCTCGATTGAAATTCGCCCTCTCGAACCGGCCAAGCTTCGGCTTTCTCTCACCAAAGCACAGGGCTCTTTCTCCAAAGGAATCCATGAGGTCGATCTCCCCAAATCGGAGGGGCGCTACCACGGTGAATTTCGTGACCTGGCGAAAGTTGTCCGTGGTGAAAAAGCCTTCGCTTGGGACGCAGCTCACGACATTGCGGTGCAGGAAACACTTCTCCGCGCCAGCGGCATGCCGTTGGATTGATCGTTGCCCCACGAGATTCAATCTGCAGTGCCGAGGCAGATCAACTCCTTCATCGTCCGAGCGTAGATCCGGCCATCGCTGTAGGACAAACTCGACAAGGACCAGGTCTCGCCCGCGGGTCCGAGATCGCTGATCGAGACCAGGGCGCGTTCATTGAGGACTGCCGCATTCCACTTTAAAACGTAGACCATACCGATCATGGTCGGGATGTAGAGATGCTCGCCGATCACCGTCGGGCTGGCTGCGGAACAATGCCCCCAGCCGCTGCCAGCATTGCGCTTGTCCTGGGTGGCGAGAAAGCCCTTGGCGTTGCGCATGTCGTTGGAGATCGCTTTGCGCCAGAGCGTCTTGTCTTTACTGTTCTTCGCCCGCACAACCTGCACTGGAACTTCGAGATACTCGACCTTGCCCGTCTTCACCTGAACCCGTCCGATGCGGAATCCGGCGAAGGAGCGGAAGTAGTGGTAGTTGCCGACCAAAAGATTGGTCTGATAGGTGATCGGTTTTTTGGAGGTAGCCAGTTTTTGATCAGATTCGGTAAGGTATTTCCCGTCGATCTGACGGCAGATTTGCACCCCTTCCGACAACGAAACCTTGTCACGAATTCTTCCGGTCTTGAGATCGACCGTCTCGTGATTCTTACCAACAAAGAGCGTCGCGAGTTCAGAATTCCAGCAGGCATTCTGGTGCGATGCGTAGCCTTTGATTCCAAGATCCCAGATTGTTTTTCCATCGGCGGCATCAAGGAGCGAGATCCCGTAAGGCTCCTCCGGCGGTTGGTGCCCGCCGCCGCGAGCTGTGAGAATCGCAGCGGAGCCACCGGCACGATGGCCGGGCAGTGGGGTGCCGTGGATGCCCGTCCCGGATTCGCCGGTCCACACGAGCTTGCCGGTCTTCAGTTCATAGGCATGCAACCAGGTCCAGTAGGCGCGTTCCCGCCCGAGCGATTTTGCCCCCGCCTTGGTCGTGACTTTCGGATCGAGCTCGGATGATTTGACGCGAACGACAATCACTTTCCCATCGTGAAGGATCGGTTCGTGCTGGCGGGAGTGATGTCTGCCGAACGGAACCCACTGCTTCGACCAGAGCTCCTTACCATCGAAATCGAAACATTTCATCGACCCACCGACATTGGTGAAACAGACCCGTTCACCATCGGCCACCGGCGAGGCCGCTGTGTTGTCGCTGAAGAGACTCGACAAATCAGTAAATCGGGTGCCGGGGAGCTCGCGACGCCAGAGTTCTTTTCCCGTCGCCCCGTCAAAACACTGTCCGACGATCAGCGAACCCGTTTCGGCATCCCCATCTGTCGGCGCATGCGAAGCGACGAAGACGCGCCCGCCCGAGACGACGACACTCCCTTGTCCGGTATTCGGCATGGGAACGCGCCACAGAACGCCCTCGTTGCGCGCGACGCTGAAGCTCAATGGAGCATTGCCCTCGACAACAAAATTGCCTCGGGGACCGGCTGCCTGGGGCCAATCATCGCATCGGGCAGTGCTGATCAGCAGGTGGCCTACGAGCAGCCAGGTAAGGGAAGTTAAGAATTGCATGGGCTTAAATCATCTACAAAGCGGAAGCCAATTATACCCGCGAATGCGTTGTGTGGCAATGACTGCAGGGATTTGCTTTTGGGATGGGCTACTTGTGAGCGCCGTTGAGGGGAGAAAGGGGATTATCTCTTCTCGAAGATGAATTCAAGAATTCGGACGAAGGAGTTGCCTCGATTCTTCATGTCAGGATGGAGACGCCGTTTTTCTTTCCAGAGGAAGCCGAGGCGTGCGTGCTGGGCAGGAGTCATGGCCGCGATTCGCTTGTCGACATACTCCTGATGTTTGGCGACGACATAAGCGGCCGGAATTTGCGTGCTCTCGATCTGATTCAGAAGCTCTCGGATGTTTTCGATCTGCACCTTCGGCTTGGTGGGGGATACTTGCGAGGTTTCGTCTCCCCAAGTTGGAGCATCGGCTAATACGCTGGCGTTGATGGACAGAAGCTGCGCCTTCATTTGCTCGAGGATCTCTGGCTCTGCGGCAGCGATATTGGTTCGTTGATTGGGATCGTTGGCTAGATTGTAGAGCTCGAATTTTCGGAACCCACCTGAGCCCGCTTTGATGGTGGGAGTCCAGGATTCCTGGAACTGGTGGTGGCGCACAAATTCGTTTCGGAGGCGCTCCGTATCCGGGTTCTTGAAACTGCTGTTGAAGCACTTTGAATACAACTCCGAGCGATCGATCTCGCGGCCAAGTTCAGTTTCGAGTAATGGTTCGATCTGTTTGAGCAGTAAGTTGATCCGCTCGGAGTCCTTCTCAAACTCGTGGACGCGATAGCCCATGAGGGTATAGTTTCCGTCCCGCAGAGCAACGTTGGGTTGTCCGGTGGGGCTGTGCCAGAAGAGTGGTTGATGGCGCTTGAACGTTCCGCTTTTTTTAAGCAAAGGAGACAAGTCTGAGCCGTCCAGATGGACGTGGCGAGGAGGGGTGATTCCGGTCAGGCCGCAGATGGTTGGCAGGAGATCGACTGCTCCACTAGGCTCCTTTTCAATCCGTCCGGCAGGGATGCCCTTTGGCCAGAAGAAGATTCCGGGGGTTCGGAGGCCGCCTTCGAAATTTGATCCTTTGTCGCCGCGAAGATTGCCGTTGCGTTCTGTCAGGTAGCTCCCGTGATCCGAGGCGTAGATGATGATGGTGTTGTCCAACTCACCCATCGCTTTCAATTTGGCGATGAGTCGGGCGATGGCGCGATCCGTGTTGTCGATGGTTGCTGAATAGATCGCGGCGGGGTCGTCGAGCTTTCCATACTGTGAGACGATTTCATCCGGCGCGGCGATTGGGGCGTGCGGTTCCTGGAACCAGATGTTGAGAAAAAAGGGCTGGTTGGGTTTGCGGACTTTCTCCAGCCAGTTGATAGCTTCATCGGCAATGATCTGGCAGGCGTAGCCTTCTATTTCACCTACTTTCTTTCCATTGCGGAAAAAGTTTGTCGGGTTCCGGTGACTCGGGGCGGCGTTGTTGTCGGTGGCGAACCAGTAGTCGAATCCGTGGTCGGTCAAGGTCGGCTTGTCTCGTCCCCGGAAAGGCGCGCCGAGGTGCCACTTGCCGAGGTGCACCGTCTGGTAACCGTTGCCTTTTAGAGCCTCCGCAATGGTGACCTCTCGCTCGAGAAGGTGCATATCATGCGCATGGTCTTGGACCACGGTGTAAACGCCGGTGCGGAGATGCTGGCGTCCAGTCAGAAGGGTGGCGCGCGATGGTGAACAGACTGAGGCTCCGGAATGGAAATCAGTAAATCTCACCCCGTTTGCGGCCATCGCATCGAGGGCGGGTGTCTTTACGGGGCCTCCATAGCAACCGATGTCTTTGGAGCCGAGATCGTCCGCCAGTAAGATCACGACATTGGGGCGCTTGGTGGTAAGCGCAGAATCTAAGAGGGCCTTCACCTTCGGCTGCTCTCTCAGAAAGCGATCATGGTCGAGGGTGAGATTTGCGTTGTGGGGCGCGTGGTGCTTTTCGAAATTTCCTTTTTGCCAGAAGTGTCCCACTAACTCGACAGGAAGTCTGCCTTGGTTGTTGCGGATCGAGGGATAGGCGCCGGCTGCGAGCAGTTTCTGGCAAATCTCAAATCGTCCCATATGCGCGGCACGGTGCAGGGCGGCATCGCCCCTCTTCGTTTGAATGTTAGGATCCGCACCGCGCTTCAGGAGGTCCTCCAGGATGGCGGTTCGCCCGTATTGGGCCGCGATGACTAACGGAGGTCTTTCTTTTTCGAAATGCTGATGGGGCATGTTGAGGTCTGCCCCCGCCTCCATCGCGACGCGTGCTTCCTCGGGGTGGTCGTTGATAATTGCGGAATTCAGGATGGTGGTGAGCAGATAGACTGGCTCTTTTTTGTAGCGCTGAATCGCTTCGGCCTCGGTCTCGACGAAAAAGATGAACTCGTTGCTGAGATAGCTTTGGGGATTTTGGACCTGGAGCATGCGCATCCCTCTTGCTGGCAATTTGCTCAGCTTGATTTCGATCGAGTCCTTGCCGAGATCCCGGATTGATCCTTTGACACGTTCGCCATCGATCAAAAGGTGAGCCCCCTTTTGGACGTGCCTGCCACTGATTTTCATCGTGGGCTTGTCGCGGTTGATTCTTGGAAACAGCTGTGCGCCCCGCTGCTCATGGAGAGAACCCGCGGTCCAGAGCGCGGGAGGGACTGAGCTTGCGTCAGAGCCGTGGTACCCGGTGAAGGTGCCTACGAATTCGCCCTTCGTCGCCAGTTCGAGGAATTGTCGCCTGCTAAATGTTCGCCCGCCCGCCGGGAGTTCGTTGTAGGTGTTGCTTTTCGAATCGAACCGGAAACTGGCTGGCCTCGCGGATGCTCTGCTCGGGAAAACACAACTCACCTCGAGGACGACACTTCCCTTGTTGGTCGCCTTTTCGAGCGCCGCGATGATATCGAGAGTCACGGCATCTTTGACAGTGCTCTTGTTTAAGGTCGCCTGTCTGCCAAAGGCTCCAGAGAAGCCTGTGCTGGACTCTTTGAACATGTCCAGGACCGGCCAGAGCCTGCCGTGTTCCCCCATCGCGAGCATACGTTTCCAAACTTCCTCTTCCGGGAATCCTTTCTCGGCCAATTGCTTGACGCCGCCGAGATCGATGAGGCTGTTTCGCCCTTGAGCCTGGGTCACCCAGCGGTCGAGCGCTCCGCGAAAGCTTGGGACGTTCATGGAGGGAGCGTCAGTCGTCAGGTAAGGAAGGGTGTGGCAACTCCCACAGACGTTGGTGTTGAGGTTCTTAAAATCGCGAGCGCCGGTGATGTGGAAACGCTCGAAGCCGATACGGGCCTCTGTCGATAGTCGATCGGAATAGGCGCGCCCGGGTGTAGGCATGTGGGAGAGGTTAAGAAGGAACTCTGCCATCGCGTCACGGTCCGCTTTGCCAAGATATCCCTTTTTTCCTTCGTCGTTTTCGACATCGCTGCCATCCGCGAGCATCGTTGAGGCCATGCTTCCGTCGATGACATGACGCACGGAACTTTCGGGTTTGTTGAGGTCCGAATTTGGTGGGAGGAGTTCCTTGGTCGCGGCGTTGCGACCTCCGTAGGGGTCTCCCGGAACTCCGTCCCAGTGATAAGGGGCCGTTCCCCGCAGGCCACGAAGGGTTTGTGAAAGACGAGGTTCAATCTGGTCGTCGCCCACCATGTGAGGCGTGTCGAGAACCCAGAGTAGTTGGTCGGTGTGGCCATCGGCGTGACAGCTGGCACAGGAAAAGGTGCCGTTGGACGATGCTCGTGCGGTGTTGAAGGCGCGGCGTCCTTCCTTGTAAATCTTTGGAGTCGGATCGATCAGCGGGATTGTCTTTTGCACCTTCGGTGAGTCGGGCGAGCTGACATCGACTTTCGAGACTGTGTTGGCCACCGCGTTCAACACCCAGGCAGTTTGTGCCCTTCCACTGGCATCTTGCTCCAACGCAATCCCACGTGGAACGGCGCCGACTTTGGCTCGACCGAGCATCTTTCCGGAGGTGGCGTCAATGGCGAGTAATTGATCTGATCCGGCGGCGGTAAGGAATACGGTTCTATTGTCGCCGCTAATCTTGATGCCGAAGGGTGTCGCGATTGCCGATCTGCGACGAGGCTGCTCAGGTGGGAGGGGATTCAGGTGAATGAACTTCGTTTGGCCTTTGGAGGATACTTTCGTGACCCGGTTCAGATAGGGCCTGTTCTGCAACTCCTTCAGCCCATGCTTCTTCGTGCCGGCTCTGCCGTTGACGTGATTCCTGGCATCAGTGTTGGCGACGAAGACATTGCCAAAGTCATCCACCGCCAAACCAAAGAGAGAGGTGCCGAGGGAGTTGATGGATTGAATCAGCTTGTCAGTCTTGGTATCGAAGATGAACAGATCGCGATCCGGAATCTTGGGGTTCTTGACAACATCCACGGTGAAACCAACGGAGTCGAAAGCCGCGGCAAGCTTCTTGGCTTCGAAGGTGACGAGTTTCCCGTCAATCTCTTCCTCTTTGCCCCCGGAGAGTTGTGTCTGGTTATTGGATTCAAATGGGAGGACGTAGAGTTTGCCATTATTGACGGCAATCGCTCTCGGCTCCTGCGCAGGGATTTTCAGGTGATTCATGACCCGGCGAGATCTGACATTGATCACCGCGATCTGGTTGCTTGAAGAGAGAGAAACGTAGGCCTTCTCATTGTTTGCGAAAGCGATTCCGACGGGTTCGTTGAAGCGGGTCGATTTTCTCTGAAGATCGATATCCTGGATCGTTGCAATCACGGAAAGGTAAGTGGCGCTCTTTGGTCTGTTGTCGATCACGCTGACCGAATCGGAGATGTGATTGGAGACCCAAATCTCTTGCCCGTCTGGTCTTACGCTCACCGAAACGGGATCAATGCCGGTTGGGATGCGGATGAAAACTCGATCTGTGTCCGCGTCGATGACGTCAAGGGTGTCGGCGGCTGTATTGGTGACGAATACCTTTCGCTCGTGAATAGCGATCGGATCGGAGTGAGGGCTGAGTAGGGTTGGATGTCCAGTCTCCGCAGCGTGTCCCATGTAAGGACAGACCGAGAGAAGACCGAAGAGCAAGACGTGCAGACCTCTGATATGAGCAAGTGGATGTTTCCCTCGAAGTGTCATCTGTTTGAAGTCGTCAATTGAGCCCATGCAGATTGGGGTAACCCGCTGGACGCAAACCATTGTGTGGCAGCCTCCTGGTCCTGCGCAAAGTACTGACGGCCCGCACGAATCATGGCCCCTTCCCGCAGTGTCGGGCTCGTGATCTGTGCAGCCCAGTCCGTTGCCAGGTCGCCGTCTTCGTGGGCATAAGCGCTAATGAAGCCATTGATCGCTTGGTCTCGATCGGTTGATTGGGGTATCTCAGTGATCGATTTCACGGCGGCCTCTGGATCCTGGTTCGCCCATACCGCATAGGCTGCGCTCCAGGCATTGCTGCGGAGAGCCCCCTTGGGTAAATCGGCAGCCCACGCGAGGGCAGTGTCGAGGCCTTGATCCTTCTCGATCTCACGAGCTAGCGTGTCCATCGGTCGCCAGTCATTGTTCTCGGGGGGAGTCGATTGGTAGAGGTGATTGGTGGCCAGGGTGATGTCATTGTCAACGAGGCCTTCCAAGAAGCGTGGTCTGATTTTTTCCTGCAATTCGGGCTCCAGAGAATGGAAAAGCGCGATGGCCGCTGTTGGGTTTTCGCTCGCAAGACCTGGAATCATATTTGCGAGGTAAGCGTCGTGCTGATCGGGGGAGACCTCGTCGAGATGTGCAAGGGCAGCCTCGGGTTGACTCGCTCCCCACGCGTAATCAAAAAGCCGCAAGTGCTCGCCAGTTGCCTTAGACTCGATCATTGAGGTTCGAATATTTTTCACCTGCTCCGTGGTGAGAGACGATGATTGCATTGCCTGTAGGATCCGGTCGAAAGCCCGGCGGCCTTCAATCGGACCACGTGACTTGATCGCGGATCGAACCAGGGAATCTAGTTCCTCCGTAGTCAGTGATGCCACGCTCGCTACGCTATTCTGACGATCACGACTACCGGGCAGTACTGACTTGGTGCGAGTTTTCCTAGTGAGTCCTGGCGGGCGCAGTCTAATTTTGTGGTTGCCCGGAAACTCACCCGCTAAACCGGATTCCATTTCGTGCGCTTCACGATCCTTTTGATGACGTGCCCATTGCGAACCCATTACATAGGTTGAGATCGTGACCACCACCCAGGCCATATGAATAAGATTTGATTGCTTCATTATTGGGGGGTTATTCTGCTACGAGAAGTTCGACACTGAAGATCTCCAGGCCAAGGTCTTCTTTGACTGTTTGAACCCAGAACCAGACCAGTTCGTGGCCGGAAGGAGATGCTGGAAAGCGCTTATTTTTTCGGGGGAATTTTTCAAGCGCGAGTTCCAGATCAAAGCGCCCGTCTTCTCCGGCATCAATTTCGATCGTACGTTCCAAAGAGTATTTCCCTGCGAAGCCACCACGCGAAAAATGAGTTCCGAAACCGACGCTCACTTTGAAACTGTGATCGAGCCGACCGCGAATTCGAAAACGTGCTTTATCCGAAAGAATTACCGGGCCATCTGTGGGACCAACCACCGCAGTGTGGAGTAAGATGGGGGCGATTTGTATTCCGCGATCACCCTGAAAGAGATGCGCTTCGGCTTTCAAGAGGCCTGTGTTGTCCCTGTCGCCAGCCATCCAATGACCTTGCCTGACATCGAGCGGGAAGGAACTTTTCCAAAGATAGGTAGAGTCACTGCGTGGAAGAGCTTTGAATTCCGATTCCTGCTCGAGCGCCGCGATCACACGATGGTTCGCTGCGACTTCCTGCACACTGCCATCGGCGAGACGCGTGACCTGGACGCTCCCTTCGTTGACGGTGAAGCTGGTCGAGCTTGAACCAGCGCTGAGGTTAAACTGCGTCCCCAAGACAACCGCTTCGGCCGAGGGGGTGATCAGGCGGAGTGGTCGGCTGGAAGGTTGAGGGGTGACGTTCAGGGAGAGGTTGCCTTCCCGCACCCGGATCATCTTGCCGGCTTCTCCGTCGGAAATCGTCAACGCTGCCGGGCCTGAGGCCCACACGCTCGAGCCGTCTAAAAAAACGATTTCGGCCCAGGAATTCAAGGAGCGGATTTCTAGGGTGCCGCCGGTAAGAGAACGACCTTCCTGTAAGTTTTCGTCTGCTTCACCACCGTCGCCAATCCATACCATCGAGCCACTCACTTTGGAGATCGATGCAATTGGAATGTGGGACTCTGAATTGGCTTGATCGGATTTGTCGGGGCCGAAGATAAAAAACAAGACCATGCTTAGAAGCATGACTGCGGCTGAGGCCAAACCGACAGTGGTTTGATACCGCGAACTTCGACGAGGTCTTTCCAATTCGGCCTCCAGTCTCGGAACGCTCGAAGCCGCGTCACGCAAGTTTGTATCCAATCGTGCCGCAGCGAAAAACTCAGTGCGAAGAGTCGCGTCTTTCTTTAATCGCTCATCCAGTTTTCCCATCTCGCTTTCGGAGATCGTTCCAAAAAAGTAGCGCTGGATGAGTTCGCGGTTTTGATCTTCGTTCATGGGCGATTTCCTTTTGGACTGAGTTCACGTTCGACACAGAGCCGAAGTTTTTCGCGCAGTCGGCCGAGTAATTTATAGAGGCTGTTCGCCGAACGCTTCGTTTGCTCCGCTAATTGCATGACTCCACCTGATTCACGGTAGGGAAGCAGGACGATTTCCCGGTGTTCCTCGGAGAGCTTCCGAAGGCATGCTTCGAGAGCTCGGCGTTCGTGGCGGAGTAAATCAAGAGGAAGATCGAGCGATTCCGCGGCAAGTAATATCACCGTTTCCTCGCTCAGAACAAGTCGGTCCCTTGCTGCCGTCCGCCGAGCGTGTAGTGCTTCGAAACGCGCGATGACCTTGGCCCAGGGGAGAAAGCTCTCTTCGTTTTCCAACTGATCAAGCTTTTTCCACATCACGACGCTGGCCTCCTGCAGGACATCGTCCACTGCTTCCCAGGTCGGCAACAAGGTGCGCAAAAAACAGCGTAGTTCAGACTCATGGGCCATGAAGAGGCGCATGAATTTTGGTTCCTTGTTGTTTTCTGTCGTCATTCGCTCGGCCCGTCGGAGTCGTTGGGATACCTATTAACTCCCGCATTTCAGCGCACCTGCCGAAAAAATGCGAAGTTTTTGACGTCTGGTTGGATGTTACCCTTGATCTCGCGAGCGGCTTCCATACATCTCACTTCCTTATCACCGCTGGCACGGCTCTGTCTTCAGTGACATCCATCAGCGTGGCATCGCTGCTCTCTGGAGTTGATAGAGGCGTTCATCAGAAGAGGCCAATTGAAGTCCGCCGCACTGAAGCCAGCCAGGATCGTGTCCGGTGTCTTCCAAGAGACTGGCCAAGATTTCTGTCGAAGCTTTGTTCACCTTGGTCTGAGCCGAACTCGCCCGGAGTTGTCCAACCTGTCCTACCGAGTGCCACGTCGTCCCCGAGGCCAATACTGATAACTTTCTTTGTTCTCAGGCTCGCGAATCAATCACAAGCCACCGGAAAAAGGTTCTTAGTTGAGAATGGGAAAAAGTATTTCAGTTTTTCCTTCACCGTCGGGTGATATATCTTTGGAAAAGCTGCGATCGGAAGCGAACTAGGAGTTCATCATCTCTCGAGGTTGGTTCGGATGAAGCCTTCAATGAAGGGGTAACAGTCTACTGCGATCCTAAAATTCTCAACGAGAAGAAGCTGCTCAAGCTTCTTAATGGGGGTCGTTGAAAGGATTGGAGAGGGGAGGAGGGGCAGACTCTCACTCCCGAAGACTTTGCCAACCTTATCGAATGGCTACGGCCCCAAAGCTAGCGGGGATAGAGCAGGAAGGGCGCACGCCGCTTCTGAAAGTCTGCAAGCATTCGGTCGGAAATGACTCCGATCTCGGCAGGCGCCTTCCCGTCGAGGATGGCCTGTAGGGTTTCTTGATCGCCCAGCAAACGAGCCATCTTGGGGAGATTCAATTTCTCGCCATACAATCGATGCAGCGTCGTTGCCAAATGAATATTGAGTGCACTACTGCGATACTGATCCCGATTGGTTAGGATAAGTTGCACCCCGCGACACTCCTTTCCGGCAAAGACACTGGCATCCGGAGTGAAGCGGGTTGGCACAAATCGCACCCCCGTGGGAGCCTCTTGATTGAGCACCGCAGCCAGCTTCAGGTCATCGATGTAGGGCGCACCCAGTAGTTCGAAAGGCGTGCCCATTCCGCGCCCCACACTGAGTTTGCAAAACTCCAGCAGGCCCACCGCCGGATAGAGCATGGCGGCGTTCAAACTACGCATGTTGGGAGAGGGGTTAACCCAGGGTTGGCCCACCGCATCGAACCACTGCAGCGGTGAGCCACCTTTGCAACGAATGACCCCCAGATCCGCTCCAAATTTCCGCTCCGAATTGATCAGCCGAGCCAACTCTCCCACCGTCATTCCGTGGCGCACCGGAATTTCGTGGACCCCCACGAAGCTTCGCTCACTTGTGAGAACCGGTCCATCGACCGCTGGGCCCAGTGGATTGGGGCGATCCAGAACGATAAAGCGAAGCTCCTCCTCACCGGCTACTTCCAGGCAATAGGTCATCGTGGAAATGTAGGTGTAGAATCGGCAGCCGATATCTTGAATATCGAAAACCAAAGTATCAATCCCCGTCAGTTGCGCCTTTGTGGGACGTCGTGTCTTTCCATAGAGACTATGGATTGGCAATCCGGTGGAGCCATCGAGTCCATCTTTAATGGTCCCCTGATCCAGCGTTCCACGGATGCCATGCTCCGGAGAAAAGAGGGCGACGAGTTTGAGTCCGGGCGCAGCGTGGAGGAGATCAATGGTGGGAGTTCTCTCATGATCAATCCCGGTATGATTGGTGATCAGGCCGATTCGACGTCCCCGAAGTTGACGAAAATTTTCGCGCTTTAAGACGTCGAGCCCCGTTTGCACCTCGCCACTTTTGGGCGCGGCAGGCTTCGGAGTAAACCTCGTCACCAAGGGCGGAAGAGCATCCGGCACCTTGGTGAAATCGAACTCAGAAACGGCGAGAGCGGCGAGGGTCCCCAACTGCCACTGGAGATCAATGACACTTCCTTTTTCACTGGGGTGATTTCGATTGGAGAGAAAAATGATAAAGGTCTGCGAGAAGGGGTCGATCCAAAGTCGCGTCCCTGTCCAACCGGTGTGTCCATAGCTCCCCACCGGAAAGAGGGTACCCCGGGGACCGGCATAGGGGGAATCGATATCCCAGCCCAAGCCCCGCCGGGGAAGTCCTTCGGGCGATTGCACGCTCGTCATCAACTTCACCGTTTCCACCTTGAAAATCCGTTTACCATTCAACTCTCCACCGCCGAGAAGCATGCGCGCATATTGGGCAAGATCACGGGTTGTCAGAAAGAGACCGGCATGCCCCGCCACGCCCCCCATCCGGCGGGCGGTCGGATCGTGCACGACACCTTGTAGAACACTCCCGTCGGGCATTTCCGTGGTGGGCGCAATTCGATCCATCTTCTTCAAGCCCTTCGCCTCAAGCAGACGAAAATGGCAGTCTGTCATTCCCAGAGGGGCAAAGATTTCGCGCTGGCAGAATTGCTCAAGCGGCTCCCCGGTAATCCGTTCCACGAGGAGACCGAGGAGGATGAAATTGATGTCGCTATATCGATAAGTTTTCCCCGGCTCTCCCCGCAAGGGTTCTGCGCAGGCCGCCTCGAAGGCTCCCTTGTTTCCCGACCATTCATTGCTTCTCGGGAGGCCTGCCCGAAGGGCTGAGGTGTGGGTCATCAGTTGCCGGATTGTGAGCAACTCCTTTCCCTGTCCTTTGAACTCCGGGAGATAGCGACTCACCCGGGCGTCCAATTCCAAGCGTCCGGCCTCGATCAATTTCATAACCGCCGGAGTTGTCGCGACAACTTTGGTGAGAGAAGCCGCGTCGAAAATCGTGGAGGTGGTCATCTTTTCGATCTCCGGAACCAACGCCCGGGAACCGTAGGCTTTCTCGTAAACGGTCCCTTCTCGTTCGAGATGGAAGACCCCTCCCGGAGTCCGGGCATCGGTGATCGCCTGCTCGATGGCATCATCAATCTCCGCCAATCGTTCCGGTGAAAAATCAGCGGAATACAAGGGCGACACAATCGCGGTAAGCCACAGGACAAACAGATGAATCTTCATAAAACGACCATCCCACTGGGATCTCAAAAAGCCAACACCTTTGCGGTCTGACTCGATTCTCATCAGGAAGAAATCCCTCAATCTTTTGAACCACAACGATTATTGATGGTTAGGATCCGGTGATCTTGGTGCAAATGCTCCGATCTTCCCCGAATGCGGCCCCAAACCGCAATAGCCAGCCACAAAAAAATGCCGGAAACCCATGAAAGGGGATTCCGGCATTTGAAAAGTTGTAATTGCTTACTTGCGACGACGAATGAGGCTAAGACCGGCAATACTCAAAAGAGCAAGTCCAGTGGAGGAAGGCTCGGGAACACCCGCAACGTCCATCTGGATGTAGTCGAAGTTTGACCAGCGGGAGGTCGAACCAACGTTATCCGAGATCAACTGCACGTAGTTGTCGTCATTTGCACCTGCAGTGCCGTTGACGTCAGCGAGGGTGAATGCATTACTTGTGAACTGCGTGCCGATCGTTTCTGCGGTGTGACTGACATTGCCCATGGCAATGCCGTTGACGGAGATGGCGAAGTCGTATTTCCCGGTTCCAGTGTTGTTGTCATTAAGGTCGAGCATTGCGAATGAGACCGTGAAGACGTCAGTTGCGGTGTGGCTTCCATCAAAGTTGAAGTGGAAGCGGTTGGTGGTGTCGCCGCCGGTGACCGCTCGCTCGACGGCAATTTCCGTGGCTGCAACGATACCCACCGTACTATAAACCGTTCCACCGTCCACCTGATTGGCGTAGTTTCCGGCGAAATAAAAGTCGTCATCTGCCTCCTTGTTGGTGGCTGGGCTGGCCGGATTACCTGGGAGCAGGTTTGTAGGGCCATTGCCCTCCTGAACGAAAGTGGTAGTGCCGGAGGAGCCGGAGTTGCTCCAGATTTCTGGACCTTGTCGGCCTGCTACCGTACTATCGCCAACCGTCCAAACTAAGGCGGCGAAGCTGTTAGTTGCGCCCAAAGCGAGGACGCTGAGAGCAAGTTTTGTAGTTTGCATGTTTTTAGGTTGTTTAGTTGTGACAGTCTTAGAATAAGGTATCGTTAAAACAAATATTCAATTGAAATTTCCAAGGCAAGCTTTTTTTGCCTTGATCCCGATTAGGCTTTCCCTTCAGCCCACCCCCTTGAGCTTGATTTTCAAGGTGTTTTGAGGAATGAATGATACAGGCGTCCGGCACCTATCGGCCTCTTTTGGTCAAACTCCCACTCAAATGCGTAGATTCAAGCTTCCTCTCCTTGCCATCGCAATTCTCGGCATAGCGGCCTTTTTCTTTTTCAAATCCCGTCAGAAAGGCCGGGAAACCGACACCTTGGTCAGCGAGGTGGTCGGCGGTGAGGAATTGATCCTGAAGCTCACCCCGATGTTGGGCGAAATCTCTCGAGACCTGTTGAACTTACAACTCCACGGATCGAGCAATGAATTCGCGGATTCCGTCACTGTAAGAGACCTTGAGGGAGAAGTAAGCTTTGAAGCCAAGCCACCTGCCGGACAGCTGATCACCGGGCAAGAACTCAACTTGGCGAAAGCCTCTCGGCAAATCTCCGGGGCGGAACTTTACCTCTGGGTCCCCCTCCTCGAGAAGATCGACTACTTCGAGCACGCCAAGCTCAAGATCATCAGCGGGTCATTCCTATCCGACGAACACGCCGAGTTTGAAGGCCTCGTCAAATTCAGTGGGTTGGCTCGAAATAAAGCAGGTTCGTGGTCCAGCCTCTCGGGAAAACAATCACTCACCTGGAGTAAACAAACTGAGGGCGACTGGAAGATATCAAAGTGGGAAACCAAAAGCTTTTCGACTGCGACCAGCGCTCATCAGTTTTTCTCAGACCGGCTTGATGAAGCCCTCTCCGATTTCACCGACCGGGCCAAAGCCCGACTCTCCATTCACGAGGAAGAACTCATCAAATATTACAAAAGCGGGAAAACCCGCGCCCGCTCTTACGATTTCTCACCCATCGCAATGAGCCAAAAGCCGGGCATCTCGGTCGTCGACATTGATCAGGACGGATACGACGACCTCTACCTCATGGTCCGGATGGGGAAAAACCTCCTTCTCCGGAACCGTGGCGATGGCACCTTCGAAGAAATTGCCGATACTCTGGAACTCGCCATCGAGGGGAATTCCACCTGCGGCATCTTCGCTGATTTTGACAACGACGGTGACCCCGATTTTATTCTGGGGCGAAGTGTCGAAGGCAGCCTCTATTTCGAAAACACGGGCTCTTGGTTCGAGGAGATCAAACAAGAGACCGAGTTCCCCGCCCTCGTCGTCTCCATTTCCGCTGCGGACTACAATTGCGACGGCCTTCTCGATCTCTATTTTTCGACTTACCGAATGGGCCAGCTGGGAAGTGGGAATTCCGGTCTGGCTCCGGAAAACGATAGCAGTAAATGGCCGGAACGATTTCTATCTGCCGAAAATGCCGCGGAATTCCGCAAAAGATATCGAGACGAAACGAGCACAGGTGGTGATATCGATTTCCTCAATCAAGTGGGCCCGCCCAATGTACTCATGGTGAATCTGGGAGGCGGAAAATTTGGCGCGGCTCCGGAAGGGGCTCAAATTAACGCCTGGAAGAACACCCTGCAGGCCACGTGGTCCGATATTGACGAAGACGGCGATCCTGACCTCTATCTCTCCAACGATTTCTCGTCCGACCATCTCTTTCGTAACGATGGAAAAGACGGCTTTGTCGATGTGACCAAAGAATCCGGCCTCACCACTTATGGATTTGGCATGGGAGCCAGCTTCGGTGACTACGACAACAACGGACATCAGGATCTCTACGTTTCCAATATGTTCAGCAAGGCCGGCCGACGCATTCTCTCAAGTTTCGACGGAATCGATCCCAATTATCTCCACTCGGTCAATGGCAATATTCTCTACAAAAAGCTCGATACCAAGACCTTCGAACGCGTCTCCGGTTTGGAACCGCCCTCTCTCCTTGTTGCTGAAGCCGGATGGTCGTGGGGAGGCCAGTTTGTCGATTTCGATAATGACGGAGATCTCGATATCCACGCCCTCAGCGGATATTTTACCGCACCCAAGGAACTGGCCTCGGAGGTCGATTTGTGAAGTGACCTCTGGCGCACGGTCGTGCGCACCGACGATGACCTCGCCGGCGGGGCCGTTCGCAATTCGGAAAAATGGAACACCGACGAGATTAACAGTGGAAGTAATTCCCAAATCGATTCCAGGCTGGAGGCTGGCGATGAGATCATCGACGGGAAGCTCTTCGTTCACTCGTTATCCGGCAACGAACGTAATCGACTTTTCCTGAACGAAAATGCCGGGAAACATTTTAGTGACCACTCCTCTCTATCGGGATTGGATAGCAATTCCGACAGCCGCGGCTTCGCTCTCTTGGACTACGACCGCGACGGCTGGCAAGACATCGCCTTAGTCAACGCCAACCAACCACTGAGTCAACTTTTCCACAACGAGCTGGGGAATTTTCCGGAGATGAAAGGCGGAATGATTGCGATCCGCTTCAGAGGAGGGAGCACGACAAAAACCGCCTCAAATTTAAGCAACCGTGACGGATACGGAGCCATCGTCGAAGCTGTCCTCAACGATGGCACTCTTCTTAAAAGAGAACACCGCTGTGGTGATGGTTACGCTTCTCAAAATAGCGCCACCATGATCATCGGTATCGGCAATCACTCCAGCGTAGCCAAAGTCACCGTCCGCTGGCCTTCCGGAAAAACCTTCACCACGGCAGAAGTCGTGGAAGGAACCCTCCTCACGGCCTTTGAAAATCGCCCGGGCGGAGCTTTCGTCCGGAAGCCTTATCGCAGTTCTCGAGCGCTCGCGACACCTCCGGCACGACCAAAATACAAACTTCCCATCGCCAAAAGCACTCCGGGTAAAATACAGGTCTACACCACCACCGCCACCTGGTGCTCGGCCTGCTTGGGCCACTTGCCTTCACTCGCTTTATTAAAAGCCAACGACATTGCTCTTTTCGGTGTCCCCATCGACCCCAAGGACACGCCCGAGGTGCTTAAAAAGTATGTCGCCGATAAAAAGCCGTCCTACGAAATGCTCGCGGAGCTCAGCGCATCAAATAAGGAACAGATTTCCTCTTTCTTGGAAAAGAGCTTGAGAACCGTCACCGCCGTCCTTCCCTCCACCATCATTACTGATGAAGAAGGAAATGTTCTCGAAGTCCTGCAGGGCATTCCCAATCTTTCTCAGCTTAGAAAATGGGCCTCCCAAGATTAAACAACAAAAGCCACCTTTGTGGCCTTACAAGAATTTGCTATCCCTGACAGCCGCGAATGCTTTTTCTACCGAAAAGACCGATCCTCCAGTCTCTTTCCAACCCAAAGCTTCCAACGCCTTTTGTAACATACTGTCTTCTTCAACCGAGATGCGATTGTCCTGAGTGGGGATTCCCGGTCTGCGGGGCGCAGATGCTCCTGCGTTTTCGTCGACGCCTTGGAACTAGGAGTTTAGAATCATTGCTCCGGAAGCAGGTATTTATCCGATTCGGATTGTTTACTGGGCGCAAGCAGGGGATGCCGCACTTGAGTTCTTTTTGAGTAGGGATCGGAGTGGGGAGAAAAGGGGCAGATTCTACAGCTCCATCAGACGATTTTGATTTCTTAAGATTAATCAAACATCGTGGTTTTCCCAGAGATGGAAAATATCGTTGATCATCCAAATCATTGTGGTTCAAATATCCATGAAACTCAACCTCCTCTAGATTTGACTCTTTCCACCTTCCGAATCATTGGCCTCTCCTTTCTGACGGCTCAATCCATCTTGGGAGAACCTCTTTTCACAAAAATTCTCCCGAACGCTAGTGGCCTCACCCACGAGAATCAGCTCGTCCTCGATCACTCGCAGAATCGACTCTACCACTCGGGCTTTGCCTCTGGTGGCGTTGTGATCGGCGATTTCGATGGGGATGAAAAACCTGACCTGTTTTTCACTAGTGGCCCCGAGACAAACCGACTCTATCGCCAGTCCGGTGATTTCACTTTCGAAGATGTCTCTGCTGTCGCGGCTATCGGTGGAGGCAAAAACGACTGGGGCACGGGAGCCTCTGCCATCGATATTGACGGCGACGGAGACCTGGACCTCTACGTCTGTAATTATGATTCGCCGAATGCGCTCTACCTTAACGAGGGCTCAGGAAAATTCCGCGAAGCTGCGTCAGAATTCGGATTGGCTCAGATCGATTCCTGCCTCATGCCGAGCTTTTGCGATTTCGATCGCGATGGGGATCTCGACGTTTGGATCGTCACCAACCGCTACTACCGCGAGAATGGACGGCCAGAACAACCACCCGTGGAGAAACTCCCTGGCGGGAAGTTCATCATCAAACCGAAATTCGCGAAATACTACGCACTCCAAAAAACCGGTCTCGCCTCCTACGAAGTCGACAACGTCGGCCGACCCGACTTCCTCCTGCGCAATGACGCAGGAAAATTCACCGACATCAGTATGGTCGCCGGCATCCAAAAACCTGGGCATGGTCTCTCCGCTACTTGGTTCGATTTCGACAACGATGGCTTTCTCGATATCTACATCACCAATGATTTCTCCGATACTGACAATCTCTTCCGAAACAATGGTGATGGCACTTTCACTGACGTCATCACTAGCGTAGTCAACTACACTCCTTGGTTCTCGATGGGTGCTGACGCGGGCGATATCAACAACGACGGTCTCCTGGATTTTGTGACTCTAGATATGGCTGCTACGACGCACTACAAATCCAAAGTCTCGATGGGAGAAATGGGAGCCATGCGTTTCCCTATCGAGCAAAAATTCCCGCGCCAAGTCATGCGTAATTGCCTTCAGATCAATTCTGGCACCGGGCGTTTTTACGAAACGGCCGGACTTTCCGGTGTCAGTAATTCCGATTGGTCGTGGGCCGCAAAGCTTGCCGATTTCGACAACGATGGCCGCGTCGATCTCTTCATCTCAAATGGGATGGCCCGGGACTTCGGTAATTCCGACATTACGTTCCAAAAATCGGACCAGATTGGACAAACCGAATGGGATCACTACAAAGACACTCCCGAAAAACCGGAGCAAAATCTCGCCTACCGTAACAGTGGTGATTTGACCTTCGCCGATGTCAGCAAGGACTGGGGACTCGACCATGTGGGTATGAGCTATGCCACGGCCTATGGCGATCTCGATCGTGATGGCGACCTCGATCTCGTCGTCGTCAATCTCAACGAAGCTCCCAGTCTCTACCGCAATGAATCTATTTCCGGCTATTGGCTTACCATCCGCCTCAAGGGATCTCGCTCCGACCGCGAAGCTATCGGCGCGCTTGTGACAATCCAGGCAGGAGGAATTCAACACGTCCGTCAACAGGTCCCCATGTCCGGTTACCTCTCGCACAACCTCGCCGAACTTCACTTCGGGCTGGGCAAGGCCGAAAAGATCGACTCTCTCACCGTCCGTTGGCCCGACGGTCATCTGCAAACCCTCTCAAATATCAAGGCCAACCAACACCTTGTCATCACGGAATCTCAAGAGCCCGGACCAAAATATCAAAGATCTCAACCCAAGCCCATGTTCGGTTTTTTCCAGGGCCTGCGTGGTTTGGGTCATCAGGAAAAACCCTACGAAGACTTCGTTCGACAGCCGCTCCTTCCCAACAAACTCTCACAACCCGGACCAGGCATCGCCTTCGCTGATGTCGACGGCAATGGCAGCGAGGATTTCTTCATCGCTTGTCCCAACGGACAAACAGGTGCCATCTTTTTTAACGACGGCAAAGGCAACTTCAGCATCAAAACCACGGATCCCTTCGATAAGATCGAAGACACGGAGGATGTCGGTGTTCTCTTCTTCGATGCCGACTCCGATGGCGACGCCGATCTCTATCTTTCCAGCGGAGGCTACGAATATGACACGGGCGATCCCCGGACAAAAGACCGGCTTTACCTCAACGACGGCAAGGGCGCCTTCACGCCAGCCTCAAACGGCGCTCTCCCCAACTTCACCGACAACTCCAGTTGTGTCATCGCCTCCGACTTTGATCGCGACGGCGACCTCGACCTCTTCGTTGGGGGACGCGTCGTTTCAGGTGAATATCCCATTGCCGCGAATAGCCGTCTCCTCATCAACGAATCGACTCCCGGCGGAGCCATTAAGTTTATCGAAGCTGCACCTGAAAAAGCTCCCGGTCTCAAAAATTCTGGACTCGTCACCTCCGCGCTCTGGTCCGATGTCGATACCGACGGCTGGTTAGATCTTCTCGTCACTCATGAATGGGGGCCGATCAAACTTTTCCTCAACAAAAAAGGAATCCTCACCGAAGCGACCAAGTCCGCTGGACTCGCAAATCATCTCGGCTGGTGGAACAGCATCGCCGGAGGCGATATCGATAACGATGGCGACATTGATTACGCCGTCGGCAATGCCGGGCTCAACACCAAATATCACGCCTCCCCGGAACATCCCGTCTTGATCTATTACGGCGACTACTCGGGAGACGGCCCCCGCCGTTTGATCGAAGCGAAATATGAAGGCGACACCCTCTATCCCGGCCGTGGTAAAAGTTGTTCCACCAATGCCATGCCCCATCTCGCCAAGAAATTCACGAGCTTCCACGACTTTGCCTCCGCCCCTCTCGCGAAGATTTATTCTGCAGATAAACTCTCGTCCTCCGAGACCTTCACCGCCAACACCCTAGAATCCGGCGTCCTCATCAATGACGGCTCAGGCAAGTTTACTTTCCAGGATCTTCCCAATGAAGCGCAATCTTCCCCCATCTTCGGACTCAGCCTCTGTGATGTCGATGGCGATGGAAACCTCGACCTCTATGCGGTGCAAAACTTTACTGCGACCCAGTTCGAAACCCCGCCCTTCCGTGGCGGCTTGAGCATTCTCCTCCTTGGCGATGGGACGGGCCAATTCCAACCCGTCCCATCCAACCAAAGCGGCCTCCTTGTTGCGGGTGATGGTCGGGGTCTCGCCCAGACCGATTTCAATGGCGACGGTCGTCCGGACTTTGTCGTCGGGGTGAACGACGGTGAACTCATGGCCTTCGTCAATATCACTGCAAGCGGAAACAAGACGATTCAGATCAAACTTCAGGGGAAACCCGGCAATCCCTTGGCTGCCGGTGCCCGAATCACTTGGAAGGGCCGCAGTGCCGAAATCTACCAAGGATCCGGCTATCTTTCCCAATCCACCTCTGCAATTCAAGTGCCTCAAGTTACTGACAAGATCAACGTTTCCTGGCCTGACGGAAGCCAATCAGAGCACCCGATTACTTCAGGATCTCGTCAATTAACAATCCAACAACCTAAATGATCTCCATCCTCCCAATTTTCCCCGAGTCGCTGATCGCTACTGTGGATAGCAAGCGGGGGACGTGACAAACGTCCCCCACTGGAAGCGGTGTAACCCGTTGTTGTTGCTCCCGCGATTTATCGTCAGCGTGAAGTCGGGAGCAGTCAGGGTTTCCCTTTCTTGAGGAAAAGATCTTTGAACTCCACTACCATGCCTTTGTCATGGAGTTGGAGTCCAATGAATCCCTTGGTCAATTGTTTACCATCTAGTTTGTCGGTGAATTCGGATGAAAGTTTTCCATTGATGAAAAACTGAAAGTGATTCCCTCGAGCCACGATCTGGCAGGCGTTCCAATCGTCCTTTTTGATCTCATCCACCTGCACGGAGTTCGTGATCTTGTCGTGGTGTCCTTTGCCCTTTTTATCGATCACGAGCCGGGTCCCCCTTTGGCACGGAAACTCTTGTCGCGTGTCTTGTCCGAAGTGGAAATCCCAGGCGCCCAGCACCCCGTCGCCAATGCCGACATGCCCGAGATCAGCGTGGTAGCCTTCAAAGTCACGCTTCCCCGTCTTGTCCACTCTGGCACGCAATTCCACGCCAGTATTCCCCTTCGTCAACATGCGGTAAGAAAACTTCAACTCAAAGTCCTCCAAGGCCTCGTCCCCGGTATAGATTAAGTAGACTTGGCGATTCTCCTTTCCTTCTCCGCGGATCACCCCGTCCTTCACCGCCCATGCTGCGACCTTGCCCTTAGGCGCTTCGCGCCAACCGGCCAGCGACTTGCCATCGAACAAGGGATCGAAGCCGTCATGCGATTCCTCCGCTCTCGTCGATCCGCCAAGACAGAGAATCGCCGCAATAGGCCATAAAGTTTTCTTATTCATCAGACTTTTCATTAGAGTTCCTCCCATCTCGAATGCCAGACGAAAATAGCTCTTTAGCACATGCGAGCGATACCCAGCAAAACAGAATTTGTTGCATGACGAAGATGCCCCTGGGGGCAAAAGAAAGGCCACTTTAAAGCGATTGCCCGGCAGGACGGAGCCATGAAACCGAACCACCGAGCAGGACCGGGATCTCGGCAATGATCTTGTGGATTCCATGAAGAACCTTATGGGGGCGTAACCTTTTAACTAGAGGACTTTTTGAGGGCATTCACAGTGAAATCTATCAGAGCGCCTAATATCTTGTCGCTCTTTGTGCTACGCGATGAGGTCGTGGACGACGTTGCCGTGGACGTCGGTGAGGCGGTAATCCCGGCCGGAGTAGCGGTAGGTGAGCTTCTTGTGGTCGAGGCCCATGAGGTGGAGGATCGTGGCATTCATGTCGTGGACGTGGACGCGGTTCTCGACGGCCGAGAGCCCGAACTCGTCGGTGGCGCCGTAGCTAAAACCTTTCTTCACCCCGCCGCCGGCCATCCAGGTGGTGTAGCCGTAGTGGTCGTGGTCGCGACCCTTCTGGCCCTCGGAGGTAGGGGCGCGGCCAAATTCGCCGCCCCAGACGACGAGTGTCTCGTCGAGGAGTCCGCGGCCTTCGAGATCTTTCAAGAGCGCGGCGATTCCTTGGTCGCAGGCCTTGGCTAATTTGGCGTGCCCGCCCTCGATGTCGCCGTGCCCGGTGTCCCAGGCAATGTCGTAGCCGTCGATGGAATGCGAAAGCTGCACGACGCGCACCCCTTCCTCGACCAAGCGCCGGGCGATCAGGCAGCCTTTGGCGAACTCGCTCTCGCCGTAGAGCTTGCGGGTCTCCGCGCTTTCTTTCGAAACGTCGAAGACCTCGGGCACCGAAAACTGCATCCGGAAGGCCATCTCCATCGCCTGGATGCCAGCCTCGAGATTTTGGTCTTGTTCGAGGCGTTCCAGGTGGAGTTTGTTGATTTGTGCCAAGAGATCGGCTTGCTTGCGTTGCTCCTTACGCGAGAGGTTGGAGTTCTTCAGATCGCGAATGACGGCGTCCGCTTTCATGTTCTGGATGTTGACGTAGGAACCGGCGTAGGCGCCGGGGAGGAAGGAGTTCCCCCAGTTGGCGAGCTTGCCACGCGGCTGGGCCCGCGGGGACATCGCGACAAAGCCCGGGAGGTTTTCGGTTTCCGCGCCGAGCCCGTAGGTCAACCATGAGCCCAGGCTTGGGCGGTTCGGTTGCAGCGCTCCGAGGTTCGTCATGAGGATGCCGCCGGCGTGTTCGGGGATGTCGGTGTGCATCGAGTGGACGAAGGTGATGTCGTCGACGCACTTCGCGACCTCCGGGAAAATATCGCTGACCCACTTGCCGCATTCACCGTACTGTTTGAAACCGAAGGGCGAGGGCATCAGTCCCATCTTGGTGTTGCGGAGCGATTTACGATCGACGCTGTCCGGACGTTTGCCGGCATGTTTTGCGATCATCGGCTTATAGTCAAAGGTGTCGACCTGTGACGGTCCGCCGGGCATGAACAACTGGATGAGTCGTTTCGCCTTCGGCGCAAAGTGCGGGGCCTTTGGAGCGAGCGGGTTCGCTGGGTTGATGTCGGTAGCGAGGGCATTGCCGCCGAACATGCTGGCCAAGCCGATGCTCCCGATTCCAGCACCCATCTTTGCAAGGGCCTCGCGGCGGGTGACCTGTGCGTGCATCGCTTGGCGGTAGGCGAGTTCGTGTTCGAGGAATTTCATGAGGACTACTGGATTTGGATGAGTTCGTGAGCGCTCAACAAGACCTGGGCATACTGGTGCCAGGTCTCGGGAGCCGGGTTGTCGCCGAGCCATTGCGCGCCCAGCTCGGTCTCGGCGGGATCCGGTGAGCGGGAGTAGAGTTGCTGGTAGGCTTTGTTGATTCGGTCTTGTTGTGACTCCTGTAAGCCCTGGAAATGGTTGCCGAGCGTCTTCGCGCGTTCGGTCATGAAGGGGCTGTTCAACATGAAGAGATACTGCTGGGGGACCGTGCTGGTCGGGCGGGAGGCGCTCGTCGAGACCGCGGCCGGAAAATCAAACAGGCGCAGGAAGGCGTCGGATTCAAACTTATCGCCGGTGCGGCTGATGGTGGCGTAGAGGGTGCGGCGCTTGCTTTGCAGGATCTCCCGATCGGGCTTGCCGCCGATGGTACGATCGAGTTCGCCGGTGACTGCGAGCAAGGAGTCGCGCCAGATCTCGGCTTCGAGCCGACGCGAGTTCATCCGCCAGAGTAGTTTGTTATCTCCATCGATGGCAAATTTCTCTTTCTCAAAACGGCTGCTCATTTGCCAGGTGGAGGTCAGCATGATCTGGCGATGCAGTCGTTTGAGCGACCAGCCGTGTTCAATGAAATCGGTCGCGAGCCAATCGAGCAATTGTGGATGGGTGGGTTCCTCGCCGAGGATGCCGAAGTTGCTTGGGGTGCGTACGAGCGCTTTGCCGAAATGCCAATGCCAGACCCGGTTCACGATCACGCGTGCGGTGAGCGGATTGTCGGGCGCAGTGACCGATTGGGCCAACTCACGTCGGCCGCTCCCGTGGGTGTAAAGTGGCGGTGTTTCTCCGGCGAGGATCTGGATGAAGCGGCGCGGGACCAACTCGCCCTTCTTGCGCAGGTCACCGCGTAGGGCAACGTGCATATCATTTTTCCCGGCATCTTGAAGGACGTGAGCGAACTCGTATTTTTTCGGAGCGGCTTTTTTCAGTCGCTCCAGTTCGGCACGCATTTCGACGACCTTCTTTTTAGGCCCTTCTTCTAACAATTTCTCGACCTCATTGCGCTTGACCTTGAGCCGCTTGGTCTCGTCGTCCAGGAATCGGTTTACTGCGTTATTTTGATCTCTGATGGCCTCCTGTCCTTTCGTGAAGGCATCGACAACAGCCTGGGGAACCAGCGGGTGCTCGCCGTTGCGGGTGTTCTTAAAAATCCCGGCGATCGCGTAGTAATCTTGCGTCGTGATGGGATCGAATTTGTGATCGTGACACCGAGCACATGCGGCTGTCAGGCCGAGGAAAGCCCGCGAGAAGGTATCGACGCGATCGGAAAGAGTCTCAGCCTCAGCCTGCGCTTTTGCTTCCGGATCGCCGCCGTCGGAGGTGTAACTTGGGCCGACGACAAAGAATCCGGTCGCGATCGGATCGGGATCTTTCTCGAGGACATCGCCGGCGATCTGGCGGGCCACGAATTCATCGTAGGGCATATCGGTGTTCAGGGCATTGACGACCCAATCGCGATATCGCCAGGCATCGGGCAGCGCTTTGTTGTCACCAAATCCGCCAAGGCCATCGCTGTAGCGGGCGACGTCGAGCCAGTGGCGCGCCCAGCGTTCGCCGTAGTGCTCGGAGCTTAACAATCCGTCCACGACCTTCGCGAAGGCATTGGATTCGGAATCGTTGAGGAAGGCTTTGACTTGTTCCGTCGTCGGGGGCAGGCCGATGAGATCGAGATAGGCGCGGCGGATGAGAGTGCGTTTCTCGGCGGCATCGTTTGGCTGAAGCCCCGCGGCTTCGAGTTTTGCGAGCGTGAAGTGATCGATGGGGGAGCGTGGCCAAGAAGCGTCCGTCACGTTCGGCGGATCGGCTTTCACCATCGCTTTGAAGGACCAATGTTCCCGGCGGAAGCGATCCCAATCGTAGGCTTGCTCGGGTTTGTTCTGATCGATCGCAGTGGCGGTGTCAGCTCCGGGCCAGGGAGCACCCATTTGCACCCAGTCAGTGAGGATCTTGATTTGTGCGTCGCTTAGTTTGCCCTTCGGGGGCATCTCCATGTCTTCGTTGCGGTAATTGACCGCTTCGACAAGGAAGCTTTTTGCGGGATCGCCGGGTGTCAGCGCCGACCCGGAATCGCCACCCTTCAGAAGTCCGGAAAGCGAATCGAGATGCAGGCCTGCTTTGAGTTTGCCCTTCTCCTCTGCCTTGGCCGAGTGGCAGCGGTAGCACTTGTCGGCTAGCAAAGGGCGCACTTTGTTTTCGAAAAACTCAAGTTGCCCGGCGGTCGGAGGTGCCGGAACGTCGCTAGCCGCGAAGGAGACTCCGCAAAGATTGGCGAATAGGGCGATAGCGCACAATTTTAGCATAAAAGAACAGGATAAGTCTTATACGTGTTCTCTAAGAGATTTTTTCATCATCCAAAGTTTAGGCCATAATTTCGTGGACCACGTTTCCAAATACGTCCGTCAGTCTCACCTCGCGGCTATTGTGTCGAAATGTGAGTCGCTTGTGGTCCAGACCTAAGAGATGCAGGATTGTCGCGTGGAAATCGTGGTAGCTGACCGGATTCTCCTCCGCATGCATCCCGAGCTGATCGGTAGCCCCGTAGCTCAAACCGCCCTTCACGCCACCGCCAGCCATCCAGAGGGTGAATCCTTTGTGATGATGACCGCGGCCGATCTTCTTTTCCTTGTTGGCCTCCTCGAAGGGAGTGCGACCGAATTCGGTCGCCCAGACAACGAGCGTTTCGTCGAGCAGACCGCGCGACTTTAGATCCTTAATCAGCGCGGTGATGCCCTGATCGGTGCGCGCGGCGTTTTTGCGATGGTTGTCGATCAAGCCACCTCGGTTTCCATGGGCGTCCCATTTTCGTCCGGTTGCCCCATCGAGGATTTCGACAAAACGGACCCCGTTCTCGACCAGTCGGCGCGCCGTTAGGCAGTGTCGCGAGAATTGATTGTCCCCATAGAGTTCGAGAGTGCTGCGCGACTCCTTCGATAGGTCGAAAACTTGCGGGGCCGTTTTTTGGAGATCGAAGGCCATCTCGAGCGTCTCGATGCGACCATCAAGATCCGGCTGCCCAAGGTGGCGATCGCGGTGCAACCGATTCAGTCGGTTGATCGCCGCCAGGTGCTCGGTTTGCTGCGCGTCACTCATTCCTTTTCTCGGGCTGAGGTGCGGGAACGATGATTTCCCATGCTCCACTCGTGCGATCGCAGCCTGATGACGTCCAGGCAACATCCCTTGCTGGAAAACGCCATCGCCTGCCGTGGAGACCCCATCTTTCATCACGACGTAGGCTGGGAGATTGTGGCGTTCGCTCCCCAGTCCGTAGGTCACCCATGAGCCGAGGCTCGGGAACCCAGGCCGGTTGTGGCCGGTGTGCATCAGCTGTTCGCCGACCGAATGAATCGCGGAATCAGTGTGCACTGATTTTAGAAAACAAATCTCATCCACCACTTCGGTGAGCTTTGGATAAATCTCGCTGACCCAGGCTCCTGATTGGCCGTGCTGCGCAAAATCGAAAACCGAGGGTAGGATCTGCGAGCCCTCGAAGCTCTTTTCCGGATTGAATCCAGCCAATTCCTTCGCGCTAAAAACTTCGGAAGCCTTTTTTCCCGCGAAGCGTTTCAGGGTAGGCTTGTGGTCGAAAGTCTCCAGGTGGCTGGCACCGCCGCACATGAACAGGAAGATTACGTTCTTCGCCCGTGGACGAATGTGGGGGCTCATCGGGGCCAGCACGCCTTGCTGACTTTCGGCGAGTAGGACTGAGTTGAGCGCGATGCTACTCAGGCCGAACTGGTGCAAGAATTGGCGGCGGTCGATGTAGCTAGTGGACATAGATAAATTCGTTCAAGCCGAGGAGGACATGGCAAAAATCAGTCAGTGTCCCGTTCTGGATTACTGTTACGGAGAAGTCGAATTCATCCTCTCGCGGTGGACGGGACAAGGCGAGCTGATACGCCCGTCTGACCTGCGCGGTCGGATCATCACCGACCTCACTCTGGACACGCTGCGCAAAGTGTCCGGCAAGATCCCACACAAGCGGGGAATTGAGTGCGAACAGAGCACCCTCCGGCGAGGTGCCTGTGTTGCGACTCCCAGTGCTGCGTTCGCTATCGGGAGGATCAAAGAGGCTCAATGTCGGGTGCCGCACGGTGCGATGGGTTTGAAGATAAACCGAGCGCCGCCACTTGTCCGGGGTGTCCTCAACAGGCTTCTTGTAAGCTCCAATTGAGAGGCTCGGGCCGAACATTTGCGGCTTCAAAACACCGGCGACACTTAGGAGTCGATCGCGGATGATTTCGGCTTCCAATCTCAGCGGCCGACGCTGCCACAGCCAAAGGTTGTCAGCATCGAGGGCGAGGGCTGCCGGATCTGACGCGGCGCCCTGCCGATAGGTCGCGCTGGTCAGAATCAAGCGGTGGATGTGCTTCAGATGCCAACCGTTATTGATCAACTCCTCGGCAAGCCAGTTGAGTAACTTCGGATGGGACGGCCGCGCGCCAAGCTCACCGAAATCGTTCGGAGTAGCGACGATTCCGCGGCCGAAGTGGTGGTGCCAGAGCCGGTTCACAATCACCCGTGCGAGTTGCTTTCCGGCACCGTGTTCGACGTCAGTGATCCAACTTGCCAGCGCGTCGAGCTTCGAGGGCGCATCCTTTTGCCAATAGTCGGCAGGCTTCCTCATCATGATCCGGAGATACCCGGGTGCGACTGTTTCACCCGGGGTGAGCCAGCTCCCTTTTTTCAACACCTGTGGCTCGGTGATGCGCAGCGTAATGCGCTTCTTCGACGCCTTCGCCTCCTGTTTAAACTGATCAAAAAAGATGGCCGTGAACTGATAGTATTCTTTGGTCGTCATCGGATCGACTGGATGATCGTGACAGCGCGCGCAACCGAAAGTGGTCGCCAGAAAGGCACTGCCAGTGGTCGCTACCATGTCATCGAGACGGTGGAACATCTTGTCGTTCGGGTCGGCGTTGTTCTGCAGTTGCGTCCCCAGATGGATGAACTGTTTCAGAGCCTGGTAGTCCGGATCCGAGCCCCCACTCAGCTGGTAGCGCACAAACTGATCGAAGGGCAAATCTGCATTGACGGCGCGGATGATCGCATCCCGGTACTTCCAGGCCTCCCCGCGCACTTTGTCCTCATTTACGGTGAGGATTCCATCACTCTCGCCAAATCGTGCGACATCGAGCCAGTGACGACCCCAGCGTTCGCCGAAACGAGGATCGTCGAGTAGGCGATCCACCGATTTTTGGTAAGCGTCTGGACTTTCGTCAGCGAAGAAGGCCTCCATCTCTTCGATACTCGGCGGCAAGCCGGTGAGATCAGCTGACAGCCGCCGCAGAAGCGTGAAGCGATCTGCCTCGGGTTGTCGTTCGAGGTCGTTCTCGTGTAATTTGACCGCCACGAAGTTGTCGATTGACTCGGCCCCACTTGTAGCGAGGGAGACGATGCCACCAACCAGTATCGTTAGGAGGCCAAGACGCATCCAAAATTCAATCCTTATCCACTTTTGAAGTCAATTTCCTTTATTGCGCATTCTGGAGTCGAGCCCCACGATTGCACGACGATTGACTTGGCCGAGTGGCCGCGATCACACTTGTCGACCAGCAAAGGTCCTACTTTGATCTCGAAGGACTTAAGTTACTTTAAAGGATTTTTATTGGTCCAAGGGTTAGGAAACATGTGCCATTTAGGTTCTAGCCACGCCATGGATCGCCGATTACAAATCGGCTGGCATTTGTGATCGGAGCGGCTCTTAGTGATGGTATTGGTGAATCTCAGGAATCTTTATGGAGATCACTCACTCCTCTAGTCTCACTTGGGTTCACTGACACCAAAATTGGAATACAAACGAGGGATAGACTGAAGAAATGAGAACATCGAAAGTGATTCATGTCGTGGGTTGCCACGCGGAAGGTGAAGTAGGCGACGTGATTGTCGGCGGAGTGGCACCGCCGCCCGGTGAGACAATCTGGGAGCAGCGCTGTTTCCTTGAGAAGGATGATCGCCTGCGTCAATTTATGCTTCACGAGCCACGCGGGGGCGTGTTCCGGCATGTCAATCTGCTGGTCCCGCCCAAGAACCCGGAGGCGCAGGTGGGCTGGATCATCCTCGAGCCCGCTGATCTGCCTCCGATGTCGGGGTCGAACTCAATCTGTGTGGCGACCGTGGTGCTCGACACCGGAATCGTCCCCATGACCGAGCCGGAAACGAAGTTGGTGATGGAAGCGCCGGGAGGCTTGGTTAGGGCGCGGGCCTTCTGTCGCAATGGCAAGGCGGAGCGCATCACGATCACCAACGTGCCCTCCTTTGCTGATAAGCTGGCGGTTCCGCTGGAAGTCGCGGAGCTCGGGACCCTCACGGTCGACACCGCTTACGGCGGCGACAGCTTCGTCATCGTCGATGCGCAAGCGCTGGGATTTAAAATCGTGCCGGACGAAGCCGCCGAGCTGGTAGCGATTGGGATGAAAATCACGGCTGCGGCCAACGAGCAACTTGGATTCCAGCACCCGGTCTTGACCGAGTGGAACCACATCTCGTTCTGCCAATTCGCAGGTCCCCTTGCCGAGGAGAACGGTGAGTTGGTGGGGTCGAACGCGGTGTGTATCCGTCCTGGCAAGATCGACCGTTCGCCGACCGGCACCGGGTGTTCGGCGCGAATGGCGGTGCTGCATGCCCAGGGCCGGATGCAGGTTGGGGACAAATACCGGGCGCGCTCGATCATCGGGTCCGAATTTTTCTGCGGAATTGATTCGCTGGTTTCCCTCGGGGAAACCAAGGCAATTATGCCGACGGTTGCGGGTCGGGCGTGGATCACGGGAACGCATCAACTCATGCTCGACCCGGACGATCCGTGGCCCGAAGGATACCGGGTGGCCGACACGTGGCCGGGCATTTAAAATAGAACTTCTCCTATCCGCAATCCTCTAAAGCGGGCGTCATCCCGGCGTTATGGAGAGGCCTTTCTTGTATAGCGGGTGTCGCGGTGCGAGGGTCGTCCCACCTTATGCCTTCACGCGGACGTCATCAAAGCACCTCCAAGGAATGCCGTGTCTTGATTCGGCGCATCGAGGCGATGGACGGGGTGGTGGGAGTGATCATCGGTTACTCCTACGGTGGCAAGTCCCTCGCAAGAAGCAGTAGGACCGGAGCGATCCGGATTCAACGGACAGTCGCGGGAGGATTGAAGGCCGTCACGCAGTCCGCCAAGGGCCTGCAGGAACTATTCATCCGCACCGAACCCGGAAAGGAAGCGGAGATCGCAGCGGGCGTTCTGGAACTCGGGTGACCAACCGTTCTCCCGGAATACTCCCAATTTTAGGGCAGATAGATATTGCAATTTTTTTTTAAATGGTTACTGCTCATTACTCAACTTAAAGAAACCATTCTTTTTTTACCAATATGACTGCGAAATACTCAATTCTTTCTGTCCTAAGCTCCTTCGGGCTTCTCGCCAGCGCCAGCGCTGTAACCATCGGATTCGGAACCGCTTTACCGGCTGCGGTACAGGATACCCAGTCGGATGGTGCGAACAATCAGATGCGCCAGAATATTAATACCACTGACACAGTGGTCCTCGGCGCGGGAACCTATGAGGCGGTGTCCTGGTCTTACCTTGCTGCGGATGATGCGACAAATGGTGCGACCCAACCGGTTTTCCCATTTCTTACGATCCTTAATGGAGTCGGGAATCACACTGTTGTGGCGTTCGGCCTTACGATCGACACCGATCCCGGTGCCAATGCTGGTGTTCTCTTCGGTGGTGTCAACAATACCTTCACGATCGGAGCGGGCGGCGCCACGATTGCTGCCGGTGTGCAGAATCCGAGCGGAGATGGCATCCAGAATAGTATCATGACGGATACCAGCTTTGGAATTACCGATCACGCGAATAGCCTGAATTTCGATGATGCTGGCAACGCCGGCGCGACCCTAGAGAGCTTCGGTCACGCAAACCTCCCCCGAACCTACGGTTTCTCGATTGAAGTCGTGGCTGTGCCCGAGCCATCAACTTCCCTTTTCGCGTTGATCGCGGTCGCTGGATTCGGTGGTATTCGCCGCCGCCGCTAGATACGTTAGTTTTTACAGCAAAGCGCAGGTTCGGTTCACACCGTTCCTGCGTTTTCGCTTTTCGGGTAGGACGCTTCTCGAAATTATTGGGACCCAGTGCGCAGCGTGCGGGCGTTGACACGATGGAGCGTCAACGAGAAGAAATTAGCTCTTGAATCTTCTGGGGAATTTTTATTATGCTGGATGGCAATATCGGTCTGGTCTGTTTTGTTTAATATGTATCATTTGATAACAATGAGTAGACCGTAATCCACTCGATTTTATGAAAATGAAAACACCTCTCGGCGTAAGAATTCTACTGACCACCTCCCTCGGTTTGTCAATGATCACGGGCGCGAGCGCCGTCACCATCGGCTTCGGGCCAGTCCTGACCGGTGTCCAAGACACACAATCCAACGGCGCGAATAACCAGATGCGTCAGAACATCAATATCACCGATACGGTTTTCCTCGACGCAGGAACCTACCGGGCAACGACCTGGGACTATCAGGCTGCAGAAGATGCCTCAAATGGTGCTACCCAGCCAGTGTTCCCTTTCCTAACGATCGTCAACGGCGCCGCGGACCACACCGTTCTGGCGTTCGGAGCGACCATCGACACCGAACCGGGAATCCAGAATTTGGTTCCCTTCGGTGGAGCCGACGACACTTTCGTTGTTCCCGGTGGAGGCGCTACCGTCGCGGCGGGAATGCAGAACACGAATGCTGACGCGGTCCAGAACAGTATCCTGACCGATACAAGCTTTGGCACCACCGACCACGCGAACGGACTCAATTTTGACGAGGCAGGCAGCGTTGGTGCAGCACTCACTTCGTTTGGACATGGCAATCTCCCTCGCACTTACGCTTTTTCGATCGAGGTCGAACCGGTCGAGCTCTCTAACCCGACACCCCCTATAGTCACTGGTCTGAGTCCTAGTGTCGACTCGACCGAAGTGGCGATCAGCAGCGACCTGAAGGTGACATTCGACGAATTGATCGTGGCCGGCACCGGCAATATCACAATCAAGAACCTGACCGACTTGACGCAAATCGCCATTCCAGTTGGCGACGCCCAAGTCACGGTCGAGGGTAGATTCTTGACCATCAACCCGACTCAACTCCTCGAGGCGGGCAAGGCATACGCCATCCAGATCGATGCGACCGCGATCGATGACACGACAGGAGATAACTTTACCGGAATCGAAGATGACGTGACGTGGGCTTTCAATACCGCTGCGCCCGACTTTGACGCCCCGGAAATAGAAACCCTCAATCCCGTTAATAGCGGAATAAATGTCCTCCTCGTAAGTGATCTCGAAGCGACTTTTGACGAACTAATCGCGATCGGCAGTGGCGACATCGTTTTAAAGAATCTCACCGACGGAACAGAGGTTGAGATTCCGGTGGGCGATGCCCAAGTTTCAATCTCCGGTAACGTCATGACAATCGACCCGACGGACGATCTCGAGCTTGGCAAGAACTATGCTGTCCAGATTGCTCCTACCGCAATCGATGACTTGGCAGGCAACAGCTTTGTGGGAATTAGCGATAACACAACCTGGAATTTTGCCACCCGGATCCCGGTGATTGGCGGTAACATTATCGGTCCAGGTGCCGACATCACGGAAGCGACTGACAACGACATCGTTGATGGAGAGCGCCTCAACATCGACAATACCTTCACCACACTTGCTGCGGGCACCTACAACGTGACCGACTGGCAACTCAACGTAGTTATGAGTAATGCCGGCACTGGAGAGGTCACACCAATGCTCCTCACTGGAACACCCCCATCCTATTCGATCCTGTGGCTTGGGGCAGCGTTCGACCCGGAGGTCAATGGACTTCAGACTGCGCCGGAGATTGGAAGCTTCACCCTGGAAGCTCCGACAGATATCTACGCCGGGTTCTTTACGACCAACTTGGGTTCCGAGATCATCGGGACGGATGCCGATAACTCCGGATCGGGATTCAGTTCGACCGATCACGACAACGATTTTATCGCGCCCACTGACGTTGGGCAAACAGTTGGCGATTTCAGCCACGCCGGCCTTGGTAGAACCTACGCTTTCGAGATCAACGTGGTGAAAGGCTCACTAAAGGGTCCCCAGATCACCAGCATCAGATACATCAATGGAGGGAAACCATCGGTAGAATTTATTTTCGATTCGATCCCTGGTCGCAAATACAAGATTGAGGCGTCCACCTCTATGAGGGCGGATGGGCAACCCGGAGGATGGATAGAACTCGACGACGGTTTTCCGGCCGAAGGGGACGAGAGCACCTACGTCGATTCTCTTTCAGTAATCGCCGGTCCGCGCGTCTTCTACCGCGTTCAACTGATGCCGTTTTGATCTGCTCGACTGGGGTGGTGCTGCGGTGAGACCTTATGAGGATCACCCGGCTATCGCTGTCTCCGAATCACCATTTCCAGGTTTTTCTTCGCAATTTGGTTACCGGGATCGAGTTCCAGGGCCATGCGGAATTGCGCCTCTGCCTCGCCGAGTTTTCCTTGATTTCCGAGCAGTGCACCAAAATCGATGCGCGCTTTAGAATTGCCAGGATCTACCGCGAGCGTTTTTTTGTAATAGCCGACCGCCTTACTCTTGCTGCCCTTGGAATCTTCCTGCCACGCCAGGCGGTAATACCCACCACTCACTCTGCGCTGTAGCCGTGCGCTACGAGCTCCCGTGCTCGAGGTCGCCAGCGCGTGTTCGAGGTAGCGCAATCCCTGATCGGGAAAGGTGCTGTGAAACGGGTTCGCGACCAATTCTGCTAGCTCGGATGAAGCAATTGGGGTCGTGAACCAACTTCCGGGGAACGGCACTGAAAGATCGCGAAGCTGGTTGGCATTCGCTTTCGAGAAAGCGACATCGTGGAGGAGCAGATCGGTCGAGACGCGGCCTCGATACACTGCGAACAAGCGACGCTTCTCATCTAACAGGAGGCTGATGGGGACTGAGAATGATGCCGGAAAATCGCAGAGCGACTTGAGTAGGAAGCGCAGGTGATCCGCGCTGAGTGGCGTGATCGACCCGGTTGGAAAAGGAAACTTGCTAGCGGCGATCAATTTGTCGGCCGAAAGACGATCGGAGCCTACCGCCAACTCGTCGACCGAGAGTGCGAGCACCTCGAGACCGGCAGCCCGGATGCGCTCCTCCTCGCTTGCGAACTCGCGCAACTCCTTGCTGCAGCTCTGACAGGTTCCAGAAAAAAGCGTAATGAGCAGCGGCTTTCCACCCGGCATGAGCCCAACGGATGCCGATTTCCCCTCAGGCGTGTAGCGGAACTCCGGAAGCGGAATTTTTCCTGGTAAAACCATCTGCCCGGGAAGCTGCGGTGCGATTGTCCGTTGCCGGGCGGGCTCCAGGAGGGCAAGCGCACGCGGGGCGACCTGCTGCAGCGCCTCACCTTCCGCGAGGTGGTAGCGCTCGCCCGCCACGATCCCGGAGAACGATTCTTCAACCCCGTCCGGCCAAGTCACGTGCAGTGAAGATGGCGACGCCCTCGGATCGATTCCAAAGTGGATCCACTTCGAAGATTGCGACAGAAATGCACTGCCCGCACGCAGCGTCTGCAGAAGTTCGCTGCCATCGGAGAGCGTCAGTTTAAGCCGGGAACCAATCGCATCGCGGTTCGAATTTTCCCCGCCCTCCAGTCGGAACGCCACCGAACGATTCGCCTGTGGTGAGTTGTTGCGTAGCAGGCGCAAGCGCGGCGCGGTGCGATTGTGTGCCCACAAATCGAGGTCACCATCGCCATCCCAGTCGGTTACGGCCAACGCCCGCCCGTCGTCATCGAATCCGAACCCGGAGACGTAAGAGGCGTCCGCAAAACGTCCCCCACCAGTGTTCAGAAAAGTGCGGTTCGTCTCCGAGCCGCTCCACGAACTTCCTGAGCGCGCCGATTTCATGATGGCTGTCCAAGCATTTGCATACTCACCAACCGCCTCCTTGTCGGTGAAATCCGTCGGTGATGGCGACACGACCTGCCGCCAGTAAAAACTTCACAAATCGGGACCGCCGACCTCGTTGGTCATGTAACCATTTGCGACGACCAAGTCCTGCCAACCATCGTTGTTGAGATCCGCGAATTGCGAACTCCATGCCCAGAGGCCGACATTGACTCCGGCAGACTCGCTCGCGTCTTCGAATTTACCGTTATCGTTCCCAAGGAAGAGGGTGTTCCCGCGTGCCATCCGCTGGAAATCGGCGGTCGCCCCCGGATTGCCCTTGCCGAACTGTCGCTGGAAAGCAACGCGCCCCCCGGCGGACGAGAACATATTACTGACGTAGAGATCCATTCTCCCATCACGGTTGGCATCGCCCCACGCCACCGACATCCCGGAGGAAATGTCCTCCACGCTGGCCACTCCAGCGACATCCGTGAATTGACCGGCGTCATTGCGGAAGAGATTGTTGCGCCCGAAGTCGTTGGCAACGTAGAGATCCTGGTCGCCGTCGTTGTCGTAGTCCTCCCATGAGGCAGCGAAGCTCCAGCGGTCGCCACCCCTAGCGATTCCGGCGGTGCTGGTGGCATCAGAAAATTGCAGTTTTCCAACGTTTTTCAGTAGCGCATTGCGACCACCGTTTTCGGCATCGTTAAACGGCAGTGGTAGTCCGGCCGTAGATCCACGCAGACCGCCGGCGGACGAATCGGTGCCGTAGTTGCAGACGAACAGATCGAGATCGCCATCGCCGTCGTAGTCAGCCGCGGACAAAGACTGCGGGTTCGACATGCCCGGTATTCCACCGCGCAGCGAAAAGGTTGCCTTGCCATTGTTTTCCAAGACGAGCAGCAGAGCGACTGTCGCGACGACGAGATCCTGATCGCCATCATTGTCGAGATCGAGGAACAGCGCCGACTTAGAAGACTCGAGCCAGTCGACGCCAGCCTGCGCCGAAACGTCGCGGGTGGTGCCGTCCGGGTTCTGCAAATACAGTCGGTTGGGCAAACCGCCGCCATCACAGACATAGAGATCGTCGAGCCCATCACCATTCGCATCGCCGACCGCGATTCCGTGGTGCCCGGTAAAATGCATGTCATCGATCTTGGTCAGGGTTCGAGCCCAATGTGTAATTGGCGAATCGTGCGGACCAATTTTTTCAGGGAGCACGTTGCCAGCGACGTCTTCGAACAACGGTTTTTTTCCGGTGCGTGTGACCTCTTCGAGGGAAAGTAGGGTGAGTTGTTTTAAGCGAGGTGGTTCGTCAGATTCGAGAGCGGAAAATACCCAGTCGCAATCCCACACGCTGGTCGTTTGCCGCCATTGCCCGGCCAAGGACTCATCGTGGGTGGAGGCGATGACTCGAGTGGAAAAATCGTCCTCGCCCTGGGCAATGCGGATAATTTTTCTAGTACCATGCTGCTTTGGGAGTGCCTTGAGGAAGGCGATCTTGTCCAAGGTGAGGACTTCGTTGCCAGAAGGCCCGCCTTGCAAGCGACGCACCAGAATCCCGTCACTGGAATAGATCTCAACCAGATCAGGTCTGAGCGGGGTTCCCCGGAAGTCCTCAGTGATCGGCTTTTCGGCACCGTCTTTGTCGAAAATCAGAGTGAGTGCGCGGGCGGCAGCGTCGCTTTGCAACTCAGTGTCCCAACCGGCCTTCCCTGGATCGAGGTTTTCCAATTGCACATCGGCGGCCGTCTTTGCTCCAGCGCTGGTGAAATCGATGTTGGTTGAATCTCCCTCCGCTGCGACCTGGGTCGGACGTTGATATTCCTTCGCACGACGCGCTTTTATCGGGCCGCTCACTAGATCTGGACCAGAATGATCCGGATCCGGCTTGTCCATGGTTGTGATCACCAAAATTATGCCGGCCAGTCCGGCGAGGCCGATCAATAGAGTCTTGGAGATGGGTTTCTTCATGGGCTCGCGCTAGCGGGATCTTGTCAGAAATCGCTTGCCATTGAAAGTTTTCAAGCTCGCTCGCCAGCTTCAATCCAGTTCATCGTTTGTCGAACGGCCAGCCTCTGTATTTACTCGGTCAGGGTCACCTGAAGCCTGATGAAAAAGCGCTCTGCGGGCAGCGTCGTTCTCTGGGCTTCATAGCGCATTCGCTGCCCCCCCGCACCGCGATAGATTGGCTCCAGCTCCGAGAATAGCCCGGAGCCATCCGTCCAAGTTGACATGTCACTTGAGATTTGAAATCCGACAATCACGTCCTCTGCAGCCAGGTCACGATCGTATCCGAAACCGACCGTCGTGCCACTGAAGCCAAGTATCGGAAGGCCATCGCCAATCAAGGCGTGGTCGACGAGGTCAGGAACGCCATTGTTGTCGAGATCAGCATTCGGATCGCCAACGAAGGTCTTTGCGTCTGAAGAACCCGCGTTACCACCGGGAGCCGCACTGGGCCGCCAATTTTCCGGAAGAGTGTGGTCAGGATTCGTATCGGGCGCGATCAACACCAAGCTCGCTCCGTCGCCGTCAGAGGCATTTGGCCAAGGGAGTTGGTCGTCGTAGGTGAAGCGCCGGATATCGGCTCCCAGCGCATCTTCAATGACAAGCTGTTCGCCGCCATTGGCGAGCTTGTTCGTATCGCCGGTCCCGTATTCGCCCGAGAGCAGGAATGCGCCCGCCCCAGGATGGCGTGACAGGAAGGCGGCACGATTGCGGGCAAGCACGACCCGCCCACCTGTTGGAATGATTGTCGACGGGAGATCGTAATTGATTCCGGAGGTAAAGCTCACGCCTGTAAGGTCGACGTCCAGTGCACCGATGTTGGCAAACTCGACGAATTCGAAAAGGTCCACATCGGTGAATCCAGCATTCACCTCTGCCGCCGTCGGGTCGGATGGGTGGTACATCAACTCGGAGATGGCGAGATTCAAGGCAGAGGCCGGCTCGACCGTGCCGTTGTTATCGACCGTGATTGTATCGGTGTCGATGAGCACCCCCGAGAAATCATACGCCTCTAATGTGTAGCTGTGTGATCCGGGCACCACCGGGATGTCCACCGTCCAGGAATTGCCGTCCGTCCATTCCACCGCCAGAGGATCAGCGCCACCGGTAAGGCGGATCTCCCGAACGTTTACCCATCCGTCGCCTGAGATCGTTGCCGTGCTCGATGCAACCGTCAGGGGCGAGGACGTGGTGAGCGCAAAATTGATGGGGGCGATGGAGTTATTGATCTGCGTGAGCACGTAGTTGCGGCGTTGATCAAAAGAGTTAAGCTTGCCAGCCCAGTTCTGACGCGAGTCCAGCGATGCCAGGTGAGTCGTGTAATCTGACATGTAAGCGCTGTTCCACGTTGTGGTGACAATGTCGTGGAGGATACCGAAGTAGATGCGCCTGCGTGTGGGGACGCTTGCCAGCTTGTTGCATTCGCTGTTGGCGAAGATCGATGCGGTGGGATTTCCCCCGGCAGCACCGAAGTCCATGTCGTGCGGGAGGAACATCACGCGGCCGTCGGGGCGTGCGTAATACATCCCGTTGTGCTGGCTGCCGGATCCGGCGTTGTCTCCCGCCCCGCTGAGGACGGCGTAGGCCATGCCGCGGAACCAACTGTCGAGATCGACGATCTCCTCGAGTCCAGTGTCGAAGGAGGTTCCCGATTTACTGAAGTGTTTATTGTAGGCCATGATCGGCGCGATGTTGTCGGCCTCGCGGTTGTTCTTGTTGAGGAAGAACCAGCGATAGAGTTCGGGGTCATCGCCGAGGTTGGAGACACGCGCGCCGGTCACGCTGTCGGGTTGCGGTCGCTTGAAGCCGTTGCCGTCCTCGCTGGTCGGGTAATAGATAAGTTCGTATTCGTAGAGCTGTCCGTCTCCGCCGTTGTCAAACTGCGAATCGAGGAAGACGTCACCGTAGCGCGCCATCTGCAACAAGCCTCCACCGGTCAGCCTTGAATTCGGGGCGAGCACTTTGACGAAGTCATAGTAGCGGCTGATGACACCGCCGGAGTTGGAGATCATGATATCGAAAAGCAGCTCGCGCTGGCCCGGAGACTGACTCTCCGAGCGGTCGATCGCCACCGAGTCGAGCGCGCCGCGATACAATCCGTCCGATGGGAAGCGCACGCTGTAACCGACGCGGTTGAGGTTGGCGCGCCCGCGCTGACTGCTCTTCAAGCGCACGCCGCAGCCGTAGTAGATGTCTCCCTCACGGTCGATGATCGTGGCCCCGAGACGATCATTGCTCATCACCTGGATCGACTGGTGCTGGAAGCTGGAATCCGCCGCAGTCATGATGATGCGAAAATTTTGCCAGCCGTTGGTGGCCGCCAGACCGTCGTTTACTTGATACATCGCCCGAGAGTCCGGACCCTCTTGAGGGAATGTTTGCGTGGCTCCGGTCGAGTCGGCACCAGTCAGATAGAACTGCACACGCGCGCCGGATGACTGCCCAGGGACCTGTCCGCTATACAATCCGCCCGCGCCGCCACCCATTGCGACAGTCTGAAACGCTCCACCGTTAACCGAGTAGAATAAGGTAAGGCTGGAAATGCCGTCCGGGTCGCTTGCAACGATCGAAACAGTGGTCGGCTCGCCCTCCAAGGGTACTACTGGAGAGTGCTTCATTCCCGAATAGGTCGGCCCGATATTCACCTCAGCACGCGAATTAGGCGCAGATGGGGTGCCGACATCTTCTGGTCGATCGATGAAATTTACGTTGGCACAGCGATTAAAATAGAGCCGCGTGTGCAGCTGTCGTGATCCCGAAACCCAGCGTGCGCGGAACGAAATTTCATACTCGGTGCCGTTGGAGATCGCCGACGCGAGCTTCGTGAAAATCTGGTTATGCATGTGCTCGGTCGCGCCCGTGGCGACAATCCGCAGCACCTTGTTCCCAGGGCTGTCGGGATCATCGATAATCTCCCCATGGCGATGGTTGCCGACGAGTTTCCAGGCGGCGGCATTGTCGAAGGTCGTGTCGCTCAGCTTCTGCACCGCACTGCCGTCGGGGTTTTCAATCACGCTGATGTCGTCGATCAGCATCTCGCCATCGGAAAGCAGCCCCATGTTGAACTCGCGCCATTGGTTGTCCGGCCCGCGGCTACTGGCGGCGGTCTCGCGGTAGGTGTAAGTTTTCCACGCCGTCCGGCTGGACTCGTCGCTCGCTGCCCACGCGACTGCATCGCTGTTGTCTGCATCCAAATCGCGTAACTCTAAAGTCGAACCACCGCCGTCAGCAGCCTCAGGCCAGCGCCCTCCGTCGAAGTATCTCACTTCGTCCGCCGGGTTGCGGTTGGCATCACGAAGGAGGACATATTCGCTGGTTCGTGACAGCGAACCAGAGAACTCACCGAAGAGTCGAGCCCCCGGAAAGGCAGCAGTAAACAGAGCCGAATTACGCGCAACGCAAGCGTGTTCCCCGGATGCAAGTATCGTGCCTGCGGGGAAATTGAATGCGATCCCATTGCCGAAGTCCCAGCCGCCAAGGTCGACCGCGCTTGCTCCGCGGTTGGCGATCTCAATCCACTGATTATCTGAGTTGCGGAACGGCAGCGCTGGTATGCCAAGGGAAGTCTGCAAGCGCGCATCAAGCCCGACTCCGAATACCATGTCGCTGCTACCTGTGCTGCTCTGATGCACCTCCACCGAGAGCCGGTTTACGCCGGACACGAGACTCGATACTGGAATCTGCAGGGTGCCGATGGCCGCGTTGCCAACGCTCGGACTCGCAAGCGTTTCCGGGTTGAGCGCACCCGATGACAGGTTGAATTCGCCAACGCGCACGCCGTTGATGTAGAACGCGGCTCCGTCATCGATCTGGTGAGTGAGTTCTAGCGACTCAGCTGTGTTAAAAACCTCCGTCGAGACCGTGAAATCGGTCTCGTAGTAGTAAGTCACTGTTGCGGAGGTGTAACCGGTAAGGTTCGTGGAAAGCGGCACCGGCAGCGCGCCGTTCTCAGCACCAATCGGTCCTGTTCCGGTTTTCCAATCGCCGCCAGCTGGATGCGATCTGGTGGCCCAATTTGCAGACAAATTCGCATCGGCATCGTTGTAACGCCAGACGTCCCCCATCGCGACCAATGGAGTCATATCAAACGATGGAAGCACTTCCGGACTGCCACCAAGACCTGGTGGGCTGTAGGCGATTTCACTGATCACGATGTCGTTATTGAATACAAAAAAATTCGGGAGACCTGGCGTGGCAGTGTTCGGGTAGAGCCATGCGCCGTTTCTATCTTCGGCACGACCTAGTAGTCTGCCTGTCACTTGGCGAGCGTCGAAAACCGCGGTCTCGGCAGCATCAAAGAGGAAAAGTTTTTCGCCATCAGCCGGCCTGAAGCCGAGAGTCGCCTCGTCGATCAGGAGAAGGGCTCCAGGGGCAAGCTGTCCAGCCGTGAGCTGATACTCGCGCAACGGATCAGCACCAGCCGAGATGATGATCCCTGCAAGCTCGATATCGGCTGGACCGGTGTTGATTAGCTCTACCCAAAAGTTCGCCTCGGTCGCGGGCGGCAACTCGTTAATTGAAAGCATTGGGCCGGCGTCTGGATCCACCCCGGCGATTTCCACATCAAGCTCGACTCCAAATACGGTATCGCTGCTGCCAAAACTTTGCTGGTGGACCTCGACCGAAATGCGGTTGCTCCCCGAAACCAGAGCGCCGGTCGGAAGGGTCGTATCGGCTGAAAGGTTGTCGATATCCAAACCTCCGAGTGCCAAGGTGCTAGCGTCGATGACCCCAGCAGGCATATTCACACGCAGCACCTCCGTGCCATTGAGATAGACGACAGCGCCGTCATCGAATCCGTGCCGGAGTTTGAGCGACTTCAATCCCGCGAGTTGCGCAGCGCTCAAGTCGAACTCGCGCTCATAGTGATAGGTGAACACGAAGGGCGAGTTCGAGTTCGGGTGACTCAACACTGTCCCAAGCGAGATGGTGGTGCCGCTCTCGAAGCCGATGCCACCCGCGCCGGATTTCCAATCGCCGCCAACCGGATGTGCGCTCGTCGCCCAGTCCACACCCGGATCTACCGAGGTATCTTTGTATCTCCAGACGTCAGCGAGCGCAATCAATCCAACGGTCGACGATGGAGGCGGGCCACCGGCATCAGGAAAGTTGGCCGATGCGCGTGTCCCTTCGAGTTGAGCTGAGTAAGTCCACCGGTCTGTTCTACCGCTTGCTGTGTATTGCTTGCGCTTGGCGAGTGTCGCCCCTGACCCGTCTGCGGCGGCC
>OJHF01000004.1_pt1 | contig 103194 bp, 80 predicted proteins | sample 1594891 | NCBI WGS metagenome assembly OJHF01 (sample SAMN05416737, study PRJEB24817) | seawater metagenome | isolation source: Sea water | place: Canada:Atlantic | collected 2013-07 | reverse complement strand
ATCTACACAGAGTAGATCGTCGGCAGCGTCAGATGTGTATAAGAGACAGCCTTTCTCCCCCTCTTCGATCCCTTGGATCGACTCCCCCAAGCTCCCCACCCCAAAAGTAAATTCCCAGCAGTCGTAGACTGCCTTTGTTTCTTTTCCGGAGTCTCATCCCGCTCTTTGCAAATCTCTCGCTTTGGCATTATCTTCCTCCAAGAAGCAATGCCAACCGCCACTATTTCCTCCATCCTCACTCTTCTCGATGACGAGAACGAACAGGTTCAAGAGGGCCTTCAAAAGGCGCTTCTTGATTTCAACGGCGATGCCACTGATGACCTCGTCGCCGCCGGTCTCCGTTTACCCCGCAAGCAAGCCAAGCTCCTTTCAAAATCCCTCCGACCGGGACGACGCACGGTCATTCGCGAGGAATGGGCTTACCCTGCCCGCCAACTCGACGCGGTGGATGGCGATTGGGAATCTCTCGAAGCCCTGCTTCGTCTCCTTTCTGATTTCCTCCATGATGGCATCACGATGCGGCAATCACTCTCCGACGAACTCGATCTCCTCTCCGAAACTGCGACTGGAAAAGTGCACTCGCCAATGGACCTTGCTAAGCACCTCTTTAAAACCACAACTCTCACCGGCAATCGCCTCCGACCCTTCGACATCCGGAACTCGGATCTTGCTTGGTGCATTCAGGAAGGAGAAAGCAATCCACTGGGGCTGAGTCTCATTTACATGTTGGTCGGCAATCGTTTGGGCATTCCCGTATTTGGATGCAACTATCCCGGCCATTTTCTCTCACTCATCGATCACGAAGGCGAGGCCACCATCATCGACCCCTTTCACAATGGGAGGGCCACTCCGGTTAGACAGCTCATCAAGGATCATCCTGAGATTTCCAAGGATGCCCAAAAAGCGCTAAAACAGCCCTGCACCCTCGGAGAAATGCTCTCTCGTATTCTCTCGAACCTCCACTATGCCTTCGCGAAGGTAAAGAGAAACGAAGACGGAAATCTGGTGGAAGAACTGATGCTCACCGTGCGCTCATGAAAATCACAAGTGAAACTCTCGAGCAATCAGGACATCAATTGCATCGCCTCATTTTGAAACCCGCTGGATCCTCTCGCGGCACCCTCATCTTCTTCCATGGCCAAGGCGACTTCATCGATCGCTACCCACCGATCCTCGAACCATTCACCGACAACGGTCTCACTTGCATCCTCACGGATCTCCCAGGTCACGGCCGCTCTTCAGGAAAACGAGGCCACGTTCCCGGACTCAAGTTTATCGACCAACTCCTCGACAATGCACTAGTGGCAACTAAGGGATCTTGTCATATCGCCGGTCATTCCATGGGTGGCATGATGGCCCTTCGCTGCTTTCTGCGAGACCCGTCTCGCTTTCAAAGCGCGTGGTTTAGCTCTCCCCTTCTGGCCCCAGCTCGACAGACGACTCCATGCATGAGCCTCGTTCTTCCAAAAGTTGCCCGCCTTTTTCCGTGGATCACCTGGAGCACCGGCGTGTCCTCGGAGCAATGCCGTAACGGCGGCAGTTCGGAACCGGATGACAAGGCTCTCTACCACAACAAAATTTCCCTCGGCTGGGCACGAGACCTGATTGCGGTGGGACAGGAGTTTGAAAGCCGGTTCCAATCCATGGCCACGGACAGGCCCATCCTCTTTACCCAGGGTGGAGCGGACCCCGTCTGCACCCCCGAGATCCTTCGAAGCCGACTCGTAAAACTGCCTAGTAATCAAATCACCTACCGCGAAATTACCGACGCCCTTCACGAACCCTTCATGGGAGACCGCGCAGAAGAATTCCGTCTCATTCTTGAGAACTGGCTCAAGAACTCTTCACCAAGCGAATAGTATCGGCGTGAAGAATTCTCTCCAAGCCCTCAGCGGTCCGTAAAAGAAGCTCACCATTCGCCGAGAGGCCTTCCATCACCCCGGTCTTCCTTGTTCCATTAGTCTGCAGCATCACTCTTTTCCCCCGAAGGACACAGCGGGTATTCCAGGTCTCAAGAAGCTCCGCAAATGACGAGCCGATCTGCCTCGAACGAATGCGCAAACGATCCAGAATCGCAACAAGAACTCCCTCTCTCTCTGCAACCTCCCCATTCTCGAGAGCGATCGAAGTGGCAGGATGAACCAAGCCTTCTGGAAATTTCACCGTGTTGATGTTGAGACCGATCCCGATGACGACAGAGTCGCCGGCGCTCTCGACCAGAATCCCACAAATTTTCCGTTCATGAACCCAGACGTCATTGGGCCACTTCACCTCCGCCGCAAGACCAAAGCCATCGAGTGCTTCAGCCACGGCAAGTCCGGCCACGAGAGAAAATCGCGACCACAACTGCATCGGTTCTTCAGGCCTTAAAAGAAAACTACACGCGAGACTCTCACCCGGAGGACAACTCCAGGCCTGCCCCCGGCGCCCTCTTCCAGCGGTCTGCCTTTCCGTTAATACAAGGCTCTCATGAACGAGTCCTTCGCGGGCCAGTCGCCGGGCCTCGTCGTTGGTCGAGGCACACTCATCGATAAAAATAATCTTCGCCGCCCACTCCGGAGAAAGCGCCCGAATCCGCGAGCCGTCCCAGCTGTCTTCACTCGTCATCATTCAGAAATTCGAGAGAGAGATCCAAGGCGACCGCAGAATGCGTCACCGCGCCCACGGAAATATAGTCCACCCCAGTTTTGGCAATCTCGGCGACCGTCTCAAGATTCACTCCGCCGCTCGCTTCCAGCTCAGGATAATCCCCCTTGCGCAAGGCCACCGCTGCCCGAAGTTCATCAAGAGACATGTTATCGAGGAGAATGTAGTCTACCCCTTCCAGCGTTAAAAATGCTTCCACCTGATCAAGGCGATCTGCCTCCAGCTCCACCTCCACGCCCGGCTTCTCCGAGCGGAGACGTAAAATGGCGTCCTGCATCGCTGCCAAGTCCCCTTCTGCCACGATGTGGTTGTCCTTCACCATGGCACGATCATACAAGCCAATGCGGTGATTTTTCCCCCCTCCTGCAAGCACTGCGCCTTTTTCTAGAGAACGCCAGCCAGGAGTCGTTTTACGGGTATCAAGAATGCGGGCCGATGTCCCCTCGGTGAGCGCGACGAACTGTCTCGTCTTCGTGGCCACCCCAGACAGGCGCTGGAGAAAATTAAGAGCTACTCTCTCAGCCGTGAGTAAGGAGCACGCTTTCCCTTTCACCTTGAGAACCTTGGTCCGATGAGAGACCGCCTTTCCGCTTTCAAGAAGTATCTCTACTGAGGTTTCGGAATCGACACGTCGAAAGACTTCGGCCGCGATCTCGACTCCGGCAACGATTCCGATGTCCTTAGCGATAATCACACCGTGAGCCATTCGATCCTCGGGAACGAAATATTCCGAAGTGACGTCGCCTGTTCCAATATCTTCCGCCAATGCGAGATCGATAAGTGTCGAGGTTGTCTGATCCACGCCGCGACGATAGCCCATCTCGCCAAACTTGAGAATACGGAATTTCCACATCGTCGTCTTGCCTCGACCCCAGCATCGGCAGCGCTCATTGCGCACAAGTTGAAGCCCTAAAAAAGCGACCAAGGACAAGTCCGAGGTCGCTTTGAAAAGTTGGAATGAATCAGTCTAATTATCCTTCTTATGGGTATTTCAAGAAGATCTTATATTCAGCTGGGATCTTTTCCCCGCCGCCGAGCGACTTGTCCCAGAGTTTCACCAAAGCGATTCCTTCACGAATGAGGAACGCGCCATTTGAGTTCTCATCATATTCTTCGCTGCCGTAGAGCTTCATCGCGAGCACGACGTCTTCGTGATTCTTTAGGATCCGCAGACAGGCGAGAGCCGCTTTGCGCGTGATCACCTCGGAAGCCGCAAAGTCGGCCACGAAAGCGCCATTGTAAGAATTGAGAGCCATTCCGGGCTTCTTATTTCCTTCGTATGCAAGGCCGGTGCAGTAGGAAACCTGAGCACGAAGCTCTCCCGCCAGTTTCTTTTCCTCCCACTCAGGGTCGACGGCAATAGAAACGAGACGAGACCAGGCGCTGGTCCGGACCGCATCCCAGAACACTTTATAAATCTCAATCTGAGCGTGATACTGCTGATGAAGAAGTGGACCCGCGATGAAACTCTCCAGCGCGGTATCAAGCGCGTTTAAATCACCAAGCTTTCGGTGGCACTCCAAGACAAAGTAGTTTGCCAAGGTGCTATAGTTCCCGGGAACTTCATCGACCTTGGCGTAGGTCGCCGCACAGATCGTGAACTGATCCCTCGCCTCAACATACTTTCGGGCACGAAACAGCTCCATGGCCTGAGTATACTCAGCAGGTTCAATGAAGTAGACGTTCGTGCTAGCAAGACGCACGTTCTTGAAGGTTGTGGACTGCTTTTGCTCACGGTAACGGAGGCTCAACTTTGATGAAGCGACGATATAAGCGGAGAAGCTATCCTCCTCAGTCATGATGAGAGCAAATGGCTCCTTGGTCTCCGTCTGCCCAAAGACAAACGAAGACGCGGAAACGAGGGAAAGGGCGGAAAATAAGAATGTTTTCATGGTTCTAGTGGAATCAATCGTTGTTGGTTTCGTCTTACTTCTTCTGTTCCTCGAGGATATCCTCCATCGATTTGATCTCGGTGCGTGCTTCGTATTCTGAAACGAGCGACTCAACTGCAGTCCAGCTAGCGGTTTCCGGATCACTAAGCTTGCTCTTAAACCCTTTGGTATTATTGAGCCACTTCCAGCCTTCTTCATAGACCTTCTGGCGGTCTGACTTTCCATCTTCGCGATTTGTGCCATTACGATCCCACAAGAGTTCCATCCAGCGCTTGAGCGCTGGGCCTGAGACCTTAACGTAACCCGGAGAAGTTGTCCAAATCTGACCATAAATAGCGATGGCGTCCTCCGATTTTCCAAGCGCGTCATAAGACTGGGCAATCAGAAGGCGGACATCTGCGCTACTGCGCTGTTTAAAGGACTTGTCATCAAGATACTCGCGACCACGTTTGATCGTCTCGTCGTATTCTTTGTTACCGAATGAGATGGTGACGATTCGGAAGATCGCTTTTTCTTTTTGGTCCTTCTTAGCGTCGGCGTAGACTCGATCAAGAAGCACTACTGCTTTCTTTTGCTCCGCAGAACTTCCGCTTCCGAGAACATCTGCAAGACCGAAGAGAGCTGGGAACTCATAGGAAGGATCGGAGCTATCAAGTGCAGCCTGATAATAGGGTTTTGCTTGGCCCGTCGAAGAAGTCTTCTCGCGAAGGAAGTCGCCGATGCTCACAAGAATATAGTCTGAAAGATCCTTCACATCGAAGTCGGTCTTTAGCTCATTAAAGAGAACCTTGATCATGGCTTGAGCCTTACTAATCAGGACCTCATCCTTGGTCTTAATTCCCGCTTCCAGCTTATCTTCGAAGACGCCGATCACCGCAATCCGGAGCAAGGCTCGGCTCGCCATATCGCGGGAATCAATTCCAGGGAAGGCATAGTAGTGCGCCTTCAGCTCATCTTCACTGTGCTCTTCAAGGTAGGCTTCGGTGTATGAATTGATCGACTGCTCAAGTCCGGGAGTTCCCTTGATCTTGGAAAGTTCGGCAATGACCTTCTGAAGTCTCTCGAGACCTTCATCAATACGGCCGGCAGCACGCATCGCAGGAAGACCGGTAACCGCGAGTTGAGCACGGTAGGGCGAATCCGCATAGCTCTTCCAGAAGCGATCATAGAACGGAAGCGCGTTCTGAACATCTGGGTTTGGCTTTCCGTCGATCTTCTCCGCACCGAGAATATTGACCAGATAAAGGAGCGATTCAGCAGCGACGATCGCGTTCTCTTTCGTCTCCGCGAGAGCAAGTGCTTTCTCGTAGTAGGCCACGGCTTCCACTGGTTGGGACGTATTCTCAAGAATGTTTCCTTTGAGAGCGTAGATTGACTCCATCGCCGAGAACCCGGGGAACTCGGTCTCAACCCGGGTCACCTTTTCAAGAGCCTCGGGATATTCCTCTTCGGCAAAGTGGCAATTCGAGCGGTCAAAGAGCGCAAAGGGAAGATAGGCATTGGAACTTGCGTCCGGATAAGTCTTCAAGAAGGTGTCGAGAAGAGCGGCGGACTTGGTCCAGTATTGCAGGCGGAAAAGATTAGAGGCCTGAAAATAGAGAACAGCCTGGCGACGATGTGCTTTCGTCTCGGCATACGTTTTCACATGATCATCAAGCTCTTTCTGCGCAATATCGAATTGGCCGGTGTAGTGGTAACTCCCACCAAGCACGAAGAGGCAAATATCGTGCTGCTCAGAGGGCTTGGGAAGCTTATCGATCATCACGGAGGCAACCTCGATGCACTTTTCATATTCCCCTTCCCAGAAGAGACTAGAAAGCGTGAGGCGACGGACTTCCTCGGCGTAATCACTTGTAGGAAAGTCTTTCAAAAAGCGGCTGCCATACTTCTCGGTGGTCAACACTTCTCCGATGATCGAAGAAGTTCGAACAAGGTTATAAAGATTCTTCTCCCGTGCTGGGACAATCTTCTTATCCTTGAAAATCTTGGCATTGGGGAAGTAGAGCTCAAGTTGTTCGTAGACAGCAAAGGCACCACGGGTATTTCCGTCGTCCTCGTGCATTACGGCCGTGTTGAGGAAAGCGTAAACTTCGTTCATCTGCCCGGTTTTCTGGGCGTCCTGAAGGGCTTCGAGATCTTTCTCAAGGTTCTCTTTTCGAACGAGCTTCGAGCCATCACGGATCAAGCGCTTGTAATCACCCACCATTTTAAGTCGGGCTTGCACATCATCGATCGCAGCAACCGTGCTGGGAACGAGCGAGTAGAGCTCGAAGGAAGAGCGCATCATATCAGCACCCTTGGCATCGAGAGCAAGCTTCATGAAGAGAGGAGCAAACTCGTAGGCCTCGAAAGGATCCAACTTAATGTGGCCGCGATTCTTGGCGATAAAATCGAGCAGGGCTTTTTCGTCATTCTTTTCGATGACCGCTTCCACCATGGCATTGAAGGTCAGCAGGATATTCTTATTTGAAGTCGGAAACTGAACCTTATTGGTGATGGCCGTTTCGAGATCTTTATTTCCTTCCGGAATTTTCCGCAACTTATAATAGCAAGTTGCCATGTTCGTGTAAAACACGCCACGACTGTATTTGTCCCGGGTCTTGTCCCGCTCGGCGAGGAACTTCTTGTAGCTCTTGATCGCAGTGTCCCACTCTCCTGATCCCTTGGCAGCGTGCCCCCAGTAAAGAAGAGATTTTTTATGGTACATGTTGAGACTCTCGTTTTCTCCTCCTTTGCCATTGGGATACTTACTGTAGCAAGTTTTAAAGGATTTCATCGCATCCGGATACATTCCGAGCATGAGTTCACAATAACCGCGATTGTACCAAAACGATCCGAAACGAGGTCCGAAAAGAGTCATGGCGCGACCATCGTAAAGTTCGGTCGCCTTCTTCAGAATGGCATGGGCTTCAGCCCATTTTTCCGCTTTCATTGCGGTGATGGCATTCGTGTTAAACTCGCGCACCGCTTGGGCCTGCAACGGAGCGGCAAAAATTCCCAGCGTCAGAAGAAACAGCGCGAAGGTGCGTCGGAGGTTGATATTGGGAGTCATATGTGGTGTTTTAAGGTTGGCTTTTTGGAGAAAGAAAGGCTGCTGAGCACAGCAGCCTTTCTGTAAAGGAGGTAACGGTAGAAGCTCAAAAATCTTATTCTTCGTCGAGCAAATCAGTGAAGGTAACTTTCGAAATCCCCGTCGCAGCAAGCGAGTTAAGAACATCAATCACCCGCTGCTGGCGTGCTTCCGCTTCAACGTAGATCTGAACGAGAGGCTCCTGGGAACTCGCCATCGCCGCGTCACGATAAGTTTCGAGAAGAGGTTGAAGCGTTGGTAGAGCGCGAGAATCGGGATCCGATTCGACGAGCTGTTCCGGAGTTCCGTCTGATCGAATCGAGATGTAACCATTTTCCTCCAACTTAATAAAAAATGGACTGATCTCGGGCGGTGTCTCAGATGGCGCCACCGAAGGTAGTGCCATGTCGAGGTCCTGCTCCTTTTTCACAATCGTTGTCGTGACGATGAAATAAATGAGGAGTAGGAAACAGACATCAATGAGTGACGAGATGTCCAAACCTGGCTCATCTTCGTCCGGAGACTGCATTTTTTTATGGCGGGCCATATTATATCAGGGGTAATTATTTGTCGTTGATGTATCCACCGAAGGCGACTTCCGTAACGCCCACGCTGGCCGCAACCCGAATGACCTTACGGCAATATTTGAAAATCGTGTTCTGGTCTCCTCGAATATGGAGCCTAGCAACGTGACCGACACTCTCTGCGTCATCTTTGCTCTTAGTGATGTATGCCTTTAGAGCGTCAGGATCATCCAAAGTGACATTAAAGTTCTCCGCACGGAGATCGCCATTTTCGTGGATATTCACGACAATCTTACCATACTTGCTCTTAGGCGTCCTCGCCGCAGAAGCGATTGGAGGAGTGACATCCGGGTCGATCTTGATAGTCTTGGGATTGGAAACAACGAGGAAGAAAAGAAGGAGGAGGAAGACCATATCAATCATGGGCGACATGTCCATCTTGCCCTCTTCCTGCTTGGCTGCATTTACAGCGCGGAGTCGATTGGAAGCCATAGTTCTAGAGATTTAATTAAATTCACCAAAGTGGGTGCCAAAAACACCCTACTGCTTAGACGGCGATACCCTCCGGAATCTTAGCCAAATGTGCGTCTGCGTTGACGGTCTGGATGGAAGCATTGATGAGATTCTCAGCGGTTCCGTGGCAGTCAGCAACGAGTGTGTTGAAGCGGTTCTTGAAGAAGAAGTAGGCAAAGAGAGCCAAAATAGCGACAATCAGTCCCCACATGGTGGTCAAGAGAGCGATCGAGATCGATCCGGCCAACTCACTAGGGTCGGCTGAGTTGTTCGTAGCGAGAGTTGAGAAGGCCTCAATCATACCAAAGACGGTCCCGAAGAGACCGAGCATGGGGGCGGACTGGGCCACGAGTGAGATCATATTGATGAACGTCATCTGCTTGCGGGTCTCGTTGATCGAGAAGTCAGCGATAGCATCTTCGACACGCTCACGGCCGAGGTCTTCAGGCTGGGTAGCGTCGATGTTTGGAAGCGAGTAAGCCATCATGCGTCCCAAGTAGCTTGGGTGAGAAGCAGAGAGCTCAATTGCGGAGCGAACCCGGCAGTTCACCATGTGATCAAGAAGTGCTCCTTTGAGATCATCGGGCGCATACTTTGCCTTGGTGAGATTCATAAAGTTGAAGACCGTCAGGCTGATGAGGGAGAGGAGTCCTATCGCAACGATAAAAATCGTGAGAGGACCACCATCAAAGATAAAACGCTGTAGGGCGTTTCCTTTCTCTGCTGCCATGGCTGAGCCGGAGGCAAGGACGGTCATTGCGGCACCAACAGTCCATGCGTTGGCTTTTGGAAGGGACATATTAAGGATCATGTTTTTTGAATTTCGTTTAGAGTGTTGGCTGATAGCCATTCTTCGGAAATGACGGCATCCTAGTAAAGGAGCAATTTGCCTAAATTCTTACGTTTTTTAGGAGGTTCTAAGATCATCCAACTCCCTCACACCTGAGATCGCCATCACCTCGGAGGCTAGGCCACCTCCCACGTAATTTCTTGGATAATTCGGCCACAATTCATTGTATTATTAGGAAGCGATGGTGGTTTTCCCTTGCGACAATCACGATAAGTAAAAGAAATTCTTTCAAGTTACTTCCGGGTAGCCACCGGAGTTCTCCTCTTTGGGAAAAGATGACGGCAAATTTCGCAATCCGTCCCATCGCAGCCTCTCGCACTGCAATACTCCCTTCCGTAGAAAATAATTTGAAGGTGAAGCTTACTCCAAACGTTTTTAGGGAAGAGTTTTTTAAGATCTGACTCCGTCTGGGTCACACTCCGACCATCGGTCAACTTCCACCGCTGCGCGAGCCGATGAATATGCGTATCGACAGCAAAGGCCGCCTCCCCAAATGCTTGGGACATCACGACGGATGCCGTCTTATGCCCCACCCCAGGAAGCTCTTCCAAGGCCTCCATGTCAGCTGGAACTTCTCCTCTATGCTCTTCCACCAAAATTTCCGAGAGTCCCCTAATCGAACGCGCCTTTCGAGGAGCGAGACCACAAGGCCGAACAATCGCATCAATTTCCTCAACGGTGAGCTTGAGCATCTTCTTTGCGCTGTCCGCTTTTTTAAAGAGTGCGGGTGTCTGAAGGTTCACCCGCACATCCGTGCACTGAGCCGACAGCAGCACTGCTACCAAAAGTGTGTAGGAATTTGTATGATCGAGAGGAACCGGGGTCTCGGGATAAAGTTCTTCCAAACGCTTCAAAATATATGCGGCCCGTTCCTTTTTCAGCATGCTGGATTCCATCGGATCGACGACGTGAAGGCAAGCCCCACCCTGCCTATTCATCGACACAAAAAAGCGGCTGAGTTCAAAAACCCAGCCGCTCAGAAATTTAAAGCGCAACTTAGTTCGAAGCGACTGATCCACTATCGAGCTTCGCTTTTGCCGCGTAATACATCTTGCGAGTGTGGTCATAGCCACGACGCCCCTTCAAGATATTGACAGTCCGCTCGTACGATCCCCACTGAATCACCGTTATTTCCGCCGGACGGGTCCCCCATCGTCTCATAGTAGCGAGATTCGGATGATAAATATCAACCGTGTTGGTACCAACAAGAGACGAACCATAGTCATCGACAACATAGGTGTAAGGGAGGCCTTTGATTTTAAATTTGGTACCAACCGGATAGCGCGACCAATCAGCGGCAGCACTTCTGACCTGACCATATTTCAGGTAGGTTCCCAAGGCATTCTTGCGCCACGGTGCACCCACTTCCATTTCTTCATGAGAGTATGAAGTCGTGCGGACGAGGCGCTGGCGCTGGCTACTCTTGTAGGTCGCCATGCCATGCTTGTCCTTAGGAAGACGAGCAGCTTTATCACGAGTCGACGACGACACAGGAGCGGGATGAAATCCGTTCGGGCTTTTGCCCCGGGGAACGGAGAACCACCTGGTCAGTTTACCGCTAAAAACGATTTTACTCTTCCCGTCATGGATTCCACTCCGATCAAAAACGGAGCTGCCTAAATCCCCACAACTGGAGAGAAGGATGCTAATGGCAATACTAATCATGGCTGCTGCTTTCATTTCAGAGGAAGTTGGTTACGGTTCCTTTCGAGCGACACTTGAGACATGGGATCGGGAATGTCTAGATTTTTTGAAAGAAACTCAATGCTAATTTGTCATGATCGGATTTACTTTTTATGTGGGGAAATCCCCTAGACCTCATACCACAGGCACAAAAAAACGACGACCCGAGGGTCGCCGTTGAATCATTTTCCAGAAAAAATTAGGCTTAAGCCTCGTCAATTTTCACTGCTTTATAGCCGCCAGTGGACTTGAAGTAGAAGATCAAGAGAAGATAAATAACCGCCATCGTGGCCGGAATCAGTGAATCAGTCTTCAGAGTGCGGCGGTTACCCCGGATATCGGCGTCCACGACAGTCTGCTCTGCTTCAGAACGCTCATCTTTTCCAAGCTTCTTCGTATCTTCCAAGCGCTTGGGATCGATCGCCTGGACTGATTCAAAGACAAGGAACTTACTCTCGTCCCCTGCACTCTGCCATTCTTCATAAAGAGCAGCGTCTTCGGTCTTCAGCTCATCTACAGCGTAGCGATCTTTGAAATATCCAAGACCAGCCGAGCCAATCAGACCAGCGGACATCATTCCGATTCCACCCATAAGGCTCATCGCTACTGCGCCTGTCGCAGGGAAACGGTCACCAACCACTGCCAGCATCGTCGGCCAGAAGAAGGTTTTACCGATCGAGTAGATCAGAACGGCACCGATAGCCGGGCCAAAGGAATTGATCGCTGCCACTGCGTTGAGTCCAATACAGGCGATCACGGCACTCACGAACAAAAGACTGATTGGATTCAATCCCAATTTCTTCTCAATAAAGTGAGCACAGAAACGAAGGAGGAACATTCCCAATGAGGTGATCACAAATAGAATTTTGCCCTGCTCCTCGTTCAGAATCGCTCCCGTGATGTTCTGCATCCATCCATCTGTTCCAAGCTCAACAGCGCCCACAAGAGCGTGGGTGATAAAGAGAACAAAGATCAACCAGTGACCGGGAGCAAAGTTGGTGATCTTACCAATCCAGAAAAGAGTCCCTAGACCAATAAAGGTTGCAAGAATCTGAGGAGCACTTGAACCCTCATCGAACATCGGTGCGAAGGTGCCACCAAAGAAAAGATAGAGCATGTAAGCAACGACTGCGCCACCCATAAGGCCCACGTCCTTGAACATCTCCCCCATCTTGAGCCCCTTTTCGGAGGCTTCTGATTTCGGGAACTTCTGTCCCATGAACATCACCCCATAAACAATTGTCGGGACAAGGTAGAATGCGAGCTGGGTTTTCCAGTCGAGAGCGCTTTCACCCGTTCCAAGGAACCAACCGACCATTCCTCCAAAAATCATTCCCAGCGGCCAAGAGGCATGAAGAATGTTCAGGTAGTGAGTTCTGTTCTCTGGGAAGAGAGTGGAAACTAAGGGGTTTGCCACAGCTTCCAAAGTTCCGTTTGCAAATGCGAAAAGGAACATTCCCCAAAAGAGGAAATTATAGGCGGTCTCGGTGCTTTGACCGGCCGTCGCACCAAAAGTCACAAATGCCGACAAAACGTGACAAAGGAAGGCTACAAAAACTAATTTTCCATAACCGATTTTATCGACGACAACTCCGCCAATCATGATTCCAAAACAGAACCCCGTGAAACCTCCTCCACCAATAGCACCAAGCTGAGCTCCAGAAAATCCAAAGTCTGATGCCCAGTTGGCAAAGATACCTCCTCGAATTCCGAATCCGACACCAGCAGCAAGAATTGCTACAAAACCTGCCCACAAAAGGCGCTTTCTGTTTACCTGTTGATTATCACTCATTGTGTTCGTCTTAAAATTACCCTGCTTAGTTTGGGATTCGATTATCCTGACCATTTCGCCGGACATGACAAGCTCAGGATTGCGCCAAATCCCATTCTCTAACAAAAAAGTCAGGACGGAGCTTTATGCTCTCCGCCCTGACTAGGAAATCCCAACAACCCTGAACTGATTCAGGGATGGGTTGTTTTTCGAAATTTGGTCAGGCCCGAAGGCCTTCCCAGGTGACCGGAGCCCCCTTTTTATTTTTTGTTTATCTGACGATAACGGTTCTCGTAAGTGTTATTATATGAACCGCTCTTAGAGAGCCTAATTCTGAAGATCCGACAAGCCAAAAGGTTTATCCCTTACGTTGAAGGAAGAGATCGATCCCATCATTCAGAGCGATCCAGCTCGCTTCGATAATACTATCGGAGACCCCTACGGTGCCCCAGGTCGACTCTCCATCGGAGTGAACAATCAACACACGCGTCTTGGACGCGGTCGCCTCCTCACTATCCAAAATCCGCACCTTGTAGTCCACGAGCGAGACTCCCTCAATCTCAGGGAAGAAGGGCACAAGCGCTCTGCGCAAGGCTTTATCGAGCGCATTCACCACCCCATGACCTTCGGCCACCGTATAGGCTTCCTGTTGCTCAACCACCAATTTCACCGTCGCTTCGCACACCGGACGTTGACGGTCCTGATACTGGCGGAATGAGCAATGATACTCATCAAGACTCCAGGCACGGTCACAGTCACCAAGTTCCCGACGGATCAGAAGTTCCAGAGATCCACCGGCTGCCTCGAAAGAATATCCAGCCTGCTCCAAGTCCTTCACTTGCGTCAAAATATTGAGCGCCTCGGAACTTCCTTTCTCAAGCTTCAGCCCCATTTCCTCAGCTTTAATGAGAATATTCGTTTGGCCCGAAAGCTCACTCACGAGAATATACTGCTGATTGCCGACTTCTTCAGGACGAATGTGCTCGTAGGTCCTCGCCAGCTTTTGAATAGCATTCACATGCATTCCCCCCTTGTGAGAAAAGGCAGTGCGCCCGATGAAGGCGGCACGGGCAAAGTGCGGGTTGTTTGAAACGTCATCCACGAAGAACGAAAGCTCCCGCATTTGAGTGAGATCCTTGACTGCTTTACGTCCCATTTTTAATTCCAGAATTGGAATCACCGAAGTGAGGTTACAGTTACCGGTGCGTTCTCCGTAGCCATTAATGGTTCCCTGCACTTGAGTCGAACCAGCGTTCACCGAAGCAATGGCATTCGCCACAGCAAGCTCGCAATCGTTGTGCGTATGAATTCCCACCTTCGCATCTGGGAAAGCTTCACAAACTGTCTTGGTCATTTCGGCGATCTCAGTAGGCAGGCAACCCCCGTTGGTATCGCAAAGGACAAGCCAGTCCGCGCCACCTTCGACCGCAGCTTTCAGGGTCGCCATGGCATGCTCTTCGCTATCTTTAAAGCCATCGAAAAAGTGCTCGGCGTCATAGACGACCTCACGACCCTCATTTTTTAAATGACGAACGGTATCACGGATCATCGCCTGATTTTCCTCCGCCGTTGTGCGGAGTACTTCGGTCACCTGTAGCTCCCAGCTCTTTCCAAAAATAGTAATCACCGGCGTTTCCGCATCGAGGAGCAATTGAACTTGAGGATCTTCTTCTACCGCTATATTGGCACGACGTGTCGAGCCAAATGCGGTAATTTTCGCGTGGTTCCACGATTCCTTTGCTGCCGCCTTAAAAAATTCAATATCCTTGGGATTCGAGCCCGGCCAACCGCCTTCGATGTAATCAACACCGAACTCATCAAGCCGCTTGGCAATACGCATCTTATCTAGGCCAGATAAGAAAAAGCCTTCACCCTGGGTTCCGTCCCGTAAGGTGGTGTCGTAGATTTGAACTCGTGATGGGGCGCTCATATAAAATCGTGTTTCCTGAAGGGGCCAAAACGCTAGGGAGGAATTTGAAGAACTGCAATGCACATATCCCCTCTTTCTGTCTGAGCACGCCCATGATTTGGCCATAAGTCACAAAATCTCCTGAAGCGCAGTCAACGGTTTCTTGGGAAACCCTTTTGCACGACTTGACCTTGAAGGATAAAACATCCAGTAATCCCCCGTCGCTCCCGTAGTTCAACGGATAGAACAAGGGTTTCCTAAACCTTAGATAGAGGTTCGATTCCTCTCGGGAGCGCCATTTTTTCTCCACGACTCTCATGGCTGGCTTCTTTAAAAAACTGATCAATCGCATCACCAACACCGCGGAGATCGATTGGGATGATCTTGAAGCCGAACTGATCTCCGGCGATTTAGGCGTTCGGCTATCGCTCGAAATCGTAGAAGAGCTCAAAGGCCTCGGCCGCAAGGTTTCTCCTGAAGACGTCGTCCAAGTGACTCGCGATCGCATCGCCGAACTTTTCCCTGAAGACCAAGGACCACTCACTCCTGGAACCGAAGGCAAACCCACCGTAATTCTCATGGTCGGGGTGAACGGTGTAGGTAAGACAACTTCCTGCGCAAAGCTCGGCTCGCTCCTTCAGCAGCAATGTTACTCCGTGTCAATGGCCGCTGCCGATACCTTCCGCGCAGCTGCGGTGGAGCAACTGGTCCGCTGGGGCGAGCGCCTCAACCTTCCCGTTATCACCGGCGCGCATGAAGCCGACCCCTCATCGGTTTGTTACCTGGCGCATCAGCAAGCAATCAAACGAGGCGACCATTTCCTCCTCTGCGATACTGCCGGACGCCTGCACACGAGGCACAATCTGATGGAGGAGCTTTCCAAAATTAAGCGCACCATTAGCAAGCAAGACCCTGATGCTCCTCATCATACTTTCCTTGTAGTCGACGCCACCACCGGCGGCAACGCCCTCAATCAAGCCAAGGAGTTTGGCAAAGCCGTTCCCCTCGATGGACTCATCATCACGAAGATGGATGGCTCAGGAAAAGGCGGCATTGCTGCCGGGATTCAAAAGGAACTCGGCATCCCGGCCCGCTTCATCGGCACCGGCGAAGAACCCGAAAAATTCGCGCGCTTTCAGAAAAAAGACTTCGTCAATAACATCCTCTAACTCTTCACGGATCTTCGGAGCCAATCCAAATAAGATTCGCTTCCCTCTTCCACCTCGAGCACCAAAATCTCCGGCACATCATAGGGATGACGCTGGATTAAGACTTCTTTCACTTCTGAAACGAGGGGCTTCGTTGCTTTACTAATGCCAAGTAGTGTTTCAAAAGGAGAAAGTCTCTCCCGCAGGAAAAAGATTCAGGCAGGCTACGAGTTGCCTTTCCAGAAGAGCTGTGCCAATCTGTCGCCCCTCTTGCTACTGGGTAATGTTGTCAGAATGATTCGGGCATCAGGCATCTCGCAATTCTTTCGTCGTGAAATCCGCCGTCCTTGAAAAAATTCTCTCCCGGGTCGACCAGATCGAACCCGGCGAAGTGCAGGCGCTCCTCTCCCGCCTCGTCCGGGAAAAAGGCTTCCTCCAACAAGTCTTCGAAGCACTCCGCGAAGGCGTCCTCCTCCTCGATGAAGCCGGCCAAATCAGCTTTATCAACCAAGCCGCCTGCGGATTCTTCGGCACCACCTCCGAGCAAGCGCAAGGCCAGCACCTCGGGAAGATCGTCCGCGGCCTCGAATGGAATCATTTAAAGGGGTCCTCCCGAAGCACCGTCAGCCGCGACCTCGAAGTCTTTTACCCCGAAAATCGCTACCTCAACTTCTACCTCTCCCCCATCGCCGAGGAAGAAGACGAAGCAGACTACGGCTACGTCATGCTTGTCCGTGATGTCACCAACGTCCGCGCTGAAGCCGCAGAAGAAATAGAATCCGAAAAGCTCAACGCCCTCACCCTCCTCGCCGCCGGAGTCGCTCACGAGATCGGAAACCCCCTCAACTCCCTCTCCCTCCACCTCCAACTCCTCGAGCGAAAAGTCCGCCACTTGGAAGAAGGCGACCAGCAATCCCTCGGCGACCACCTCAGCACCGCACGGAACGAAATCGTCCGCCTCGACACCATCCTCAAGCAATTCCTCCAGGCCATTCGCCCCTCCGCCCCCGAGCGAAAACCCGACAATCTTCACAAAATCCTCCACGAAAGCCTCCAAGCCCTTCGCCCGGAACTCGAAAGCCGCGACATCTCCGTAGCCCTCGATCTCGTCGATGATATCCCCTTACTGGAACTCGACCGCACCCAAATCCAACAAGCCCTCTACAACCTCATCCGAAATGCCTATCAGGCGATCAGCCCTCCCAATGGAGAGATCACCATCCGCAGCTCGTCAAACGAATACGAGGTCACCCTCTCCATCAGCGACAACGGCACTGGGATGTCCCCCGAAGTCATGGGAGCCATCTTCGAACCCTTCCACACTACCAAAGCTGCCGGAAATGGCCTCGGACTCCTCATCGTCCGCCGCATCGTCCGCGAACACGGTGGTGAATTGGAAGTGCAAAGCGAAGAAGAAGCCGGTACCACCGTGACGCTCTTTTTCCCAAGAACCAACAAACAAGTACGCCTTCTCGAAGACCAAGCGCCCATCGAAGTCTAATGCACACCCTACTCATCGTCGACGACGAGAAAGCCACCCGCGATGCCCTCCGCATGGCTCTCGAGGAAAGCTTCGACTGCTATCTTGCCGCCGATCTCACCCAAGCCAAACAAGTCCTCAAAACTGGAGAAATCGATCTCCTCCTTACTGACCTCCGCCTCGGCGGAGACTCCGGCATGGAAGTCCTCGATGCCGCCCTCGCCGTCCCCTCTCCCCCCGTATCCATTATGATGACGGCCTACGGCTCTGTCGACACCGCCGTTGAAGCCATGCGCCGCGGAGCTTGGCATTTCGTCACCAAGCCCCTCAATCTTGATGAAGTCGAACTCCTCCTTAAGCGCGCCGTCAGAAGCCGCAGTCTGGAGAAGAAAAATGAGGAACTCATTGCCGAAAACGAGACCCTCAAGAAAAAGTCAGGCTCCCAAAACCACGGACTCTCCCGACTCATCGGAAAATCTGCTCCGATGGCTCTCATCGCAGAGAAAATCATCCAAATCGCTCCTACTCGTGCCACTGTTCTCATCGAGGGAGAGTCAGGAACCGGTAAAGAACTCGTCGCTCACGCCCTTCACGACCTTTCCGGACGCTCGAAAGAAAAATTTGTCGCGGTCAATTGTGCCGCCCTCTCCCCTCAACTTTTAGAATCCGAGCTCTTCGGCCACGAAAAGGGCGCCTTCACCGGTGCCACCCAACGCCGGGTTGGCCGATTCGAACAAGCCCATGGCGGCACTCTTTTTCTTGATGAAATCGGGGAAATCGACCAATCGACCCAGGTAAAGTTGCTTAGAGCTCTCTCGGAACGCACCATTGAGAGGGTCGGCTCCAACCAACCAGTGCAAATCGACGTCCGCATCGTCACCGCTACCAACAAACACCTCGCCGACCTCGTGGAAGCGGGAGATTTTCGGGAAGATCTCTATTTCCGGCTCAACGTCCTTTCCGTCAGAATGCCGCCGCTCCGGGACCGCCGGGAGGATATCGTCCTCCTCGCCGGTTCCTTCCTGGAAGAATTTGCACTGGAGAATAGGCGCTCAGTGAAGCCCTTAAGCGACGCCGCCATAGCCAAACTCCTGTCCTATTCCTGGCCTGGAAATGTTAGAGAATTGCGCACCGCCATTGAGCATGCCGTGGTCATGTCGAATCAAGATACCCTCGACATCTTCCATCTCCCCGAATTCTTGGATAGCTCTAGGAGCCAAACTGTTTCCCATTCAGAGAAAAACACCCTTGCTCCTATCGAAGAATTCAATTTGCATGCACAGGAGCAACGCGCAATCCTCGGAGCTCTGGCAGCAACCAAGGGAAACCGCACGAAAGCTGCTATCCTACTAGGCATCAGCCGACGAACTCTTCAACGAAAGTTGAGAGACGTCTCCCCCACTGAAAATTAATCAATATGAGTAAAAATGAATCCATCGGCGGCAGTAAAGATGCCGCTATCATGATCCGGAGACTCCTCTTTTTCGTCCTCCTCTTTTCGCTGGTATTTTTCTACCTCGCTCTAACCTTCAGAGGGCTCACCTCAGCCGAGGGAATGGAGCAGGCTCAAATTGGTCGGGAAATCGCGCGAGGCAATAATTTCACGACCAAGGTGATTCGTCCTGCAGCGATCAAACAAGCGGAGAACACGGAAGGTGGTGAAGTGGCTCTTGATAACTTTTACGACACCTATCATTCCCCTTTGAATCCCTTCATCTACGGCGCGGTGCTCAAAGCTGTTGGTGGTGATGATTTCGACAAATACCAGATCACCGAAGGAAATCGTACCATCTACCGCTTGGATCGAGTGATCGCAGCTGTTTCGGTGATCTGTTTTCTGATTGCGATCGGAGTAAATTATCTCCTCATCTCTCGTATCTTTGATGTTCGAATCGCAGGTGTGGTGGCCCTTCTCATGGCGCTCTGTGACTTGATGTGGAAATTCACGCACACCGGCCTTCCGCAGATGCTCATGCTTCTCTTGTTCTCATGCGCTCTTTTCTTCGCCTACCGCGCTTTGGAGGCTGCTATTGAAGGGAAAGTGGCGCTGGGATCAATTCTCGTTGCTGCCATATTCTTCGCCCTCCTTGCCCTGTCCCACTGGCTGAGCATCTGGATCTCTGTCGGTTTCGTTCTCTACGCCGCGTTTTTCTTCCGTCCCAAAGGAGTGGCTGCTCTGGCAGTTCTTGGCATTCTTCTCCTCTTCAGTCTTTATTTTGTCGGGAAAAACTTGGAGTGGACTGGTTCTCCAGCTGGCACAGCGGGGCTCACGCTTTATGGTGGCCTTACCCAATCTGAAGAGGGGATCATGCGTTCCATGAATCCCGGCGATAAAACCACCGCCATCATCTACAACATGAATTCGTTGTTGCTGAACACCTTCCGCAACATCCTCCTGCAAGTGGACGGACTCTACACGAATTTGGGCTCCATCATTTCTGCCCCTCTCTTTTTCTTCGCTCTCCTTCATCCCTTCAAGCGGGCTTCCATCGCACGATTCCGTTGGATCATCCTTATGATGTGGGTCACAGCAGCATTGGGCATGGCCCTATTTGGTCTATCAGATAGCGCGGTAGACTCGAATCAACTTCACATCCTCTTCGCCCCTATTATGGCCGCCTATGGATTGGCCTTTCTTTCGATCATCTGGAGTCGAATTGAGCTCCCGGAAGGAAGTGGCATCCTGCGCTTTGGCCATTTCTACCTCGCCGTCATTATAAGTGCCGGCCCACTGTTACTAAGTATCCCGGATGGAATTAGAGCTGGTCTATTAAGAAGCGAATTGCCCAAGACCGTCTGGCCGCCTTACTGGCCGCCACTTCTCAACCGAACCTTGCACGACGAAACGGATGACGACGCCATCATCATTACCGACCAGCCATGGGCTGTCGCTTGGTATGCGGACAGACATTCGATCTGGCTTCCCAAACGGGTGGAAGATTTGGTAGCGCTGGAAAAAATGGCTGATGACCAAGTACTCACCATTGGAGGAATTCTCGTTTCTCCTACTTCTTTCAAGGACAACCCACTTTATACTCCTGGTGCTTTTGGCTCAGATGAGGAATTTGCCCCCATGATGCTAGATGCAACCGCCTCCAGGGTGACCGAGGGAGGCGTGGGTCCAGTAGGAAATTTCAGCAAAACATCCCCCATCCTTTCCGGCGTCACCAGACGCTACCCATACGCTCTGGAGCTATTCCCCGGGCGAATTGTCCTCTTTTCTCCAAAACCTTCTTCGAACCAGTAAGCAGCTAATGGCAGATCAGAAAGAATCAATAGCTCCACCTGCCGCCCCGTCATTCGAGGAGGCCATTGATGAGCTGGAGGAGCTTACCGAACGCCTTGCACATGAACCAAAATCACTGGGTGCGTTAATCGATGACTTCGAGCGAGGCCAATCCTTGATCCAATTTTGTCATGGCGCACTAAAGAGTGCCCGCGAACGTATCAATGTCATTCAAGCATCCCTTCAGAATGAATCTGAAGATGACGCACTCGATGATTCCTCAAAATCTTTTTCCGACGTAAACGACGATGTCAGACTTTTCTAATAGCCCACTTTTGGATCAAATCCAGTCACCCGATGATCTCAAAAAACTTGAGGTTGCCCACCTCGCCAAGCTCGCTCAAGAGGTCCGGGATGTTCTTATCAACTCTCTCTCAAACACGGGTGGACATTTGGGTCCCAATCTGGGTGTGGTGGAATTATCGATCGCCCTGCATCACGTTTTTGAATCTCCAGTAGACAAGTTCCTTTTCGATGTTTCCCACCAGGGCTATGTCCACAAAATGCTCACCGGAAGAGCCAAGAAGATTGATACCATCCGACAGTATAAGGGTCTCAATGGATTCCTTCTGCGCACCGAATCCGAACACGATTGCTATGGTGCCGGTCACGCTGGCACAGCTCTCTCCGCCGCTTTGGGGATGGCATCGGCACGTGATCTAAAAGGCGAAAACAACCACGTTGTCGCGGTCGCTGGTGACGCTGCTTTCACTTGTGGACCAACCTTGGAAGCGCTCAATAATATGGCGCAGACCACCAAGCGCTGCATCGTGATCCTCAACGACAACGAATGGTCGATTGACCGGAATGTCGGAGCGCTTGCCAAATATTTCAACGACCTCCAGACACACAGTATCTACAGCGGAATTCGCGAAAAAGCATCGCAGTTCGTCGAAAAAATTGGAGGCACCACAGTCAAAAAGTTTGCCCAAAAGATCGAGCGCAACGCCAAGAACATGCTCGTCCCCAATGTTATCTTCGAGAAATTCGGGATGCGTTATTTCGGCCCTATCGATGGACATGATCTCCCCCTTCTCCTCAAGACTCTCGACTACCTTAAGAAGCAGGAGGAACCTGTCATTCTGCACATCATTACCGAGAAAGGTCGAGGCTATCAGCCCGCTCTCGATAAGCCAGGCAAGTTCCACGGCCTAGGACCCTATAAGATCGAAGACGGCTCTACCGCTTCCGGAGCACCTACCTTTTCAGAGCTCTTTGGACGCGCGGTCACTGACTTTGCCAAGAAGGACGAAAAGATCACCGCGATCACCGCCGCGATGCCTGGCGGCACCAAGCTCGAGACCTTCAAGGAGGAAATGAACGAGCGCTACTTCGATGTCGGCATCGCCGAAGAGCACGCCGCATTGTTTGCCTGCGGACACGCCTCTCAGGGGCTCCGCCCTTTCCTGGCAATCTATTCCACCTTCATGCAGCGGGCTTATGACATGATCATTCATGACATGGCTCTCCAAAAGCTCCCGGTTCGCCTCTGTATGGACCGCGGTGGGCTCTCAGGAGATGATGGCCCGACTCATCATGGGCTCTTTGACATCGGCTATCTTCGCCATGTCCCAGGCATCGTCCACATGCAGCCTAAGGATGAAGATGAATTCATCGATATGCTTTGGACGATGGCCAACTACGATGAAGGTCCCATCGCCATCCGCTACCCTCGTGGAAATGGACCAGGCGCACCCATCAAGGATGAGCCCACTATTCTTGAGATTGGAAAAGCGGAAGTCCTTCAGGAAGGAAGCGATGTTTGCCTCATCCCTCTCGGAACGATGATGGAACTCGCCCTTGAAGCGAAAACAGAACTCGAAGCGAAAGGCCTTTCGGTGACCCTCATCAACCCTCGCTGGATTAAGCCACTGGATGCTGAATGCATCAGTCGCCTCGCCGCCTCCTCAAAGGTGGTGTGCACCTTCGAAGATCACGTTCTTGCCAATGGCTTCGGCGCTTCCATCATCGAACTGCTTCACGATCGCAAGATCAACACCCAAGTCGAACGGATCGGCTGGCCCGATCAGTTCGTGGAACATGGAAAACCCGATATTCTTCGCGAGAAGCATGGCCTCACCTCGGCTGCCGCTCTCGATAAGATCCTCCAGTATTTTCCTTCCTAGAAGCTCCTAGCGAAAGCACCAGAGGTGTTTATCACTTCTCACGATCAGAGAATTATTCACTACAATGGGTGAGGCAATAATGGCCTCGCTCATTTTGTTTTTCACGATCTTCCCCACGCCATCTTCCTTCACTTCAGCGATGATGACTGTGCCGTCTTCCCGGGCACAGCACCGCTTGTTTCCGACCAAGATCGGCGAAGCATAGGAGGCGCTGGGTGCCTTGGCCAAATTCCCCTCAGGGAGCACGCTTCCACTCTTTGCATCAAGACAAGTGATCCAACCTCTCTTCTTCCCGCGGTCGACGAAGAGAAACACCTTTCCATCGCGTGCCACTGGCGAAGACTCCGAGGGAATGACCCCCTTTTCGATCGCACCATTTCCGCTGGGACCGCGTCATTCGCTCCAGTCGGAAAAAACGGAGCTACGGCAATCAAGGACACCAAAGCAAACTGCATGGCAACTTTCATATCAATGAACTAGCGCTCCAGACCGTCACTCAAAGAAAGAAATCAGGGCATAAACTGGAACTTCGCCCTCAACCCGCTATTTTCCTGCCCGTGGATATGTTGACCAAAGCCCGCTGCGTGATCGAAACCGAGATTGCAGCTCTTCATCAGCTCATCGAGAATCTCGACGAAGAGTTTTCCAGCGCCGTGGAAACACTCCATCAAACCCTTTCTGCTCATCACAAAATTGTCGTCGTCGGGATCGGTAAATCAGGCAACATCGGCCACAAAATTGCTGCCACGCTAAATTCTACGGGCGCCACCGCGGTCGTCCTCAATTCTCAGAATGCGCTCCACGGAGATCTCGGTCTTATTTCAGATGGTGATGCCGTCATCATCCTGTCTCAATCTGGGGAGACCGACGAACTCGTCAACCTCCTTCCCTATATCCGAAGATACCAGGTTCGACTCATCAGCCTGACGGGTAAACCCGGGTCCAGCCTCGCCAAACAGAGCAATCACATCCTAAACACCAGCGTTCCCAGGGAGGCCTGCCCTCTCAATCTCGCTCCCACCTCGTCCTCCACCGCGATGCTCGCAATGGGCGACGCCCTCGCAATGGTCCTTCTCGAAAAACGCGGCTTTACCGAGGAAGACTTTGCCCGCTTCCACCCCGGAGGTAGCCTAGGACGCGCCCTCCTCATCAAGGTATCGGAGATCATGCGTAGCGGAGATCACCTCGCTTTGGTTTCGCTCGGTGCCACCGTGCATGACGCCCTCGCCGCCATGACATCGAAACGCTCAGGGGCCTGTCTTGTTTTAGATCAGAAAGATCAGCTAGCCGGAATTTTCACCCACGGTGATTTCGTGCGCGCCTTCCAAAAAGACCCTTTACTTGGACTTCAACAGGTTGCGGCATTCATGACCAAGGAGCCGATCACACTTTCAGCCAATTCATTGGCTGCCGAGGCAGTGGCGACAATAGGTGGGAATCAGATTGATGACGTGGTAGTCCTTGATGAATTAGGAAAGCCCATCGGCATGGTCGACTCCCAGGACTTTGCCCGCCATCGCCTAATCTAGCTCAGAAAAATTCCCGCAAGTGCTGCGCTCGTGAGATTTGCCAACGTCGCGGCGAAGACTGCTTTCAGGCCAAACCTGGCAATCTCAGAACGACGACTCGGAGCCATCACGCCCAAACCACCGAGCAGAATCGCGATTGACGATAGATTCGCGAAACCGCAGAGCGCGAAAGTGACAATCCCCTGTGAGCGGGGCGTCAACGCATCCTTAATTTGACCAAACTCACCGAAGGCCACGAATTCATTCAAAACCAGTTTCTGCCCAATCAGGCTTCCGACTTGCTGAACGTCTGCAGAACCGACACCCAACATCCAAGCCACCGGCGAAAACAGCCAACCCAGAATCTCCTGCATACTCAGTTCAGAGTATCCAAACCCGCCTCCCACGAGGCCTAAAACAAGGTTTATTACCGCAATGAGTCCAATGAAGGCCAATAACATCGCGCCCACATTGAGCGCCAGCTTAAGACCACTGGAGGCCCCCAGCGCAGCGGCATCGAAGATATTTACAGGGGCATCCTCATCCTCCGCGACTTCCACTTTTCCATCGTGCGCCTTCTCCGTCTCAGGCATCAGAAGCTTTGCATAAAGAAGCCCCGCAGGAGCGGCCATGAAGCAGGCAGCAAGAAGATGCTCAATCCGCGCACCCATTTGCGCATATCCAGCAAGAACCGAACCCGCGACGCTCGCCAGGCCCCCCACCATCACGGCGAAGAGCTCCGAAGAAGTCATCTTCGGCAGGAAGGGTCGGATCACGAGTGGCGCTTCCGTTTGCCCGACAAAAATATTCGCCGCGGCAGAAAACGATTCGGTGCGGCTCGTTCCTAGCAATTTGTGGAGACCACCACCCACAAAACGAATGACCACCTGCATCACGCGTAAGTAGTAAAGCACCGCAATGAGCGATGAGAAAAAAATGATCACCGGGAGCACTCGGAACGCAAACACGAAGCCCACCGCCTCATTGCGTGCGAGATCACCAAAAAGAAACTCAATCCCAGTCTGCCCTGCTCCGATTAATTCCTGAACCCGTGTCGTCAGCCAGCCCAAAACCTCTTGCCCAGACGAAGAACCGAGCACCCACGCCGCCAGAGCGACCTGAATGAACAAGGCCCCACCTACCGTGCGCCAGTTGATCGCTCTACGATTCTCGGAACACGCATAAGCAATACCTAAAAGCGTGAACACTCCCAAAACACTGATCCACCGTTCCATAATAAATATGGTTCGCTCTTCCTCGCCTCCTGTCCAGCCTAACAAAAGAAAGCCAAAAAATGAATATGTCACCTTAAAATCGTTGAGCCTTGAGCTTTACGATCCCAATGGCTCCCTCGAAATATGGTGGCCTGCCTCATTCTCAGGCTGGACCCTCCAGTCATCGACCGACGACTCCCCCTCCCTCTTTCAACCCAGGGAAACAGAATCTCTCGACGGAAAAAATTCCCTCACGATCAAAACCTCGCTGGCAAGCGAGTTATTCCGACTTGTGAATTAGCCTTGTGACAGGTTCCCATTGTAGCCCGATCTTTCGAACTTAACATGATTCCAGAGACCGTTAAATTCTGTCGAACGAATGGAGATCCGGCCAAGAAATCCTCCGTCCCGGGATTCAATGGAAGACCTATTGGCAGAGTCAGCGCTCCACGCGGCAAAGCTCCTCTCAAGCAGCGCTAGGATCATCAAATCCAGAGGATCAACACTCCTCCAAAAACTCCCAATCTCTCATCATTTCTTCACGTCGAATAGGCAACGATCTGGAAGCATGAGCGCAATCGTTTCTTTGACCGCCCGACCAACGGCGACCCAACTCAGAAGCAGATTCGCTGAAAAACACCTCCCTCCTGAACTTTCAATCTCACTATCAACGAGCCTGCCACCCCGCTGGAGACATGGACCGAATCCTTTTGGAATGGCTCTGATTTATTCAACCCTGACGTTTCAGGACCCAATGCCGACCCCGATAAGGACGGCATCGCGAACCTTCTCGAATTTGTCTTAAATCTGGACCCGACGCAAAAGGAGCCACTCCCAGGATCGTTCGGAACTGATCCCGGGGATGAAGGCATGCTGATTTATACTCTCCCTTTCAATCCCTACGCCAGAGAGATGATCAAATTCCAGGAATCGTCCACGCTTAAGGTTAGCGAATGGACTGACATCAATCCCGCTCATTCAGACGTAAAAATCATCAGTTCAGCCACATCCATTTCCCTTAAAATCCCAAAAGCCTCCGCTCAAATGAAAATGATCCGGGTGATCGCAACCATCCCCGGTTAATAAAACAAACGACCACTCTGAAAATAAGCCGTCATAGTGCTCTCAAAGGAATGTGCCATCTTTCCAATTCTCAATCCTACACGTGATCGCTTTCGTTCCGATTCCCGCTTTTTGTATTAAACCGGATGGGAATCTGGAGCACTCCCAAACACCAAATAATTGATCGGCCGAAAGCTTCTTTGACACAGGTGTGCTTTCGCAACTCAAAAGCGCAACAACTAAAGTAATCAGCCTCCGGGCGGATCAAGTGTTGCTCTCAATGCATATGCTCGCCCTTTATTTTGGCAAAGGGGTATTAGCTTTCACCGCATTCGCTGGGTAGGGATTATTTGCTCCAAATACCAACATCTTAGCCCGCTCTTCAACAACGATAAATGATTCGTCGATATTTCCATCGGCATCGCGAACTTTGGCAAGATCCAGCTTCAAGTGTTCCGCAAGGAAAGGATACGCCGCCATACGCTTGGATAAACCGTAATCATGTTTCTCTTCTGCGAGATGCACATTCTTAACCTTGCCAGCGGCACCGTAGAGCTCATAGACATGCTTAAGGTATGGAAACTCGTTTTGGGGCGTGTACTTGGTCCAGTCCGAACCATTGGAAATAATCAATTGGGGGCGCGGGGCGGCAAGTGCTGCGATCTCGGCGTTGTTGGTCTTATGCTTGGCGCTCTGGTGGATCGGCATGCCGCTCTCACAGACACAACCACCGAAAAAATGAGCGGAAACCTGACAGACAGGGACGCTCACCGTGATGCGATCGTCGATGGCCGCAAGAATGAATGATTGCGTTCCGCCACCGGAACAACCGGTAATGCCAATCCGTTTTGCATCCACATCCGGCACTGAAAGAAGAAAATCTACTGCACGCATACTATTCCAGGTCTGCAATCTGAGTACTTCCGGCGTTTGGTCATGAGACCACCCCGCCTCCTTCCAATCGCCATACCCCACCATATCGTATTGAAATACGGCCGCTCCCATGCGCGCCAAAATCGCACAGCGCTTTTGTCTATTATCGTTAAAACGCCCCCCATGACCATGCGGGCAAAGAATGCCGGCGAGCCGGCCCTTGAATTCAGAGGGACGATACAGTGTGCCCGTAACGTAAATTCCGGGCGAACTTTCAAACGCAACACTCTCCACAAAATACCCTTCATAGCTTCTCTTGTTCGAGAACCTTGGATTGAGCGGTGTTTTCTCAGGTAGTTTGCTCAGGCTGGCACCCTCAAGAATGCCCTCGAGAATGTTTTCTTTGCGCTTTTCCCATCCTCCCAAATCCGAATAGGAGGCCTGGAATTGTAAGAGTTCCGCCTTGGCCTCATCCGGGGTCTGCGCATGACCTCGTCGCAGGTTGGTTTCATCGGCGAGCGCCAATCCGGAAAGAGCCAGGGTGACGACTGCGGCGAAGGAAATGTATTTCATAAAAGTTTGCGTTGTTTTCAAGGTTCAATGCGACGGATGATTTTTTGGTAAGCTTATAACATTAATACGGCTCTTTCCCCAACGACTTTAAGACGGCTTTCGCGCCACGTAAACGGTGCTTTCGAAATCCTCGTTTTGAATCGGATTGTGAAACGAAACAATCTGCGCCTCACAAGATTCGAAAACCTCGTTCAGGGATTTCATGAAACTCTCTTCCGGAGGATCATCAGACCAAAGTGCGAAGACGCCTCCGGGATGAATCTTCTCCGCAAGAATCCGGAGGCCATCTGCGGCATAGAAGGTCGCATGTCGCTCATGTAGGAGATGCGCGGGCGAGTGATCGATATCGAGAAGCACCGCATGGAATCTCCGCTCCGCATCAGCTTCATCAAATGAACGTTCTTTTCCCTGCGCGAGCGCGAGCTTGAAAAAATCTCCATGCACGTAGGAACAACGCGGATCGGCATTGAGGCCCGGCGCAAGCGGCGTAAGCTCTTTCTCGAACCATTCGATCACCGGCTCGAGGTAATCGACGATCGCCAACGAACCGACAAAGTCATGCTCCAGAGCAGCACGTGCGGTGTAGCCAAGCCCCAAGCCACCGACGACAACGTCGAGTGGAGTTTCAGGAAACGATTCCGCGGCCGCCGCCAACCCAAATCGGGAAAGCGCTTGTTCGACCTCGGTGAACATCGACGACATCAAAAAGGCGTCACCGAGAATGACCTCATAGACTTCTTCGTTTTCCAACGAGAGCACGGTCCTTCGACGGAGAATAAGATCGCCCAGCGGCGTCTTGCGATAGTCGAGTTCTTCAAAGCGTGGGATATCCTTCATAAGATGCTATTTTCGATCGCCCACAAAGAGCGTGTGGGTAAAGCGCTTTGCCTTGGGATAGGCTTTCGCGGGGATGGCTTGCACGTTTTTAAAGTCGCGCTCGAGAGATTTCGAAAAGGCCTTATCGGGATGAGCCGACCAATAAATGACGCGCCCTCCAGGCCGTAGCGCCCTTGCCACCAATGACACGCCCCGACGATCATAGAGCCGGGAATTCCCCTCATCAACGAGCGGGTCGGGGCTGTTGTCGACATCGAGTAAAATGGCGTCGTAGCGACCGGGACCTTCTTTGATCAGTTCGTAAACATCGCGCTCCTTCACCACCGTCCGGGGATCATCAAGAAGGGTGCCATTGATCGACCCGAGATACTCGCGGTTCCATTGCACGATGATCGGGAGAAGCTCCGACACTTCAACGGTGGCTTCTTTTCCAACCAGCTCAAGAACCCGTCGTAAGGTGAAACCAAAGCCAAGTCCCCCAATGAGGATCACCGGATCCTCCCCGACATTTTCACAGGCCAGCTCGCTCATGGTTTGCTCCGAGGAACACGCTGTCGTGCTCATCAGCGGGACCCCGGCCACTTTGAGGAAGAACTCACCATCATGCTCCTGCAACATTAGGGAAGCTCCGTCTGGAGTAGTGGCGGTAGCGAGGTTCGTGGTCGGCTTCATGTCAGAGCGACGAGATCTTAGCGAGCCCCCTGACGAAAGCAAAGCCCGCAGAGAAAGATCGCTTTTCCGATCCGGAGAAGTCACTGAGGGATAGCGCTATCCGGGGAATCCACCAGAGAATCTCGCCGCGAGCAACAGCCGCCATAATTTTCCACTAGAGGCATCCTTTCGCTTTATCTTTTCGGATATTTTAAGTATTCAAAAGAACTCGTGGCACGCAAGCGTCTCAATCTCAAATCCCCTAGCACCAATCGTCGGACTCCCCGGTCGAAAAAGGGCGGGCTTGGCGTCACCCTGAAGCGAGTGGACCGCAAGGTTCAGGACATGCAGAATATGCGCACCGGAAGGCGCGCGGGAATGACAGCCCATGCCGCCATCGCAGGAACTGCCGAGGATCTTGGCTTCGACGACTTCCACCTCTCCTGGCCCAGCAGGATTTTGCGTTGGTGTGCGGCCCTCCTTATCATGCCGCTGTGCTTCGTCACGGTATTGACGCTTTTCCAGCGAGTCGGTGACCCGGACTTCCTGCAGCACTTTTACAGGACAAAGGAATTTGTCTGCTTCACGGTGGGGATCGGCTTGATGCTTTCGTGGTTCTTCTCGGGACTTCTGGCTGAAAAATTCCTTTATCTCTACATTCTCGGTCACGAAATGACGCACGCCCTTTTCGTCTACTTCTGCCTAGGCCGTGTCAGCGAAATGAAAGTAAGCACCGATGGCGGCTACATCATGACGAATAAGTCGAACCTGCTCATCGCGCTGTCACCCTACTTTGTCCCCTTCTGGTCCATCGTCCTTCTCGCTATCTACGGGCTTCTTTCCTCAACGACATCGATCCCTTATGGAGAGCAAGGTCTCATCGTCCTCCTCGGCGGCACTTGGTGTTTCCACATCGTCTGGACCCTCTGGATGATTCCAAAAGATCAGCCCGACCTGAAAGAGCACGGCACCTTTTTCTCACTCATGGTGATCGCTTTCTTCAACCTCGTGCTCCTCAGCGGCATGGTGTGCGCGGCGTCACCGGACCTCACCTGGAAGATCTTCTTCTTCAACTGGGCCAATATTTCCTGGGACTTGATCGACGCCGGCACGCAGTGGGTTTCGGCAGCCTTAAGACGCCTGCCCCGGATCTAGCACCGGGCCGATTTGCGCTTCTTCCCAATGCGGTCCATTTTCTCGATCTTCTCGATTCGTTCCACTGCATCCGGGGTCTTGCAAGAGGTGTTGCCCTGATCGACCACCACTTTCCCAATCTTTGCCGCAGTCTCTTTCGCTGCTTTAGTAAGGGGCGGATAGAACGATCCCAAACCGATGATAAATCCATTCATGGCCGCCTTGACCTCATTTCTCCCGTCGTGAATTTCCTTCGCCACTCGCTTGAGCAACTTGGTGAAAAGCGCATATTCAATTTCATCATCGGCGGTGATCGAAAGGTAGTTCGTTAAGGTGCACCAGCCCGCCGAGGCGATCAGTTCCTTCTTGTGATCGATCCACTCGGACCCCAGATCAATGGCATGTTTCGATTCCGCTGCGAGTCCTGCCACAGTGTAATTTGAGATCATCGACCAAGTCGCCTTGTTCGCCCAATCTCGTAAATCCTTCTTGGTCGCTTGTGCCTCGTCAGCGATCAGACCTGCAAGATACATCGCGTCCAAGTTCCCTGTGGCATAGAGCTCAAGAGCGAGAGGGTGATCCTTTTTTACCTTCTTCTGAATCGCCTTCAAATCCCCCACCTTGACGCCAAAGAGAGGCTCAATGGCGCCATGCCGGAGATGGATCTTTTTCGTCTGCTCGTTGCCCAAGGACTCGAGTTGGGAGAGAACTTCCTTTGCTGTCATTATAAGCAACTTTAGCAAATCACAAAAAAGAGGGCAATCCGAAGACCGCCCTCTTTGAGAAAATTGAGATTTGGAGATTTAGCGCTGAGCCGCTTTCTCAAGGCTACCGCCGGCATTTCCGAGATCACGCCCCAACCCTTGCATGGTCTGGCAGCTGGAAAGAGTGGCGAAGACTGCGGAGAGAAGAAGAATGGACAATTTTTTCATAATCTGGTTGTTTCGGGTTTGTGTCGTTGCTCAAGCAACTGCGGCTATCTTCTCCGAAGTGTTAAGACGATCAAGAGTCATTTACTCGCCCGACGATTTCCCGTTCAAGAGACGAAAGAGCTCGGAGTTAGTCGATAGAATCAAGGTGGTATTCTCATCTAGAATTTTATCATAGGCTTCCAGCGTTTTGAAAAAACCGTAGAATTCCTCCTGCTCGGGGCTCCCACCATAAGCCTCAGCGTAGGTTCTGGTCGCTTCGGCATCTGATTTCCCGAGCACGCTCTGCACCCGTTGATAGGCTTCAGACTCGATCGTCTTCACTTCGCGCTCCATGTCTCCCACAATCCGGGCTGCTTCACCCGCACCTTCAGAACGGAAACGTTCGGCGATTTGCCGACGCTCGGAGACCATCCGCAGAAACATTTTCGGCTCATCCTGACTGGTGTAGTTCACCCGCTTGAAGCGAAGGTCGAGGAGCTTAATGCCATACGATTCCAGCTTCCCACTTGCAGCATCAAAGACGGCCTTCTCGATCACCGTCCGGCCTTTGGAAATCGGGTCAAGAGCACTGGTTGATCCTAAAATCTCGCCAATTTCTTCCGGTTGCTGAGGCTTTCGATCTTTCGTAGTGCGAATGATCTCGATCAGGTCGTTGTTGGCGACGGCATTGCGGGTTTCCGAGCCGAGAACGTCATCGAGACGGGATTGTGCGGTTCTTTCGTCACGCAACTTTTGAAAATAGACCAGCGGTTTGGAAATCTCCCAGCGGGCAAAGGTGTCCACCTTGATGTAGAGTTTATCCCGGGTGGGCATTTGCGAACTGTTCCCATCCCAACTCAGAACGCGTTTCTCCATCTCGTTCACCTTTTGGATAAAAGGGATCTTAAAATGAAGTCCGGCTTCCGTGATCGGATCTCCAACCGGTTTGCCAAATTGAGTCAGAAGAATCTGCTGATCTTCGCGCACGGTGTAGATCGCGCCGGATACGAAAAGAAGAACGGTTAAAATGCCTATGGCGATAAATGAGGATAAAAACTTTTTCATTTCTTCAATGCGTTGTTGAGGTCGAGAAGGGGGACGGGAGAGGTGGATTTTTCATCCATGATGACTTTGCTCTTCAGTCGAGGAAGAACTTCGGTCATCCGTTCGAGGTAGAGGCGCTGCCGCGTGATTTGCGGCGCTTTGGCATATTCTTGGTAAAGAGCGAGGAAGCGTTCGGCATCACCGCTGGCTTCATTGACTCGCTGCTTGGCATCACCTTCGGCGCGACTCACTTGCTGGTCGGCAAGTCCCTTGGTCTTTGGAACCGCCTTGTTATACTGGCCTTTGGCTTCGTTAATCATCGTCTCACGCTCCTGTTGAGCCTGATTCACTTCGTTGAAGGACGATTGCACAAGCCGGGGCGGATTGACGTTCTTGAGCTCCACGGAGGTGATTTGAAGACCCAAGCCATAAAGGCGAATCAACGCTTCCAGCTTCGTGGAGGCATCAGCCTCGATGGATTGTCGACCAATGGTAATCACTTCATCGACGGTGCGGTCCCCGACGACTTCACGCATCACCGATTCGGAAGCATCGCGCAAGGTAAGTTCAGGATCACGGACCCGAAAGAGATACTTTTCAGGATCATTAATGCGATACTGAACGACCCACTCGACAAGAGCGGCGTTCTTATCCCCAGTAATCATCGACTGCTCGTCAGCATGCTCCTGCGGAACCGACTGGTAACGATTGGTCGAGCCCTTGGTGCTAAAGCCGAACTCCATTTTGAGCTGACGCTTTACCGGAAGAATGAATTTTTGCTCCAAACCAAAGGGCATCTTAAAATGGAGTCCTGAGGTCGCTGTCCGCTCATATTTTCCAAATCGCAGAATAACCGCCTCGGAGTCTGCCGGGACGGTGTAAAACGAGGAGAAAACTCCGATCAAGATAAGGAACGCCGGAACGAGAAGACCTACCTTGGATTTGAACTTTTGAATCAATGCGCCCGCCTTCTCCGGCGTAATGTCGATGGTTGCCATGGGGAGATCCTCAGGCCGGACCAAGCTTCCCGCAATGAGAATATCTTCGCTATTTTGGAAGCACTCTATCTAGCTACTCGGATTCGGGTTCCTTAGGAGCCTTTTCAGCGGCTGGTCTTTCCTCTAAAGGGGCATCAATAGGACCGGATTCAGCGACTGGAGCCTCTGGCTCGGGTGCTGGCACCTCAGCCTTTTTCTCCTCTGCTGGCTGCTCTGCTGCGGGCTTTTCCTCTGCCACTGGCTTTTCCTCTGCCACTGGCTTTTCCTCTGCCACTGGCTTTTCCTCTGCTGCGGGCTCTTCTTTGGAAACTGCTTTCTTTCTGGAAGCGAGTTTGACCTCATTTTTGGCAGAAGGCTTTCCGACGTCTCCCGATTTGGCGAGATGAAGACTGGTGTCAGAAAGAAGGATGACATGGCCTTGGTTCAACAACCAATGAAGGTCGTGATACCATTCTCCTTTAATCACGTCGCTCGCATCTTCCGGGAGAAATTTCTTCCAAAGGTCCTGCAGTTTCTTGCCTGAATTCTTACCGAGGTAATCGATGATTGCTTGAGGACGTTCAGCGAGCTGGGTCTTGGCAGAAACAGCGTGAGGCCTTGAAGGACCCACCTTCAGTTTTTTCTCCCACTTAAAGACGGCAACGTGACGACCGGAAAGCTGACGACAGACAATTGGCATCAAATTGGCCGGGTAGCGTTTCTCTTCGACTACTGAATTCTTCAGAAGAGCCAGAAGTCCCGGTGATAGGTTCTTACCCTGAATATCCCCCATCACCCAAGCACGCTTACTTTCCTCAATAGTCGATTCAAAATGATTCTCGAGAAAATGCTGCTCCACCTCACGAGCAGTTTTGAGAAGCACAATTTCTTCTTCTGGAGCATCAGGAGATTCGACAGCCTCCGCCTCGACGGAAGCTTCTTGAGGTGCGGCTTCTTCCGCGGGGGTGGGAGAATCTTCTGCCACCTCAACTATTACTTCCGCCTCGGGAGCCTCCTCGCTTGTCGAGGTTTCTTCGCCCGTCGCTACTTCCTCAGCTGGAGCTGCCTCCTCAGCGGGAGTCTCTTGTGGCGCTTTTTCGTCAGCGACCTCTTCCGCGTCAGGTTCAGCAACCTTCCACTGAGTCGTAATCTTCATGCTTTCGAGCCATGCTTCGACGGCTTCCTCGCCTCGCTCCATCACGATCCGCGATTTGAAACGCTCAAGCGGCATATTCGCAAACTGCTCGCGGTGGAGCGCGACCACGTTCTGTTGGTAAGCGTGGTAATTCGGAGGGCCTAGAAGCTTTCCGGTCAATCCACACTTAGCGACCGCTTGGAAACTTCCACTCGGTGCCTCCCCTTCGATTTGCACTTCTTCGTAAAACTTTTTACGCCAGTCAGCCCGCCAAAGATGACTCAACGCCTCTTTCTTGGTAAGCCAAAGCGAGTTGTCTTCGCGACAACGGAAGAAGGGATTTTCTTTGTGCTCAAAAGTCACCCGAAAACGATCACGGCCCTGCAAAAGAACCTTCGCGAGATCGAAAACCGAAAAGGTGCGACCCGTCTGCGTCACTTCCTTGGCCAACAGATCAAGACTCTCTTCACTAGGCATGAAGCTCACCTTGACTCCTTCGGGAAAGGCTATTTCTTCACGCTGAGGACCACGTTCATCATGACGATCACGACCGCCTTGAAACTTACCACGATTTCCACCGCCGTCGCGTCGATCTCCACGTCCACCACCTCCACGCTGGTCACCACGTCCACCGCCACGTCGATCGCCTCGTCCACCACCTCCACGGCGGTCTCGAGACTCAGAGCGATCACCCTGGTCATTATATTTTTTGACGGACTTGGACTCCGCTGGATCGCGCGCCCAAGCAGGGCCGAAATTCAGTCCGGATAAATCAAGAGCGCCATCGCTCTCGGGAGGTTGAGGGTCGTTACTCATGGTGAGAGAACGAATCAATCATATCGCGCGGATCAAATAAAGCATCATTGCTCCTTATCCCATGGGATAAAGATGATCCTTACTCACCTGATCTAGCTGCTTCATCGTGCTTTCATCGAGAACGAGTCCTGCTGCTTTGACGATCGGTTTTAGTTGCTCCACTTTCGAGACGCCAACAATCGTAGCTGCGACATAGTCATGTTGTTTACTCCAGGCTGTTGCCAGAGTCGTGACATCAATCCCGATCTCCTCCGCAATCTCCATAAAACGCCGCGTTGAGGCGATCGCTTTTTCATTCACAAAGCGTCCCGCCATGGCCTTCTGCCGTAGTCCTCCATTGTCGATGTAATCGGTAAACCGGGCTCCTTCAGGCGCACCATCGTTGTATTTCCCAGTGAGAACTCCACCCGCCAGCGGGCTGTAGGGAAGCAAACTCACCTTCTCCCGACGAAGGCATTCAGCGAGTTCGTCTTCGTCCCGACGATTATTCAGCGAGAAATTATTCTGCACCGTGTCGATGCGCGTAAGCCCCTCCAGTTCGCTCGTCCAAAGACTCTTCATCACACCATATGGATTGTCGTTGCTCAGACCGATGGCCCGGACCTTCCCTTCCTTCACGAATTCATCGAGCACCTCCAGCGTGTCCGCCGCTCTCATCCCGTGATCCGGCCAATGAATCTGGTAAAGGTCGAGGTAGTCCGTCCCGAGCCGACGCAAGCTCCCCTCGAGCGCTTTCCGAAGATGCACCCGATCCAGCGCGGCTTTGCCATCACGAATCGGCGGACAGAACCACCCGTGCGCAGCCCCGGCGATCTTCGACCCAATGATCACCGATTCGCGCGGTCGATCTGCAAGCCACGCACCGAGCCATTCTTCGGTCAACCCGGCAAGTTCCTCGGAGGGAGGCACAGGATAAATTTCAGCCGTATCGAAAAAATCAATCCCCGCCTCCACCGCTGCGTTCATAATCTTAAAACTCTCCTCCCGATCTGACTGCGCCCCAAAAGTCATCGTGCCCATGCAGATTTCGCTCACCACGATTCCGCTTTGCCCAAGTCGTCGTTTTTCCATGCCGTAATAATCCCCATATTGATCTCGTTTTGCAAGACTGGGGCTTGACGATGAAGGATGCATCAAGACGAAGGCGACAAAGAAAAAGGGAGGCGTCAAAGCCCCCCTTCTATTTCAATCTGGCGTCCACGGCGAATTGACCGTGGACGACTGGAAGTTGTGTACTACGGCTGGTAAGCCACTTTCCGTCGAAGGAACTTCTTAGGATCACCGCCGACACCATCTGCCTCACGCAGCACCACGATCTCGGTGCCATCGTTGTGAGACTCAGTAGAAACGGTCGCGGTCGAATCACCGGTCCATCCCTGAAGTGCATTTGCCTTTTCAAGAGTCCAAATAAAATCAGCGGCATTCGTGCGGCGACGCACTCTCGCTCCGAGATATTCTTGTCCACCGTCGCTCCGTTCGACTGAATCAGACCAAGGTATTCCCCGCCTCTCTTCAGTGAAAAATTGGTATGCAGCTCACCACCGGTAATCCTCCGATTTTTCCCAGAAGCAAACACTACAAGATACCCACGGGATCCGATGATCGTCTCAGGTGGAAAGACCCACTTCTGAGTGTCTCCCCCATCATCGGTGAGACTCCAACCGCCAAGATCCAGCGTGTCTTCACCTTCGTTATACAGTTCGATTCAATCGACCGCGTCACCATTCTCATCCAAGAATGATCCGTCGTTGGAAGCCACGAATTCTGAGATCCAAACCTTCGCCGAGGTTTGCGTTGCGAGCAGCCCACTAAGGAGGGCTACCAATGAAAAATATGGGAGTTTTAAAGTAATGTGCGTGTGTTAATGCTAGGTAACTTTCAATAAAGCGCAAAAATGAAGCCCTGCCAAAAAAAAGCTTTCAGATATCTCCTCGTTCTTAGTCAATTTCTCAGCCCATTTATCGCTTCAGCGGAGGAAAAACGGCCCAATATCGTCCTCTTTTATGCCGACGACCTCGGCTACACCGATCTCTCCTGCCAGGGCTCGAGCTATTACAAAACGCCCCATATCGACCGAATCGGCAAGGAAGGCATCACCTTTACCAATGCTTACGCGGCTGCCGCAAATTGCGCCCCCTCCCGTGCATCGCTCTTGAGTGGACTCTACACCCCGCGTCATGGCGTGTTCACCGTAAACAACTCCGACCGCGGAAAAGCAAAACACCGCAAGCTCATCCCGATCAAAAACACCGAAGTTCTCGCCCCAAAATTCACCACTTTAGCCGAATCGCTCAAATCAGCCGGTTACCAAACCTGCATTGCGGGTAAGTGGCACGTCTCCCCTGATCCGACCAAGGACGGATTCGACACCAACTTCGGAGGCAACAAGTCCGGTCACCCCAGATCCTACTTTTCTCCCTATAAAAATCCCCAGCTCAAAGACGGCCCCAAAGGCGAGCACCTCCCCGAAAGATTAGGCCGCGACGTTTCCAACTGGATTGCCGATCACAAAGAAACCCCCTTTTTCGTCTACCTCCCTTTTTACTCCGTCCACACTCCCATCCAATCCCGCGACGACCTCGCTAAAAAATACAGTGAACGGCCAAAAACCGAACCCCATCACAATCCAAAGTATGCCGCGATGATCGAAGCCATGGATCTCGCCGTCGGCCAGGTTCTCAAAACCCTCGAGGAGCAAGATCTCAGCGACAACACCCTCGTCATCTTCACCTCCGACAACGGCCCCCACGGTAACATCTCCCGCGCCACTCCTCTTCGAGGCGTGAAAGGGATGTACTACGAAGGCGGCATCCGTGAACCCTTCCTCGCCAAGCTCCCCGGCGTCATCAAAGCCGGCAGTACCAACGACACCCCCATTCATCAAGTCGATCTCTACCCCACCCTCCTTTCCTTCGCCAAAGCGACCGGCCCGAAGCAACTCGATGGCATCGACCTCACTCCCGCGCTCAAGGGCGAACCACTTCCCGAGCGCAATCTCTACTGGCATTTCCCCGCTTACCTCCAGGGCTACGGCTTGGATGGAGGCTCAGCCTCACCCTTCTTCCGCACCACGCCTTGCGGAGTCATTCGTGATGGCGACTGGAAGCTCATTCAATATTTCGAGGACAACACTCTGGAGCTCTACAACCTCAAGGACGACCTTTCCGAGACCACCAATCTCGCGGAAAAGAATCCCGAGAAAACACAAGCCCTTCTCAAGAAGCTGCAGGTGTGGCAGACAAAAGTGAGCGCACCCATTCCCACGAAAGCGAATCCCTCTTATCGAAAGGAATAGTCGCTAGGAGCCTGTCGGAGTTAGCGCATGTTCTGGATCGGCATCCTGAGCTACCCACCGTCGAGGAAACGAACTCTCTGTTAGGAAAAGTCAGCAGCCACTTTTTACAACTCCGCAACAAGCAGAGCTCTGACAAGGATGCTTCTCTCATGTTTACCGGGTTAGCTTCTAATACTCGCCGAAAACTAGCTCGGGACTACGCTCATGCGCTCAGAGCCTTTGGCCCTGTCAAGCAAGGTGCCCGAATGCTGATTGATCGTAACCCGATGCTTACGCCCACCCTGCCGCACCTTCATGCGGCCATACCGCAGGCACCTGTGATTATGGTTTTGCGTGACCCACGCGATGTCTGTCTGAGCTTTTACATGCAGTTTCTACCCCCTAACGAAATTTCATCAAACCTTGAGTCACTCGAAAGCACCCCCAGCTACTACATCCAGGTTATGGCAATGTGGCTTAAAATCAGAAAGCATCCAGCATCTCGGGGTAAGCCAACAGCCACTTGACATCACACCCATCCAACCGACGGAAACGTCTGTGATCATGACACCAAGCTATGAAGCCGTCACCCGACCTATCAATACTAAAGCGATCGGCCGCTGGAGGAACTACAGCGCACACTTCGCCAAAGCCGAGGAAATCCTTGCGCCTGCGATTGAGGCATTTGGCTACGATTGATCGATAGCCAAATAAACATCATTCTTCCACGCCCTTGAGCTCTACGATCAAAGGATCAAACAGTCAGAAGGCCTGTCCCCACCAAGTATTCCTCCGACAAAACCGCATCTCTCCATCCCCGAGTTCTATTCCAAATATTAGTATGATTGTACCATTATCGGGTAAACTCGCGCGTCCATCGGGCCGCGGGCCTGGCCATTTTGTGTTCCTGCCTGCACATGGGGAGTTCCCAGGCACAGGCATCCGGGATCCCCGAAGCCGACCTCATTGACGGCACTTACCTGGCCCAATCCGCAAGCGGAGCCTTTCCGGATTGACGATTTTCAGCGCCTTTGATCTTTTTCAAACCGTCGCCCAGTTCCACGCGCTTCTGATCCGCAAGCGCTTGCATTTTCGACAACACCTCCGGGTTCTTTCCTTTCACATCGGTCCGCTCTCCGCGATCCACTTCCAGATCGTAAAGCCCTAGCTGAACCTGCTCCCTCCCATACTTTCCCGTGTGTCCATCCTTGCCCTGATTCGTCCGGCCATCGCGAGCATTGTGCGGAAACTGCAGCTTCCATTTCCCCATGCGCATCGACTCCAAATCATTGCCACGATAGTAGAAAAAGTAAGCTTCCTGCACCGGCTCGCTTTGCTCCCCCGTAATCACCTTCCAAGCATCCTTTCCATCGATCTCTTTCTTGGGAAGCGGTGCATCAACCAATCCCGCAATCGTAGGAAGAAGATCAATCGTCATCAAAGGAGTTTTTACCACACTACCCGCTTTGATCTTCCCCGGAAAACGCATCACGCAAGGAACACGAACTCCGCCTTCCCAACTCGTTCCCTTGCTCCCCCGAAGATCCCCTACGTTACCCGCATGGTTCCCAAAGACCATCCACGGGCCGTTGTCGCTCGTGAAAATAACGAAGGTGTTGTTCACCACCCCCTTCTTCTCGAGCGCCCTGAGCACCTCTCCTGTCGACCAGTCGATTTCTTGAATGACATCTCCAAAAACCCCCTTCTCCGATGACCCTTTCCGATCCTCCGAAACATAAAGCGGCACATGTGGCTGTGGATGCGCAAGGTAGAGAAAGAAGGGCGCATCCTTTGTTTTCTCGATAAAACTCACCGCCCGTTTCGTCAGAGTATTCGTCATCTCGCTCTGATCAAGTTCCCGACGGCTGATCTTGTCATTATCGAAAACCGGAAGATCAGGATAGCCTTTCACAAATTTGATCGGACCACGCGGCCACATGTCGTTCGAGTAAGGATAACCATGATACTCGTCGAATCCCTGATTCACCGGTAGAAATTTTTTCTGATAACCTAGGTGCCATTTGCCAAAGGCCGCTGTGGCGTAACCTTGCCCCTTGAGAAGTTCGGCAATCGTTGTTTCATTGGGATTTAGACCGTTTTTACTCCGATGCGAAAGGGCCCCGCTAATCCCAACCCGATTCGAGTAACATCCCGTCATGAGGGCCGCCCGGGAAGCTGAACACACCGCCTGCGCCACGTAAAAATCGGTAAATTTGGCGCCGTCTTTCGCTATTGAGTCAATATGCGGCGTTTTGTAACCTTCAGCTCCAAAGCAGCCAATGTCGCCATAACCAAGATCATCGCAAAAAATAATGACCACATTGGGCTTCTCGGCCGCTTTTACGAAAACGGAAAACGAGAGAAAGATCGCCAAGATGTCATTCATTTGGAAAGTCCACCACACCCGACCCGTAACAGCAATCTCCAACCTCGTCCCTGACATCGATATGCGCTCCGCCATTCTCACTCTCCTCATCGGATTCTCACCTCTCCTTTCTCTGGCTCAAGAGACGCCTGAAACAGCAAGCGATAATCCTTTGGCCGGCCATTCCCACCAAGGCCACGCCTTCAATGAGGGCCCACGCCAGGCTGGACCCCTGATGAAAAACACCGGACTTGTTCACCTTCCCATCACGACTTCCTGGGACAAGGGTCAAGCCTATTTCGACCAAGGCATCGGTCAGCTCCACGGCTTCTGGTATTATGAAGCCGAGCGCTCTTTCCGCCAAATTCTCGCTCATGACCCAAACTGTGTCATGGCCTACCTCGGGCTCACTTTGGCCAATTGGGAAAACGAAAAACGCGCCAAAAATTTTATCAAGAAGGGAACCGAACTTCAAGAGAAGGCCACCCTCACCGATCACGAAAAAGCCTATTTCGAAGCCCACAAAAAACTCTTCAGCGAAGAACCCAAGGACATTAAGAAGCGCCGTGTCAATTTCGTCCGCGATCTCGAGGATATCGTCCTCAACTTCCCCAATGACCTGGAGGCCAAAGCATTCCTCGTCTGCCGCCGCTGGCAGCTCAACCGCAAGGGAATTCAGATTCAGAGTTATGTTGGCCTCGACGCCATTCTTGAGCAAATCTTTGCCAAGTCCCCTCATCACCCAGCTCACCACTTTGCCATCCACCTCTGGGACTATCGCAATCACGCCCAGGCCCTCGACTCCGCGGCCAAGCTCGGGTCCACCGCCCCCAGCATCGCCCACATGTGGCACATGCCCGGCCATATTTATTCCAAGGCAAAGCGCTTCCACGACGCCGCCTGGCATCAAGCCGCCTCCGCCTCGGTCGATCACGCGCACATGCAAAAGAACTATCTTCTGCCCGATGAGATCCACAACTACGCCCACAACAACCAGTGGCTCGCGCAAAACTACACCTACCTCGGCAACGCCACCGCCGCAGTCGAAATGGCGCAGTCCCTCCTCGCCAACCCCCGTCACCCCCGCCTCAACACCGCCACCAAAGGAGGCTCATCCAGCCGTTACGGCCGCAGCGAGCTCATCAAGATCCTCGAGACTTTCGAACTCTGGCCTCAAGTCATCGCCCTTTCGAAAACCCAGTGGCTCGAAACACTTGATAAAGTAGACGATGACCGCTCGCGCCTCCGCCTCATCGGACTCGCCCACTTCCATCTTCAGAAGAAAAACGAGCTCAACGTGACCATCGGCCAGCTCGACGCGTTCCACAAAAAAGCAGTCGCCCAGCAAAAAGAAGACGAAGACAAAGCCCGCGAAAAAGCGACCAAGGAAAAGAAAAACGAAAAAGACCTCAAGAAAGCCGTCACCGATGCCGGCAAGAATGCTAAGAAAAGCACGGATGCTCTCGCCAAAATCCTCGGCGAGCTGCGCGGTTGCCTTGCCGAACTCAATGGCGATCAAGAAGCCGCCAAAAAATCACTCAGCCACGTCAATAACGCTACCGTGAAGATGCGACGTCAGCTCGCGCTCGGCGATCTCGAAGAAGCCCGCAAAGCTGCTGAAAAGAAACTCAGCGGCGACGATAAAAAAACCGTCGAACTAGCCCAAGGCATCGAAACCTTTTACCGATGTCAAAAAGAAGACGCCAGCAAGGTGAAGGAAGCTTTCGGAAAGCTGCGCGCCATTTCCTCCGAGATCGCAATCACCACTCCTCCCTTCGCTCGCCTTGCCCCAATCGCCAAGAAACTTGGCTACCCCGAGGACTGGCGTCTCGCCAACGTCCCAGCCGAAGACCTCCTCCCCCGACCAAAACTCGATTCACTCGGCCCCGTCCATTGGACCCCACCCGCCGCCAAGCCCTTCGACCTCCCGGACCAAAATAAAAAGTCGGTCTCACTATCCGACTACCAAGGTAAGCCCTTCATCCTCGTCTTCTATCTCGGCGCCGGCTGCCTCCACTGCACCGAGCAACTCACCGCCATGGCCGATCGCTATCCCGAGTTCGAAAAGGCCAAGCTTCCCATCCTCGCGATCTCCACCGACAACGTCGCAGACCTTAAGATATCACAGGACAACTACGAAAAAGGAACCATCCCCTTCCCTCTCATCTCCGATGAAAAAAAGGACGTCTTCAAAGCCTACACCGCCCACGATGACTTCGAGAACCAGCCACTCCACGGCACCTTCGTGATCGACGGAAAAGGCCGCGTCCTCTGGACCGACATTTCCGCCGACCCCTTCATGGATATCGATTTCCTCATCGAAGAAGCCAACCGCCTCCTGGAACTCCATCCCTAGGTCAGATATCCTTCCTAACTTCCAACTCCACCCGTGCACCTTCGTCTTTGGTCCCGACCATGCCGAGGTATAAACGGCCGCCCCCCGGTTCCCGAAGTCGCAATGCTCCTAATCAACCATCAGCGTGATCGAATCCTCCGTCTCGATCTCCATTCCTTGAACCACTCCATCGGAAGCCAACGCCACCACTACTGACACCGGCCTTGCAACTTTCTCCATCGCCCGAACATGAAAATCAATGTGGTGCGCATTAAGGTAGTAATTGACGTTACTCGATTTCCCTGCCTGAGCGGTTAAGCTCTCCAGTTGGTCACTTCCGCTAGCTCATATAGGATTGAAAGAAGAAAGATCTCCGCGATCGTGAATCGGTGGCGTTGTTATCTTTTTCTTATTCGCCTTTGCCCTCTCCTCATGATTTGAGGCTCAAAAATGAATGAATGAATGACTACTATTGGACTTATCGCATTGGCAGTGTTGATCCTATTTGTGCTCGTCACCTTAGTTGCTCCTTTCCGGACTTGCCTCGGACGATTACTTTTCGCCCCAGTTAAGTAGCAGCGCGCTCCGCTCCTGTGGCTACCTGACCTGGGCTACTATCCTTAGACCATCGCCTTGAGACGCTCGCAAACTTCCTGCACGTTCGCCCGTGAGTTGAATGCGGAGATGCGGAAGAAGCCTTCGCCTGCCGCTCCGAATCCGGAACCAGGAGTCACGACAACTTGCGCGCCTTCGAGCATCTTATCAAACATCCCCCAGCTGGTAACGCCCTCAGGACAGCCAACCCAAACGTAAGGAGCGTTTTGACCACCCCAAACCTGAAGGCCAAGAGCTTCGCAAGCGTCCTTGAGAAGCTTCGCGTTCGTCATGTAGTGCTTCACGAGCTCTGCCACTTCGGCCTTTCCAGCCTCGGAGTAAATCGCTTCGGCACCGCGCTGCACGGGGTAACTTGCGCCGTTAAACTTGGTCGAGTGCCGACGACTCCAGAGCTCCTTCAGCGGCACTCTTTCGCCGGAGGCGGTGGATCCGGTGACGGTCTCGGGAATGACGGTGTAGGCACAGCGGACGCCGGTGAAACCACCGTTTTTGGAGAACGACCGGAACTCAATCGCGCAATCCTTGGCACCCTCGATCTCATAAATAGAACGCGGAATGCTGCTGTCCTGCACGAAGGCCTCGTAGGCCGCATCGTAAAGAATGACGGCATCATTTTCTTTCGCGTAAGCGACCCAGGCTTCGAGCTGCTCGCGCGTCGCTGTCGTGCCCGTCGGGTTGTTCGGGTAGCAAAGATAGATCAGGTCGACCTTCTCCTCGGGAATGGCGGGAACGAAGCCGTTCTCAGCCGTGCACTTGAGATAGACAAGTCCCTCGTATTCGCCCGCCTCGTTTGCCTCACCGGTGTTACCAGCCATGACATTGGTGTCGACGTAGACCGGGTAAACAGGATCGGTGACGGCGATTTTGTTTCCCTCCCCGAGGATATCGAGAATGTTGCCCGAGTCACACTTGGAACCATCTGAGACGAAAATGTCACCGGCATCGATCCCGAGACCAGCGTAGGCATTTTCGGCAATCGATTCGCGAAGGAAGGGATAGCCCTGTTCGGGACCGTAACCGCGGAAGGTGCCACGATTACCGAGTTCATCGACCGCCTTTTTCATGGCCTCGCGGGCCGCAACAGGGACGGGCTCGGTGACGTCACCGATACCACAACGGATAAGACGCTTGGCCTTTTCCGGCTCAGCGTCGGTGTATGCGTTTACGCGGCGGGCGATTTCCGGGAAAAGATACCCCGCCTTCAGCTTAAGAAAGTTTTCGTTGATGCGTGCCATGACGGGCTTGGAATAACGGCGATCAAGAAAACCCGCAATGGAAATTACGATTTATGGGTAACCACAACCGGAATGAAGTGGAGATGGCCAACGGCAAATGAATAGGATGGATGGGATACTTGGGTTGGGGAGCTTCTCATCCTGTCGCACAAGCGCTGGATAAACGTAATACTGACGCAGCGTATCCTTGTAGATCGTGCTCTTCCAGTCGTGGCAAGTCACTTTTCCATGCAGAACTCCCGGCTTCTCCTGAGAGTCGGCCCCCAACTTGCATTTTGTCTGGGAGAGAGAAAGGGACGGAAGGAGGACTAAAAGTGAGGCACATTTGAGCATTAGAGGATCAAAAAAGATGAACGACGGGAGAGGAAAGGACGAAAGCTGCTTAGAAATGGCCTTCCTCAACCGTAAGAAATCCCCGTGAAAGCACTCTGCCTCCTTCCTCTTCTCCTCGCACCTCTCTTTGCCGCGCCCAAACCCGACAAATTGATCCCCTTTAAGAAAGTCGGTGATGTCGAACTCAAACTGCACGTTTTTAATCCAAAAGGTCACAAAGCGAGCGACTCCCGCCCGGCCATCGTCTTTTTCTTCGGAGGAGGCTGGAACGGCGGATCACCCTCACAATTCTACCCACAAAGCGCCCACCTTGCTTCCCTCGGAATGGTGGCCATCAGCGCCGAGTATCGCGTAAAATCCCGCAATGGAACAACTCCTCTCGAATGCGTCCAAGACGGCAACTCCGCCATCCGCTGGGTCCGGACCCACGCCAAGGAACTGGGCATCAATCCGAAAATGATCGCAGCCGGAGGGGGCTCCGCCGGAGGTCATGTCGCAGCAGCCACCGGCACCACCAAGGGCATTTTTGAAAAAGGCGAAGACCTTCTCGTGAGCGCGCAACCCGATGCCCTCGTGCTCTTCAATCCCGTTTTCGATAATAGCAAGGAAGGCTACGGCTACGACCGAGTAAAATCCTACTGGAAGAGAATTTCCCCCCTCCACAATATCGACAAGAACTGCCCTCCCACCATCGTCTTCCTAGGAACCAACGATAGCCTCATCCCGACCTCCACCGCCGAAAAATACCGTCGGGCGATGGAAAAAGCGGGCGTCCGCTGCGATCTCCACCTCTTTCAGGGCGAACTTCACGGATTTTTCAACAAGAGCAAATATAATGAAACCGTCACCGCGATGAGCGCCTTCCTCAGGGAACTGGGATACCTCCAGTAAATGGTATTTTAGCCTTCGTGGCCAAAAATTTCGATAGAAGCGATCACAACTTTTGGAGACCCTTGCATGCCTCTGTCATTGGGCCACGCTCGACGGGACCCCCACCCCGCAAGAAGTGCCAAGCTTCGATAGGCGCACAATACGAGAAACGATAGAAGAATTGAGACAATTTGCGCCGTCCCAGTTGAGTGGGGCATTTGTCAAGTAGATGGAAATCTTTCCCCCATATTTCAAAGATAAGAAAGAATTGGACCGTTTTCTTCGTTTGTTATTGCGAGCCAGTCTCAATAGCGCTTCACTAACCCCACTCCCATGAATTCTTTCGCCCTCGATCTCAAACGTGATTCCGCCCTGACCCTGAGTCAGGCTGCGGTCGGTTGTGAGTTTCAGATCAAGCAAGTAGAAGGCTCCGCTTGTCGCCAGCTTCGCGAAATTGGCTTCTGCGAACAGATGCGGGTGAAGAAAATCACCAACGGCCGGAACATGCTCTGCACCGTCTGCGGAACGCGATTGGCCCTGAGTAAGGACCTTGCTGACCAAATCCAGGTGGTTCCGGCCTGATCGACCTGACAAATGAGTTCCTCATCTCTGGAAGCCCGAATTGCTCTGGTTGGCCATCCCAACGCGGGAAAAACAACCCTATTCAACGCTTTCACGGGCCAGCGCCAAAAGGTGGGAAACTATTCAGGAGTCACCGTTGAAAAAGCCTCCGGGGAATTCTTTACCCCGCACGGAAATCGTTTCGAACTCGTCGATCTCCCCGGCTGCTATTCTCTCTCGCCCAATTCACCCGATGAAATGGTGACCCGGGACGTCCTTCTCGGAGTGCAAGAGGGAGAGGAAATTCCAGACCTTGTCCTTTGCGTCCTCGACGCCTCGAATCTCGAGCGCCACCTCAATCTCTTACTGCAGGTCATCGATCTCGGCTACCCGGTGATCGCCGCTCTCAACAAGATCGATCAAGCGGAAGCACAGGGACTTCGACTCAACCCGACCGCGCTCACCGAAACTCTCGGGGTTCCCTTTGTCCCTCTTTCCGCACTCACCGAAAAAGGCTTCGTGGCACTAAAGCAATCGCTGCGCTTTCCCTTCCCCGCGCCTGGCGATCGACACTGGCACGGATCGCACGCGGTCGAAGAATCTCTCCGCTCTCTCGAAAAGGTCGCCACCGAAGCAGGACTCGAACGTCCCGCCGCTCACGCCCTCCAGCTTCTCTCCGATCCCAGCTACCAAGACTCGGACCATTTGCCCGAGGCGCTTCGCGAAGCGGCGAAAAAGGGATCCCAACTCGCAGGAGAAATTTCCCAGGTCCGTGGAGAATTTGTCCACCGTGCGGTCGAAGCAGGCCTGCGTCGACCCGACGAAAAATCGCTTCAACTCACCGATAAGATCGACGCCTACGCGCTTCACCGTTTCTGGGGATGGGGCTTTTTCTCCGCCATCATGCTCACTGTTTTCTGGAGCATTTTCCGTTTTGCCGAAATTCCCATGGGCCTCATCGAAGAAGCCCAGGGCGCGCTCGGCAACTGGTTTGGCAGCTTTTTCGCCGAAGGCGATTTCCGCAGCCTGCTCGTCGATGGAGTCATCGGCGGGGTCGGAGCGGTCGTCGTCTTTCTCCCGCAAATCCTCCTCCTTTTCTTCTTCATCAGTCTGCTTGAAAGTAGTGGTTACATGGCGCGCGCCGCCTTCCTCATGGACAGCGTGATGAGTCGCGTGGGCCTCTCGGGAAAGTCCTTCCTCCCACTCCTCTCCGGTTATGCCTGTGCCATCCCCGGCATCATGGCCACTCGCAGCATTCCCAGTGCCAAGGAACGACTCGCGACTATCCTCATCCTCCCGTGGATGTCCTGCACCGCCCGCCTTCCCGTCTATCTCCTGCTCGTGCCCCTGCTCGTTTCGGGCACCGGAGCGCAAACGCTCACTCTTTTCGCGATCTACGCCTTGGGCACCATCACCGCCCTCCTCGCCGCAAAATTCCTCAAGCCGCGACTCGGCCCCGCCGAAGCTCCGCAATTCATGCTCGAGCTTCCGCCCTACCAGAAACCCGACTGGGGCTTCATCCTCCGACAAGTTTGGGACCGCGCCTTTTCCTTCCTAAAAAAAGCAGGAACGCTCATTCTCGGAATCTCGATCCTGCTCTGGTTCCTCGAAACTTATCCCAAATCGGATTCCGCCGACCCAGCGGACCAGCGCGAAGCCTCCTTCATGGGCATGGCTGGAAAGGTGATCGAACCGGTTGTCAAACCCCTCGGCTGGGATTCACGCACCGGAACCGCCATGCTCACCTCCTTCGCCGCCCGCGAAGTCTTCGTGTCCTCGCTCTCGATCTCCTACGCAGTCGATGAAGAGGCAGACGGCGCTGAAGACAAACTCCGCGACCGCCTTGCCTCCGCCAAAAAACCCGACGGTTCTCCCCTGTTCACACCGCTGGCCATTCTTTCGCTTCTCATCTTTTACATCTACGCCCTCCAGTGCCTCCCCACTACCGCAGTGGTAAAACGTGAGACCAACTCCTGGAAATGGGCCCTCGGCCAACTTGGAGGAATGACCCTCTTCGCCTACCTCGCCGCCCTTGCAGTCTTCCAAATCGGCTCTTTATTCTAGCGATGAATTGGCAAACTCCCGCAGCAATTGGCATCGTTTTCATCGCTCTGTTCTTCCTGGTGCGAGGAAGCGCAAAGAAAAAAGGATGCGGTGGAAGCTGCGACTGCGCGAAGGATGAGGGTTCTCAAAAAAAATCTGAGAGAATCTGTCTTTAAAAAACTCTAATTAGCTCAACCCTGAGAAGAGACTTTTGAACACAGATTTTTCCGAACTTTTGGACACGCTTTGATTAGAACCTTACTGCACAGATTTCGCTAGCGATGAAATCTTTACAGAGCTCCGCTTGCACCCCCCCAAACCTGTGCTTTCTTCAGTAGTGAAATTTCTTCTTCTCCCACTCCTTGCTCTCGTCTCCTCCTGCTCCCTTCCAGCTGAGGACACAGCCGACCCGCCAACCTACGACGACGAAGCGTCTCTTCCCGAAGGTTGGCCCAAGCCCGGACCCTACAACAAAGTCTCCGAGAAAGAATACCCCGCCTACCGCGCAGCCTTCACCGATGGAAAAGGCTCCATGACTTCATTCTGGAGGCTCTTCGGCCACATCAAAAAGAACGACATCCCGATGACCGCTCCCGTGGAAATGGCGATGAAAGAAGAAGGAGAAGGTAAAATGAAAATGGCTTCGATGGGCTTCCTCTACCAAAACACCGGGGTCGGTGAGATCGGCAAAGACGGTGAAAAGATCGAAATTCGCGACATCCCCAAAGAAAAAGTCCTCAGCTACACTTGGATGGGCGGACGAAACGACAAGAGCCTCAAAATCGCAAAAGCTGCTCTGGAGACGGCCCTTGCCGAGAAAAATCTCACCTTAAAATCTTTCCGCCTCCTCGGCTATAATGGCCCGGGAACTCCTACAAAAAAGCGCACGCACGAACTTCAGGCGCTCCTGAAGTAGAATTCTCTTCATTCCTTTTTGGGAAGCTTGTCCTCCCAAATGTGGAGTTCGTAACCCGGCCCCAAGCCTCCGATCTCTTCGAGAAGCTGCGCACACTCAGAGCGCCACTCGGCGTAATTGGGGGCTTGCCATTTTCCAGAACTGCGTGGAAAAATGAGGTAAGTCACCGAGACGTCTGAAACAGGACGATTATAGGGTGTGGCACTGCTGTTTAATTCTTTCGCGAGACGCAGGCTCCCTTCGCCCACCTTGAAGGTCGGCCCTCCATCCCCCACAATCGCAGGATAGGCCTTCTTCCCGTGAATGACGCAAACGTAGTCACCCACATTCGGCCCGTAGGGATCGTCGCGGTCTTTGATAAAGTTCACCGGAATGACGACGAAGGGATCATACTCGGCGATTAGGAAAGAGCGATTTTGCATATCCTCGATCCCCCTCCGCAGCATCTTGATGCGGTCCCGCAGCCAGACCTTCCGCGTCGACGTCGTCGCCGGATCGGCCAGCTCTTTATTTGCAGCCTCGACCCGCGTTTTCCAACCGGTAGCCATCGGATTTCCCACCGCACCCGTCTTAGGCCAGCCGTAGCTCGTGAAGGGTTGATAGTGAGTCGAATTGACAATTTCATCCGGCATTTGAGCAAGGCGATCGCCATCCGACCCGTCGGCCACAACGTCCATGTCACTTTGCATCAGAAACACCATCCGCTTCGTCACCGGGTGCTCCATTTGCAGCATCGTCTGACAATCGTAGTAATTGTGCTTCGACAGGAGTTCATCTAATTGGGAAGCACTTGCCTGAAGACGCTCCGCTTTATTCTGATAAAGAGTGGTGTAAAAATGCGAGACTTTGGCCGTTTCCAAAAGTCGCGGCAATCCGGGGAGCATGTCGCTCAAATTTGGATTCACCTTCTGAACCTCCTCCACCGTGATCGCTGCTTTAGGCTCCGCTAAAACCAGCATGAAGTTCGCAGCATAAGAGCCGGGTCGCTCGCGTTCCGCCGAGGCCAACCCACCTGGCTCAAGCGTCACCCCTGATTTAAAATCGAAACCGCTGGAAGTCCGAGCGATATCTATCCCCTTCTCCACTTGGTAGTAGCTTCCTTTGGGAACGACAATTTTTTCGATCACGCGGTCCTTATAGATCACCCTGGTTTCGACTTTGGGAGGCAATTCCACCGGATCAGGAGATGAGGAAAGACCCAATTCTCGCCGCACCTTCTCGGGAAAAGGACTCAGAAACAGAAGCACTAACGCGAAAGAAAGCACCAACAAAAGAAAAGTCAGCCAGGGAAAGGAACGTTGGGAAGCTCGAGAGCGGACGCCGTCGAGTTCGTAGGGATCAGGTCGTTGTGCCATGGGGAGGTCGGGAGGTTAGCAAATCTCTCGAACGGCTCAATTCCCGAACATTATTTTTCCTCCACCTCAACACAACCCGTCCAGTGATCGAGCTGCGACAAACAAAGATTCGCAAGCGCGAAGTCCGTCTTGAGTTCAGTAAACTCAGCGCGCGCCATTTCAAGCTCTCCACCCTTGAGCGCCGCCAGAGCCTTCCGGAATCCCTCTGGCACCATGGTCTCATGCGAAAAAAGTCCTATCGCGTCCCGCAGTCCCCTCAAACGACAATCTCCGAGCGAACTCATTCCCATCGTCCCCTCCGAAACAAGAGCCTCGGAAACAAGCAAAGGCAGATCGGCCTGCCGGGTGAAGCTTTCGATCCGTGACACGAGATTCACCGCATCCCCCAAGACGGTAAAGTCTGCCCGACTCCGACAACACCCTCATCTACAAAGGCTGGCTCGATGCCGTCTACCTCCGCGGTTATCCGCTTCGTCGCCGCCGGGGCTAACAGCAGCTTCCAAAGCCCGTAATGGCCCGCTCACTTCACCAGCGTCATCGGAGTAGGAACTGACGCCTTAAATCGTAAATCCCTCCAGCGCCAACGCGGCTCCCTCATCGAACTCGCCATCGGAGGACAGGAAGAATAAGCGCTTTGGCCCAGCGGTCCCACCCCCGAAGTCATGGGCTCGTCCTTCGCAGCCCCTTGGGTCCACCCCCTTCTAGCAAGAGTCCTTTCGGTCTATCCAGAACTCTCCCCGGCAGTCGTAAAATCGCTCCCCATCGAAATTGCTGAAGAATAGACGAATTCTGTCTTGCCAAAAATGCCAAGATCACTCAGCTTCCCGCCGACCTCACAGTCGGCGGGGAGTAGCTCAGCTTGGTAGAGCGCTGCGTTTGGGACGCAGATGTCGCAGGTTCGAATCCTGTCTCCCCGACCACTAACTAGACTTTTTGCAGCCTGTTGGTACAGATAAGGGTTCCTTCATTCTCGTAATGACGATTGAGTGAAACAAAGTCTCCACCACCTCCCGTCGTTTGGACGACGTGATTTTTTATAAAGAAGGGGTAAAAACCCAGCCTACCCCGATAGCAATGGGCTGATTGATCGTTGACCCATGCTGCTCTTTTGACGATTTAAAGGCGCATTTTGAAAAAGTGCGAAATAAATGGCCAATCATTCTTCGAACCAAACTCAGTAAATGAGAAATTCGCGCGATGGCCATTCAGACGACTGAAGATCAGTCCCAACAAGAAGAATTCGTTTCGCTTTATGTGAGAAATGAAGCTGCGGCGTTTTTGATATCTCCACCAACGATGGCACCGCGATCCGTAATCCACTCGTGGTGACCAATCTCCAAGCTTTTGTGATCACCCTAGAAAAAATCAAAAGGGTCGCGGTTTCCAAGCAAGAGGTCGTGGTTGCCCTTGCCACGACTTCCTGAGGATCGTCTCTCTTCTTGGCCAGCCTCGCCCATGGGCCGATCAATATCCAGTTTTATGGTTGAAGCGGATACTCCATTGAAAACTCAATTAACCAAGTTTCATGAACCCATTTATCACTCACAATCTCCGCCTTCTAGGAATCCGAAGCTTCATCAAGAAAAACCACAAAACTACTCTTAGTTTTATTCCCAATTCATTCCCACATCCACCGTTTCGTCTGCCGTAGCCCGAAGAGCGAAGATGGAACCTCGTAGAGCGTAGGAGTCCCACCCTCCGCTGCCACGCTGCCACGCGTGAGACTTCCCCTCTGATCACTTCGGTAAAACATCCCGCCACCCCTTTCCACGATTCAGCATCAACGACAAGGTCTCCGCCGTTTCACCAGCTCCCCCACCATCTAACAGATTTTCCAATTCCCCAGGATCTTCCGCTCGATCATAAAGCTCCCGAGCTACCACCTCTTCACCTCGAATCCACTCAATATAGCGATACTTTTTCGTTCTAATCGTATAGCCTTTCGCCTTGCCTCTTCCGAACTGCGAAAACGCCGCCGACTTCCATTCCCACTCCGGATTTTCAAGCAATGGTGCCACGCTCGTCCCTTCAAGCTGCTTCCCGACATCCAATCCGCAAAGATCCACCAGCGAAGGATAAACATCCACCAACTCCACCAGCGCTTGCGACTTCTTCCCCGCCATCTTCATCCCCGGTTTCCGAAAAATTAGCGCCACCCGGGTATCGAGTTCATAGTTCGTCGTCTTTCCCCACAGCCCTTTCTCCCCCAAATGATACCCATGATCACTCCAAAGCACCACAAGGGTATTCTCAGCCAAACCATTCCTTTCCAAGGCCTCCATCACCCGTCCGATTTGCGCATCAATATAGCTGATACAGGCATAATAGGCATGCTTCGTCTCCCGCTGATTCGCTTCCGAGAAGCCCCCCTTTTTCGGCTGATTAGTATAACGCCGCTTTTCCCCCGAACCATGCCCCGCCATCGTGGGTGCCCCTCTCGGCCACTCCTGATGCTCCGCAAGCTCGATCTCCGACCGCTCATAAAGATCAAAATATTTCTTCGGCGCAACGTAAGGCGAATGCGGCTTGATAAACCCTACCGCTAAAAAAAACGGCTCCTCCTTTTTCTTCCCAAAACCATCGAGATATTCCACCGCCCGCTTTGCCACCTGTCCGTCATAAAGCACATCATCCTCCACCGGAGCCGCTTCCTCCAGCGGACCGAACACCAGGTAGTTCTCCCAATCCTCGATGGGCTTCTTCGGAAACATCTTCCGATAAATCCCCTGCGCCGCTTCGATCCCCTCCTCGGTATAATAGTACCGCGGTCCCGGTCGAAAAGCCGGCACACTCCAGCTCTCCGGATCACCCATCACATCCCACTTCGGAGCCATCCCCTTCGGAAACACCCCGTGATTGATCTTCCCGCACGCCGCCGTGAAGTAGCCCTCCTTCTTAAAAAATTGCGGCAGCGTCACCACTCCCGGATTCACATCCCGATAGTGCGCATGGTTCCCATGAATTCCGACCGAATCCGGACGCAGCCCGCTGAGAAGGCTCGCCCTCGATGGCCCACAGATCGCTTGCTGACAGTAGGCCCGCTCAAAAATCATCCCGCTCGAAGCAAGCCGGTCAATATTCGGGCTCTTCACCTGCTCCGACCCATAACAGCCCAATTCAGGACGCATATCGTCCACCGCGATCATCAGGACATTCAAGCGCTCTCCCTGTGAGATCCCCGTAAGAAACCCCAGTCCCAAAACAACCCGTCTGAACATAGCGAAACCATCCCCTTCTTTCATCCCTTCCACAATGCCACCTCTCTGGTCCCACCACCAAACCAAATCTCCCCGCCAAAGTCCGCCGCAGCCTAAAAGGCGAAGGAGGAAACCAAGCCCCCTCAATCAGGCCGTTCAAATCTCACTATTCATGTTCAAATCTCAAATTTCATTCCCTTTCTTCTCCTTGTCACCCCAACTCATCCTGCCACGCTTCCCCGTATGTTTCGAATTTCCATCTTTGGGTTTCTTATTTGTTTAGCATTTAGCGTTTCAAATTTAGGATTTGCTGCGCAGCAGCCCCACATCATCCTCGTCATGGCCGATGACCAAGGCTACGCCGACTGCGGCTACACCGGTCACCCTTTCGTCCAGACTCCCCACCTCGACGACATGGCCAAGCACTCCGTCGTCTTCGACAACTTCCACGCCGCCGCTCCCGTCTGCTCCCCCACCCGCGCCGCCGTCCTCACCGGCCGCCACCCCATCCGGACCAACGTTCCCAACCACGGCCATTATCTCCGCCCTCACGAAATCACCATCGCCGAAGCCCTCAAAAACAACGGCTACCTCACCGCCCATTTTGGGAAATGGCACATCGGCTCCGTCCAAAAAGAAAGTCCCACCAGCCCCGGCGGCCAAGGCTTCGACCACTGGCTCACCGGCCTCAACTTCTTCGACCGCGACCCCTACCTTTCTCTCAACGGCACCCACAAACAACTCAAAGGCCAAGGCTCCGTCATCACGATGGATCACGCCATCGACCATCTGAAAAGACACGCCACCACCAAGCCCACCTTCACCGTCATCTGGTTCCCCTCACCCCACGATCCCCACCGCGAAACATCCTCAAAACCCGAGCTCTACAAAGGCAAACCGCACGCCGGTTATTTCCAGGAAATCACCCTCCTTGATGAGCAAGTCGGCCGACTCCGCCAAACCCTCCGCGACCTAAAGATCTCCGACGATAGCCTCCTCTGGTACACCTCCGACAACGGCGGCCTCGTCAAAGAATCCTCCGGCGGCCGCGAGCGAAAAGGCTCCGTCTACCAAGGCGGCCTCCGCGTCCCCTCCCTCATCGAATTCCCTGCCCGCTTCAAACCAAAAACAATCTCCACTCCAACCATCTCCTCCGACATCTATCCCACCATCCTCGCCCTCACCGGAACCAGCGTCGAAAACCAACCCCGCCTCGATGGCATCGACCTCACCTCCTTCATTGATGGCAAGACCACCAAGCGCCCTAAACCTATGGGCTTCTGGCATCATTTCACCAACGGCCAAGCCACCTTCAGCGATCGCTTCATCAAGCAACTCATGGAAGCCCAACAAGCAGGTAAGGAAACACCCCTCCCCCAAAGGCTCTTTAAAAACGTAAACGAATTCCCAACCTACTCCAAAACCGCCCATCAAAAAGGCCACGCCGCGCTCACCGATTGGCCCTACAAAGTCCACGCCATTTACAACAAAAAGAAGACCACCTGGGAACTCTACAACCTCAAAAAGGATCCCATGGAAACAACCAACCTCGCCACAGAAGACCCCGACCGCCTCGCCGATCTAAAATCAAAACTCACCACCTGGCAACAATCCGTCCTCTGCTCCCACGAAGGCAAAGACTACTCAAAAAAATAATAATCTCCCTATTCAACTAATTCCCCCTGCTGCCCTGCGTGAGACATCCTTCCCCTCTGGTCTCATTTCCCCACCAACATTTCCAGTTCGCAGCCCAAAATCTTCTCCATAGTCTGGAAAACAGATTTACCATGAACCTTCCCGACTCCAAAAAACGCATTGCCCGGCTCAAACACTTGCAAGCTTGGGAAACACACTCCGCCCGAGTGCTCGGCGGCTGGCTTCCCGCCATCCGGCTCTGGGAAGCGAAGCACGAAGTCGGCCTTCACCTTTGGCAGGATCTCGAAACCTCTCGCGAAATCCGCACTCGTCTCTGGGAACTCCGAGTCAATCGCCCCGACACCTCCGCCGTAACCGCCGCCGTGCTTCCAGCCATTCAAATTCTTGCAAGCGCCCAACACGACTTCGAACTCATCGCCGGAATCTATCTCGGCGTCAAACAAGCCCTCGCCCAAGCTTACCGCGATTATCTTGCCGAAACCCACGCCACCTGGGACGCCCCGTCCATCGACATTCTCACCCGCGCCGCTTCGCGAAAAGAATCCCAAATTGAATGGGCCGAGGCCTACCTCCAGCAGGTTGCTTCCAAAGAAACCGATCAGCATCTTGTCCAGCGCTGGACCACCTTCACGCGCGAACTCGTCGAAGCCACTGGAACTCTCACCAGCAAGACTCCACCCGTCGAACTCCCCACCCCTCCTCCCGGATATTCCTCAGCTCTTCCCTTCGGCGAAGCAAAACGCGACTCCCGCTTCAAAGTCCAACTCCAGGGATTCGAACGCCCCTCAATCGACGACGAAAAAGCGCACACCCTCTGGCAATTCGTCTCCTACACCATGGAAATGCAAGCCGCCGAAACCCTCGGTTCCGTCCTCTGGGAAGTCGATGGAATGGACTGGGAATTCTATTACGACATCGCCCGCCACTGTTACGACGAATGCCGTCACTGCAAAATGGGCGAAGAACGCGTCCGCGAGCTCGGCCATGAGATTCACGAGTTCCCCCAGTTCGTCGGAAACTACGCTTGGCGCCAAATCTACGACCCCATGCGACGCTACGCCATGCTCACCTACATCATCGAGCAGGACTCTTTCGCCCTCAAACACGAGACCTATAAAAACTACGTCCAGCTCAACGACCACGCCTCCGCCGAAGCGATCCTCTACGACATCATCGACGAAACCATGCACGTCCGCTGGGGCACCAAATGGGTCGGCAAACTCATGGAGCATCAAAAGGAAACCCTTTCCCTCGACGACATCATTTCCGAATGTCGCCAAGCCGTCCTCGATAACTCCCTCGCTCCTGCCCAGCGATCTTCTGCAAAAAAGTGAATGGCGCAAATCCTCCCGTTCAACCTTGTATCGCCCCCTAATTGGTCCTAAAAAAGACCAATAAAGAAATTCCTTTCTTCAAAGCCTCTCCAAATTGCCCCACTCCTCACGACCCGAATTCAAAAGGGAGAACAGACAACTGCTCTTCCTTCCGAACGAGTTCTGGCAGAAGAATACCTTGTGAGCCGAACCTCGATCCGTTCGGCCTTGGATATCCTCGAAGAAAAAAACATCATTTCGCCACCGGAGAGCACTCGAAGGCAGACATCCTCATCTTCAGCAACATCGACACCCCAAATGCCACCCGCGAAAACGGGACCGTCTGGGCCTGTTTCGATGGCGGAAAAACTTGGCCCGTTAAACGCCTCATCCTCCCCGGCCCCAGCCGCTGGCCGCCCCGGCACCTCCTCAGAGGGCTTCATCTACCTCCACGGGGAGAACATCGCCAGAAAATCATCTTCGAAAAATCTCATCTCCGACCTCTCCAAAAATTGAACCAAGCCCCTTCCCTCGAAGTCCACCTTCCGCTTCGATACCAAGACCTTCACCTGGACCGCGAAATAGGTTCTTGTCAGAGCGGCACCCTTTTCACCAATCTCCAAAATGCCGATTGATCTCCGCAGCGATACCGTCACCCGTCCCACTCCCGAGATGCTGGCAGCGATGGCCTCGGCAGAAGTGGGCGACGACGTCTTCGGCGACGACCCCACCGTCATCCGACTCGAAAAGCTCGCCGCTTCTTTGCTCGATAAGGAAGCCTCGATATTTGTCCCGAGCGGAACGCAAAGCAATCTCTGCGCCCTCCTCACCCATTGTCAACGCGGCGACGAATACCTCGTCGGACAAAGCGCTCACGCCTACCTCTTCGAAGGCGGCGGCGGCGCGGTATTCGGCGGCATCCAACCACAGCCGATCGATCAGGAAGAGGACGGCACCCTAGATTTAGAAAAACTCGCAAGCCTCGTGAAGCCCGATGATTTTCACTACGCGCGCACCCGCTTGCTCTGCCTCGAAAACACCACCTGGGGCAAAGTCCTCCCGATGGAGTATCTTGCAAAGGCGCGACAATTCGCCGACGAGCACGGCCTCGCGCTGCACCTCGATGGAGCTCGCATCTTCAACGCCGCAATCGCCTTGGGAAAACCTGCCGCCGATATTGCCAAACCCTTCGACTCCGTCTCCCTATGTCTCTCAAAAGGCTTGGGTGCACCCGTCGGATCGGTCCTCGTTGGCTCTGCCGATTTTATCAAACAAGCCAAGCGCTGGCGAAAAATGCTGGGCGGAGGAATGCGACAGTCCGGCCTCCTCGCCGCCGCCGGAATCCATGCCCTCGAAAACCACGTTGAGCGCCTCGCTGAAGATCATCAAAACGCTTCCCTTTTGGCCGAAGGACTTGCCGCCCTTGAGCACATCCAAGTCGACCCCGTCCAAACAAACATAGTCTTTGCAACCATCGACGACGCAAAATTGCCAGCACTCCTCGACCACCTCAAAAGGCAAAACATTCTTGCGGCCGGATACACCGGAGAGAAAGTGCGCCTCGTCACCCACCTCGGAATCACCGCAGCAGATATCGAAACCGCCCTCGCCGCCTTTGCCGAGGGACTGGCTTAGTTTCCCCTCTTTAACCTATGAACACTCCATCGCTCCCAGCCCTAATCCTCGCCCTCACTCTTCCCTTAGCTGCTCAGTCCACTAGCGAAGTCCATTCCGAAAAAACGATCACTAAAATCGCCTTCGGCTCCTGCAATAACCCCCGCGACAAAACCCCGGCCATCTTCAACGCCGTCATCGCTAAGCAGCCCGATGTCTTTGTCTTCCTCGGCGACAACATCTACGGCGACACCAAGGACATGGACGTCTTGAAGAAAAAATACCAGGAACTCGAAGCAGTGGAAGACTTCCGCAAGCTCCGCGAATCCACCACCATGCTCGCCACCTGGGACGACCACGACTTCGGCACCAACGACGGAGGAAACACCTACCCAAAGCGAAAAGAATCCCAGCAGATCTTCCTCGATTTCTTCAAAGACCCAGCCGGCTCACCACGACGCACACGCGAGGGCATCTACGCCTCCTACTCCTTCGGTGAAAAAGGAAAGACCTGCCAAATCCTCGTCCTCGACACCCGCTACTTCCGCGACCTCATCCCCAGAGCAAAAGAACACAGCGGCGGAGTCGGATGGTATGGCCCCACCAAGGACACTTCCAAAACTCTGCTTGGAGAAACCCAGTGGAAATGGCTCGAAGCCCAACTGCAAATTCCTGCCGACCTCCGCATCATCGCCAGCAGCATCCAGATGATCTCCTACGAAAAAGGAATGGAGAATTGGGGCAATGTCCCCCACGAACAAAAACGCCTCTTTGGCCTCCTCAAAAAACACAAAGCCCATCACACCGTCGCAATCTCCGGCGACGTCCACTTCGCCGAGCTCTCGAAAACCAACATCGACGACTACCCCTTCTACGATCTCACCAGCAGCGGCCTCAGCCACACCCACAAAGGCTGGGCCATGGCCGCTAATTCATTTCGCGTCGGAAAATCTCATTACGAACTCAACGCCGGACTCATCGAAATCGATTGGAAGAAAAAATCCCTCTCCCTCAACGTCTTCAACGGCAAAGGGAAAAATCTCATCGAGCACCCGATCAAATTCAGCGAACTGACGTTTCCTGAATGATCCAAATTCTCTCTCTCCTTCTCCTCTCCGCTCTCTTTCTCGGCGGGGTCGAAAGGCCCAACATCATTGTCATCGTCGCCGACGATCTCGGCTACGGTGACCTTGGATTCACCGGCCACCCGAAAATTAAGACTCCCCACCTTGATCAACTCGCCAAAGGCGGAGCCACCTTCACTCACTTCTATTCCCCCGCCCAAGTCTGCTCCCCCTCCCGTGCCGCCACCATGACAGGGAAAATGCCACACCGGCACGGCATCTACAGTTTCATCGGAGGGAGTTCAGGCAGCCTCGTTCACCTTCCAAAATCCGAAGTCACCATCCCGCAACTCCTCCGCAAAAACGGCTACCAAACCGCCATCATCGGCAAGTGGCACTGCTCCCTGATTGGCGTTCAAATTGCCCGTCAAAAAGCCAAGATTAACGATATTCCAAGCATGGATCACTACGGCTTCGATTACTGGTTCTGCTCCGACGACAACGCCAAGATCCGCAACAAACCGGGCTGGATTCGCAATGGAAAAAACGAAGGTGCCCAGCCAGGACTCGCCGCTGACATCGTCGGCTCCGAGGCCATCCACTGGCTCACTAAAGAGCGCACCCCCGAGAAACCCTTCATTCAGTTCGTCCACTTCTACGAACCTCACTGGTATGTCGACGCCCCCGAAACGATCACTCAGAAATACTTCGGCAAAGCCACCCAGAACAAAAACGAAGCCATCTACTTCGCTGCTGTCACAAATATGGACCGCCAAATCGGCAACATCCACCGCACCCTCAAGCAACTCGGCCTCGAAGAAAATACCGCCATTTTCTTCACCTCCGATCATGGCCCTTCCTCCCTCGGAACCGGAAAGAAAGACCGTAACTACGGCACTACTTCTCCCTACCGCGGTCATAAATACGGCCTTTGGGATGGCTCCGTTCATACTCCTGGGCTCGTCCATTGGCCCGCCAAAATTCAGTCCAACACCGTCATCGCTACACCGACCGGAGGCATCGATTGGCTCCCCACCATCTGCGAAATCACCGAAACTCCGATCCCGAAAGGTCTCGAACTCGATGGCCAAAGCCACCTCCCTCTTCTCCTCGAAAAACCCTTCACCCGGGAAAAGCCCCTCCAGTGGCACCACTACAACACCAACTTCATTACCTCCACCAATCCCAACGCCGTCATGCGTATCGACGATCATGTCATCTGTGGCTTCTACGCACCCGAGACCCAACTCAAACGCTCAAGTTGGAACGAATCCCATCTCTCCAAAGTCCAAAACGGCAAGCTCCTCCGCTTCCAACTCTTCAACATCATCAACGATCCCTCCCAACGAACCGACCTCTCTCAAAAAGAACCCGCACGTTTCAACAAACTCAAAACCCAACTCGTCGCCGCTCATCAAGAAATGCAAACCCAAGCCATGGGTTGGAAAGGCACCACCCCAATCAAGAAACCAGTGAACTAAGTCTCTTTACCTCCTGACCTCACTCTTTCCGCCCTTCCAATTGACTCCATTCAACAACGCCAATCCTCTTGGCCCATTTCTCGTAGTCCTTCACCAACTCCTCCAATTTCTCTGGCATCTCTCCAGCCAAATCATTCAACTCGCTTCGGTCCGTCTCCAGATCATAGAGCTCCCAAGCCCCCTTCTTTTCATAGGGATACATCGTCGTCCAAGTCCCCGGAAACTCCGACAGGATCTTCCACTTCCCTTTTCGATAGGCTCGATTCCCTTCATGCTCCCATCCCAGCTCTCGTTCGCCCACCTCCTCAGACAAGCTCACTCCTTCCGTATCGACTCCCTCCACCCCGGCGAGATCTAAAAAGGTCGGCATCAGATCCACCAAATGCCTCACCTCATGATTCACGCCACTTTCTCCTCCCGGTTTCACCATGATGCAGGGAGTCGAAATCCCTCCTTCATGCAACCACGATTTGTGCCTCCGAAACGGCGTATTCGAAACATTCGCCCATCTCGGACCATAGCTCCCATAAGTCTCGGGTCCTCCCAGGCGTCCCCCCACCCAATCCCCTGCCTTTACCGGACGTCCATCTAGCGTTCTCTCCGGGATCATCGAACTCACCCACGGTTTCTTCATTCGTTCGATGGTATTGTTAAGATGCCCCTCGTTCGACCCTCCGTTGTCCGAAACAAAAACGAACACCGTCTCCTCCCATTCTCCCTGCTTCTCAAGTCCATCTACAAGAGCACCAATCGCGGTATCCATTTCCGTCACCATCGCCGCATAAACCGCCATCCGATGCGCCTGCCATTCCTGATCTTCTTCCTCCTCCCACGACACGCTCGACGGATCACGAGGGGCCAATTTCGTCCCTTCCCAAATCATCCCCTTTTCTACAAGACCCGCTAACCTTCGCCTTCTCAGTTGGTCCCAACCCACTTCATAATCATTCCCATAACTCGCAATCGTCTCTTTCCGAGCATGAATCGGATAGTGCGGCGCCGTAAACGGCACATACAAAAAGAACGGCTTCTCCCCAGCCTTCTTCACCATCTCCACCGCCTTCTCCGCGATCACATCGGTATAAAAAAATCCGTCTCCAGCCTTCATCGGCTCATTGTTCCGCATCAAGGTTTTCGGATCCCACAGTGAACCATGCCCCGCCAGCGTCCCAAAAAATTCATCAAATCCCCGCTGACACGGCCAGTTCACCCTCTCCCCGTCAGGCATCACATCGGGAGTTACATGCCACTTCCCGCTCATCACGGTAAAATATCCCGCCTTCTTCAAGACCTCCGCCACCGTCGGGACATCCGCCCTCAACTCACCGCGATACCCCGGCTCACCCGCATCGTAAGTCATGTGCCCGACTCCCGCCTGATGAGGATACTTCCCGGTCAACAAACAAGCCCGACTCGGACAACACCGCGTCGCATTGTAAAACTGCGAATACCTCACTCCCTTCTCCGCCAAGCCATCCAAAACCGGAGTCCGAATCTCACTCCCATAACACCCCAGATCCGAAAAGCCCAAATCATCGGCCACCACCAGAACGACATTTGGCTTCCCTAGTCCCAAGCCCATCGACAGGCTCCAAAATAACAACAGTATTTTCATCGCGCTATTCATCAAGCAATTTTTCCACCTCTAGTTCGATCAAAGAAATAGTACGGTAGTGATCCTCCTCAAAGAACAGCCCGACCCGCCCTCCGTCCAACTGAATCAATGCCGAGTAAGCAAAACTCCCCTTCACGACATTCTTCACAATCGGCCAAGTCTTCCCGCCATCCTTTGAGACATAGACGTAGCCATCGGACCTTCCTCCTGGTGATGGAATACTAAAGATCACCGTCTCCGTCAGCACTCCCTTCCCGTCCCGAAGCGTGATGAGACTGCCATTACACTGTGAAGCTTTCAGCTCTATCCCCTTCACTAATTCGCCCCAGCTCTCGCCGCCATTCTCACTCCATGAAAGCTGCCGTTCGGTTTTTCTCGTCCGATCATTATACAACAATGTCCCATCCGGCAATTCCGTCACGCGCGCTTCGCTCGAGACATTCCTCGGCGTATTAACCTCCTCCGGAACCGGAATTTTTCCGAGATTCCAACGTTGACCGTGATCGTCACTTCGCCAAACACCCACGTGCTTCGCGGTGATTTCGCCCCTTTCATTCAAGTCCATCCGGCTCCCTGCCAAAAGTAGCCGACCCTTGTGCTTCCCCATCGTCAGCTGCCTACCCTCGCTCGCGCCAAAGTGAGCCTGCCTGCCGACCATTTTAGTAATGTCCTCCGGCTTGCTCCAGCTCGTTCCCTCATCGTCGCTAAAGACGCGATACGAAGTGACAAACGGCTTCCCGGATTTTGCCATTTCCTCATAAATCGGAGCGGTATATTTCGAGCCCCGTCCTTTCCCCACCGCTCGGTAATCCCAATTGTAGGTCGTGTATAAAAAGAAAAGCCGATTGATCTCCTCGTCGTAGACCAAGCCATGACACTGGCAGGAAAATTCACCCGCCTCCGCTGCCACAATCAAATCACTCCAGCTCTCTCCTTCGTCGTCCGAAAACCTCACCACAAGATCCTGCCCCGATCTTTCCGGCCAAGAATAACGATTCCCAGCCTGCACCCCGACGACAATTCGGCCCGACTTCGTCCGCACCACCACCGGCTCGCGAAAGCTCGCATACTTATGTCCATCCACTTCGTCCACCGAAGCCTGAAAAACAGGTCGTGACTTCCCCCAGTCAGCAGAAAGTTCGAATCCTGAAAGCTCAAGCAGCCCCAAAACTCCTATCAGCAATATCCAACGCATCATTTCTCAATTTCTTCAAACGGGATCTCTAACAAACGGATCGTCTTGTAACCATCCGTTTCATAAAAGCAGAGCAGACTCTTTCCATCCGGTGAGACCTGAGTCGCCGAGTAAGCGAAGTCTCCCTTCACAATCTTCTGAATCTCAAAACTCTTACCGAAGTCCTTCGAAATGGCAATCTGTCCGTCTTTTCGCCCCTTCGCAGAAGGAAATGAGGCATACAAATCCCAACCCTCACCACGCTTGGGACCTTTCACAATCGACCCCATACACGCCACCGAAGGCAGCGATTCATCCGTCTTGATCACCGACCACGTCAACCCGCCATCCTGCGAGATCGACTTCTTCCGTTTCGCCTCCCCTCCCTGATTCCGCGAGATCAAAACCAAATCCCCATTCGCCGCCTCCGCGATCTGACATTCATTCGGGAACCCTTTCTCCGGGTCCTTCAAGGGCTCGCTTCGATTCCACGTCGTCCCAAGATCATCACTATAAACGACCACGATCTCCCAAGTTCTTCCCTTTCTCTCCGCATCCGGCACCGTTCCCCAAAGCCCGTTAACAATCCTCCCTTTGTTTTGGCCTCGTCGAATCTGAATCATCGCTCCCGGACTATTGGCATTGATCCAATGTTCCGGCTTCACCGATTTCGAAATATCCTTCGGCTTCGACCACGTCTTTCCATCATCGTCACTAAAGGTCACGAAAGTCAGCACATTCACCTTCGGATCGTCGTAACCATTCTCGGCCATCTTGATCCACCCGGCATTCCGTGCATGTCGCCCGTATGGAAATCGAGCAAACATCATCATCACCCTGCCATCGGCGAGCTGCACCGTGAGCGGATCATTGATCGAATTCATGCCATCCTCAAAGACGACAATCTCCTTCCCCCAACTCTGCCCTCCATCGGCACTCCGCCTCACCACGAGGTCATTCTGAGCATGATCATGAAGCCCAAGCCTTCTCTCACAAAAGGCCAGCACCGTTCCCTCTTTCGTCGTGAGCAAAGAAGGAATCCGATACCCATACATTCTTGCGTCCTTCCCATGCCCCAATTTGGGCACTCCCTCCGGAATTTCCCGCACCTCAAAAACCACCGTTCCATCCTTCGAATCCACAGTCTCAACTTCAGCCGAAAAAAGTCGTCCAACCAAAAAACCACAATTCAATAGAACTCCTAAAATCTTCATCTCATTCATTGTGACGCCAATCCCACTCTCATAACAATTAAGACCCTGGTGTTACGAGCAAACCAGAATTCCGTTTTTATGAATTCATCCCTCTCAGTCCCCCAAGCCACCCTCAGAATCCCTGCAGCCATCAGGAAGTGGCAGACCCTGGTTTCGCTGCTCATGGAATCGCTCCCTTCGGACTCTAGAAGAAGTGGCCCAGGTCATCACAAAATAGGAGACGGCCCGTCATGGACCGTCTTTTTTCTTTGTCTGACACCCAGGCTGGCTTGCTCACCGAACCAGTGCTTCCTTCCTTTATTATTTTCAATCCTAAGCAACTTTATAGCATGCTCCTTTTACGGACTAGCGCCACTCTCCTTCTCGGACTTTCCTCCCTGCAGGCAAGCCCGGTCATCACCGAATTCCTCGCGAGCAACGCCACCGGCATCACCGATGAAAACGGCGACACCTCCGATTGGATTGAAATCCATAATCCGGACACAGAAGCCATCAGCCTCGCAAACTGGAGCCTCACCGATGATACAGCCAATCTTACCAAGTGGACCTTGCCGGACGTAAACATCGCAGCCGGTGAATACCTCGTCGTCTTTGCTTCCAATAAAGATCGAACGATCCCAGGCAACGAACTTCATACCAATTTCAAGCTCTCCTCCGAAGGAGAATATCTCGCGCTCGTTTCACCCTCATTCGCGCCCTCCTCTGAGTTTCAATTCCCTCCCCAGGATACTGATTTTTCCTACGGGACCTCCACCATAAGCACCAACATTGTCCTCGTCACCGAATCCTCTCCAGCCAAAGTTCGCGTTCCCGATCTCGCTTACGATGGAACCGTCGGCACCACCTGGCGCGACGACCTTCCGATCTTTGATGATTCCTCCTGGCAATCCGGAAACCTCGGAATCGGCATCGAACGCACCAGTGGGTTTCAGGACGAAATAGGCATCGATATCGAAGCTGCTTCCTGGAGCATCAACTCCACCGTTTATATCCGGGTTCCCATTCCCGGCATCATTAATCCTGCGAATATTGAGACTCTTACCCTACGCATGAAGTATGACGATGGCTTCGCTGCCTTCATCAATGGCTCCTACGCCGCAGGCGCCAATGCCCCTTCCCCTCTCCTTTGGAACTCCAATGCCTGGAGTGGTGTCCAGGATTCCAATGCGCTCGAGTTCCAGGACTTCGATCTCACCGCTTCCATTTCTCAACTCAATGCCACGGACAACCTCCTCGCCATTCAGGGACTAAATCAATTCTCCAATAGCGGCGACATGTTAATCCGCCCAGAGCTCGTCGCAACCCTGACCAATCCAGCCCCTCCCGTCATTGGCTACTTTTCATCTCCCACACCTGGCGCAAAAAATCCCGGAAATAATACCGAAACCCCCATCGGCGCACCCTCTGACGCGGTCACCATCTCAGAAGTCAGCGGAATAAAAACATCCTCCATTTCAGTCACGATCACTGCGGCCGTAGCCAACGCTGAGGTCCGCTACACCCTCGACGGCTCCGAACCAATGGGAGCCAGCCCGCTCTACACCGCCTCACTCAACATTTTCAATCCCACGCAACTCCGGGCCCGTGCTTTCGAGCCCGGAAGAATTGGCGGACCGATCGCCGTGGGCGACTACGCCTTCCTCGACGCCTCCTTGCTCAACTACCTCTCGGATATTCCGGTCCTCGTCATGGACAATTTTGGAGCCGGAAATTATCCTAACAAAGGAAGATCAAACGACGGCCACGACGTCCGGCAGGTAGCCCGACAAGCCAACGTCGTGAGCATTTTTCAACCCAGCGCAAACGGACAACCTTTTTCGAACCCACCCACCACAGAATCCCGCGCCGGCTGTCGCGTCAGGGGGTCAAGCTCCAGCACCTTTACCCGAAAGCCTCTTTCCCTTGAATTTTGGAAAGACGATGACTCGGACCGTAAGGTCTCTCCCCTCGGATTTCCTGCCGAAGCGGACTGGGTTCTTAATCCTCCCAACCCCTCCTTTGACCGCGCACTCATTCACAATCCCGTCTCTTTCAAAATTGCCAAAGCACTGGGAGCTCTTGCTCCAGGTAGCGAAATTATCGCAGTCTTTCAAAACACAAACGGCGGGAATATCACTAGATCCGATCTCAAAGGAATCTATATTTTTACGGAAAAAGTGGAGCGAAACCGCATGGGCTTAGACTTCAACAAAATTGACGAACGTGGACAAACCGGAGGTTGGATGATCAACGTCGACCGCATGCCAGCCATCCCTGTCGGCTTTCCCGCAAACACCATTCAGCCCAACTTCCACGCCGCCGGACCGAACGGCATTCTCCAAATTCCCGACGACCAACAAAACTCAGGCGGGAGTCAGTCAGTCGATGATATTTCTGTCTTCTATCATTCCTATCTTAACTTCCACACCCCCAACGGCTACGGCATCCTAAGCGATCAACGAAACGAAATTCAATCAAGCGTTAGAGCACTCGATGCAGCTGTCTGGGCCAATAATGCCACCGACCCCACCTTTGGATACCAGGCCCATCTCGACTCCGAAAGCTGGGCCCGCTTCTTTGCCGTCCACAATCTCGCAAAAAACCAGGACGCGCATGTCCTTTCCAGTTACCTCTACCGGGAGTCCCCTACCTCTAAGATTAAAATGGGGCCCGTCTGGGATTTTGACCGGGCCTACACTTGGAAGGGCGGAGCCACTAGCACTCCACTCTGGGCTGGTGACCGCGATTGGTTTCCCGGTCTCTTCAAGGATATCAACTTCCGCCAAACCCTCCAGGATGTCTGGCAAGAAGCCCGCCGAACCACTGCGAGCAACACCGCGCTGGAAGGCATGGTCTCCGATTCCGCCGCGGGTATCAACTCCGGTCAGGTCACCACCAGCGGATTGGGATACTCCACTTGGCTGGGTCGAATTGACGCCATGAGCAACTATGTCGTCAATCGGGCCAACTACCTCGATAACCAGTATGAACCCCTTCCCTCCTCATCACCGGAATCAAATACCTTCTCTGGCAGCGTCGATCTTGTCCTCACTCCCACCTCCGGGGGGACGATTTATTTCACCACCGATGGCACCGACCCCCGCCTCGATGGCGGACTCGTTTCAGCCGCCGCCACGGCCTATTCCGCTCCCCTGAACCTCACCCAGCGGACCCGCATCATCGCGCGAACGAAAGATGGCGCCAAATGGAGCGGTCCCATTGAAAGAAACCTCTATCAGCTCAGCGAAATCCCTCAGTTGGTCATCAGCGAAATCCACTATCACCCATCCGCCCCATCGCCGGGAGAAATGGCTCTCGGATTCGAAGATAAAAACGATTTTGAATTTCTTGAAATTGAAAACATCGGAGCAGCCCCCGCAATCCTCTCCCTTCTTTCGATCACCGGTGGCATTACTTTCGATTTGGCAACGGGTGATATCCCAATCCTCGCTTCAGGTGGAAGAGTCCTCTTCGTAAGAAACAAGACAGCCTTCGAAGCCAGATATGGCACCTCGCATCCTATCGCTGGAGTATTCTCTGGATCACTCAATAACGCGGGTGACGCGATCGCTCTTAAAGACACCATCCTGGATCTCGATCTCCAAAACTTCTCCTACCTCGATCAAGCTCCTTGGCCTATCTGCGCCGATGGCGACGGATTCTCGCTCATTCTCAAGAACCCCTCCACTGACCCCGACCACTCACTCGCCTCAAACTGGCGCTGCAGCAGCAAGCTTACTGGCAACCCTGGAGAGAGTGACGCCCGCACCGTGTTTTCGGGCGACCCTTTACTCGACAGCGACGGCGATGGCCTGGGCCAACTTATTGAGCATTTCCTGGGCACGTCCGATTCATCCACGACCGATGGATCTGCTCGGATTCATATGGTCTACCACATGGGAGACGATAATCTCACTTATCCCGCTCTGAAAGTGACCTTTGATATTGGAGCCGATGATGTTGTGTCCTCTGGCCAATGGTCCTCGGATTTAAATACATGGAGCAGCACGAGCGAGAATATAACCCCCGTCAACTACACTTTGAATGGAGACGGAACCGCTACCATGATCTGGCGTTCGATGCTCTCTTCCGCACATTCACCTCAGTTCTTCCGACTCTTGGTGACCCAGAACTAATCGCAATCGATGACCCGACAACTATTCTCCCATTTTCTCCTCCTATTCTTGTCGGCTTCGCTTAAAGCAGCTCCGATGATCACGGAGTTTCTCTCTGATAATTCAAATGGCCTCACGGACGAGGACGGCGACTACTCGGATTGGATCGAAATCTACAATCCTGACGCAACTCCCATCGATCTCGCTGGCTGGCACCTCACCGATAACGCGACAAATCTCACCCTCTGGGCTTTCCCGTCCCACACCTTGGCCCAAAACGAATATCTTATCGTCTTTGCCTCCGGAAAGCAGCGCGCCATCAGTGGATCTGAACTTCACACCAATTTTGCTCTCTCCAGGTCCCGCGGCTTCCTTGCGCTCATCGCGCCCAACTCAACCACTACCAGCTCGTTCAACTACCCCTCCCAGAAAGCAGACGTTTCCTACGGCGCAACCAAAACGAGCAACGAAGTCACCCTCATCAGCCAGTCGTCGCAAGCCAAAGCCATCATTCCTGACCTCGCCTATGACACTGCAGTCGGAACCACTTGGCGGGATAACACTCCCGCCTTCGATGAATCTGCTTGGCTCGGTGGCTTGCTCGGAGTCGGCTTCGAGCGATCCAGCAACTTTGAAGATGAGTTCGGAATCGATGTAGAAGCCGCCTGGAGCGTCAACTCTACCGTTTATATCCGAGTTCCCATCAATCGCTCTCTTGATCCCACAAACATCCAGAGCCTCACCCTTCGGATGAAATACGACGATGGTTTCGCTGCCTTCATCAATGGGATCTACGCAGTGGGAACCAACGACCCCGCCACTCTCCTCTGGAACTCCGATTCCAATGGCGATGTTACCGACGGAGACGCTGTGGTGTTTCAAGACTTCGATATTTCTTCGAGTATTCCCGACCTCGTCACCCAGGGAAACCTCCTTGCCATCCATGGCATGAATCGTTTTACGAATAGCTCAGACCTCCTCATCCGCCCAGAACTGATTGCAACTTTCACCAACCCTATCCCTCCCGTCATTGGCTTTTTTACGTCCCCAACTCCCGAGCTTGAAAACGCCACGTCCAATCTCAATTCGATGCTCGACGACACCACTTTCCAATTCGGTCGCGGCTTCTACTCATCCTCTTTCACAGAAACGATCACCTCCACCGATCCAGGAGCCTCCATCATTTACACTACCGATGGTTCTGTGCCCTCAGTTGGAAACGGCACCCAGGTCCCAGCGCCCGATCCTTCCTCGGTCGCTCAAGCTTCTGTCCCCATCGCCACCACCACCGTTCTCCGCGCCATCGCCATCCGCGACAACGCCATCCCCACAAACGTCGACACGCAAACTTACCTCTTCCATGCAGACGTGCTCACCCAAAATGGAGCCGGACTGCCTTCGCCGCCCAATAACACTTCTATCTGGGACTACCTCATGGATCCAAACGTCGTCAATGATCCTCGTCTCCCGAATCTCGAAGATGATCTTAAATCAATCCCAAGCCTTTCCATCACTCTCCCCGCCGAAGACATGTGGGGCACCAGTGGCATCTACGCCAATCCACGGCAATCTGGCGCAGCTTGGGAACGGGCTTGCTCGGTGGAGTATCTCCTTCTCGATGGCTCTTCCGGTTTTCAGCAAGACGCCGGAATTCGCATTCAAGGAGCCGGATCGCGTTTTCGAGACCTTGGAAAAAAGTCCCTCCGAATCGCGTTCCGTAATCAATACGGAAAAGGAAAACTCGATTACCCTCTCTTCAACAATCGTGCCGCCGGTCAACTCGATAACATCGTTCTCCGCGGCGCTTACTTCGACTCATGGACGGTTCACACCACCGGGTCTGGAACCGAAGGCATCGGCCGTCGCAACGCCATGCTCCTTCGGGATGAATTCGGAAGGCAATCCCATCAGGCCATGGGCGCATCTCCCGTCGTTCAGGGAAATTGGGCGCACGTTTATTTTAATGGCATCTACTGGGGAGTCTACAACCTCCACGAACGAATCGACGAACACTTCGCGGAAGATCGCTTCGGAGGCGATGACTCCGAATACGACGTCCTCAAGCAACGCCCACGTGGACGATCCAACGGCTCTCCTCCCGAAGTCGTTAATGGGGACCTCGTCGCCTGGAACACCCTTCTCTCAATTCTGAACGGAAACATCACCTCACAGACCGTCTATGACTCGGTGCGACAGCTGATGGATGTCGATTCCTTTGCCGACTATCTTATTCTCAACTTCTGGGGAGCCAATCTCGATTGGCCGCATAACAATTGGTATGCCGTGCGACACCGCCCCACCAACGGTCCCTTCACCTTTATCGCCTGGGATGTCGAAAATTTCATCTTCGCCACTAATGCCACCGGCCCACTCAGCACAACCACCAACAATTCCCCGGGCGTTATCTGGAGCCGTCTCCGTCGCAATAAAGAGTTCATGACCTACTTCGCGGATCGGGTGCAGAAGCACTGCTTCAATCAAGGAGCCCTTACCTCATCCGCAAACATCGCCCGCTTTTCCCAAATCTCGAGCCACCTCCGCCCCGCGATGAACATCGAAGCTGCCCGCTGGGGAGACACGCGGGAGGAACCTCCCATAAATGCCATCGACCAGCTCGATCCTCTCATCGATCAAAAGGTGACAAGGTACTTCCCCGCCCGCACCACGATCTTCCTCAACCAACTTCGTTCCAACCATATCTTCCCCGAAACAGATGCCCCCATCTTCTCTCAGCACGGCGGTCAGATCATTCTAGGAACCACAGTCAACATTGGTAACCCCAATGCCAGCGGAACGATTTACCTAACCACCGATGGCAGTGACCCTCGACTCCAGGGAGGCGCGATAAACCCCCTCGCTAGCTCGAGCAATAGCGCGACCATCGGCGGACCAACTTCGCTCTTGGCCCGCATCCGCTCCACTTCGGGAGAATGGTCCGCTCTCGCCTCTGCCGATTTCGTCACCGCATCCGATCCCCTTCCCGGTAATCTCGTGATCAGCGAAATCCACTATCATCCCGCAGACGCCTCCCCCGATGAAATTCTCGCCGGACACACTGACCAAGACGACTTCGAGTTCATCGAGTTGACCAACTCCACCTCGGGTCCCCTCGATCTCACCAACCTCGCCTTTACCGCTGGAATTCAATTTAGTTTCGCAAGCCTCTCTCCCGGAGACCGCCTCCTCCCCGCTCAGTCCCGGATCATTCTCGTAAGAAGTAGCGACGCCTTCGCCTTCCGTTACGGTGCCCTCAGCATCCTTGGTCAGTATGGAGGGTTACTCGACAATAAGGGTGAAGCAATCACTCTCTCTTTGAATGGCGAAAGCTATCTCACCTTCGAGTTTAACGACAAAGTTCCCTGGCCTGAATCCTCCGATGGCAGCGGTCATTCTCTCGTTCTTACATGCCCGGTCTCCACCACCGACTTGCACGACCCCCTCAGTTGGCAATCCTCGCCATTCATCAACGGTTCGCCCCTTTCCTCCGACATCATCCTCTTCAGTGGAAATGCCTCGGGAGATGACAACAGCGACGGGGTCAGCAATCTTCTCCACTTCGCTCAAACAAATTCCCCGGATTCTCCTCCGATATTCAGCGTTTCCTTCGACGGACTACAAGGCGCCTTTTCCTTCCAAAGAAACCTTGCAGCCCACCTAACCTACTCCGCTGAATACTCACTTGATCTCGATTCCTGGATCTCTCTCGATGAAAGCACTCTGCTAAGCATCACCAGAAACGAAAATGGAACGGCAATCTACACCTTCCAATCTCCTGAGTCCGCGAATATCAGTAAAACTTATTTCTTCCGACTGAGGGTTTCAGTCCCATAAAAAAGACCTCCCGTTTTCACGGCAGGCCTTTGATCATTTATTTTCACTTATGGACTTTCAACACGGAAGAAGAGCTTTCCATTTGCTCTTCCTGTCACGTCAATTTCCACCCGTCCAATTCCTTCCGCTGATGTCAGTCCACTTGTTCCATTGGTGGGTGCTTCGGTATTCGGAAAACCATCAAGCGCCTCAGAAGATTGCACCTGATAAGCCGTGTTCGGCGATCCCTGAAAATCGAGCGACACGGTAGACGCATTCACAAAGCTGATTTGCGTCACAGTGACAGAACCGAAAGGAACATCGCTCGGCGCGACCGCCTCATTGTGAAGACGAATATAGTCTACATCCCAATCGCCACTCAAGTCAGCCGCAAAATCACCTAATAGAAAACCTCCTCCACGATAAAACGAAGGTTCGGAGCCATCCACGCCTCCACCTTGATCAACCGTATTTCCATAAAGTAAGACGCCATTTCGCCAAACCCAGAAACGTTGTTCTTCCTCCACGTAGGCAATCCGAAAAACCGTCATACCCGCCGTGTTGCTTGCCGTCGAAATGATCTCGTCCCCCATTCCAGAGCTCACTTCATCTTCGTTGATATTGAGACGAAAGGCTGTTTGATCCGGAGGATTGATGAACATTCCGAAACCACCTAAATCAAAACCGGGAGTAGCGATCGTTCCCGCTTTCAACTGAAGCGCAACCTCGACAGTAAAGTCACCACTGAGAGCCTCACGGGAAACGCTCCCACCGTAGTCACTGCGGAAGAGAGCTTCCGGCAATCCCGCGGCTTGGTTCGAAGAAGCAATCCCGTTCTCATATGTTTGTGGAATGAACATCTCCTGATCCACTCCCGTCGCTTGTGCAGGAGCCGCATACCAATCCCCAATTCCAGCCAAATCAAGATCTTGGTTACTCGGATTTTCATCCATTTCATAGAGAAAATCGAAACCCTCCGAAACTAACGCATTGGGCACTCCCGCAAAGGCTTGTGTCGTCACTGACTCCGTCGTTGGAGACCAAGAAGCACCTACTGAGTTCTCGGAAAATGCCCGATAAAAATAAGTCGCTCCTCCGAGAAGATCTAAAACAGACTGCGAAAAGTCCCCTCCCGAAAACCCCACAAAGACAGAAGATTCCCAAGCCCCGGCATTAGTCCCTTCATCAGTCGTTCCATAGAAAATAGTTACTTCAGGGTCATCATTTCCATTGTCTGTCACCATTCCCTTAAAATTCGCCTGTCCGGCTTCCTCGGATGTTCCAGCCAGCACCGCAATTGCTGGAGTCATCGCCTGCCTTGAGGTCACTGACTCCGTCGTAGGGGACCAAACATTCCCCGCACTATTTTCAGCAAAGGCCCGGTAGAATACCGTCGTGTTGCTATTGAGAGAATCCAGGACTCTCGAGAACACCCCTCCCTTGCGCCCTAGGTCGACAAAATCATCCCAAGATCCGGGATCTATCCCGCCATCCGTAGCACCATAGTAGAGCGTCACAACAGGGTTCTCATTTCCAGCATCCGTAACCTCCCCGGTCATCAAGACACGAGAAGAACTTTCATCTGTTCCCGGAGTGACAACTACAGACGGCTCGGTAGCAGGATTGACTTCCGTCGTCTCAACCACCATCGAGTTCCACACTGCGGATCCTTGCCCTCCAGTGGAGCCCGAGCCCATAAAGATCGTGCTCCGGTCGGGGTCCGCAATCGAAGGTGAAATGGTCACAATGCCCGCACCGTAATCAAGCTTGGCAGTTTCCGAAGCAGCATCATAAGTGATCGAGTAGGTTCCAAACGCATCCAAGACGACTCCCGTATTATACTGGGTTCCACTGACATCCAGAAGGATTTCGTTCAGCTCATTGACCCGGTGAACCACGCGAAAGCTATTCACGTCATCCATATCAAAATACAAAAGAAGCGCATTCTGTCGTGCCTGGTTAGGCGCTCCGTAGTATCCCTCGACCTCGCCTCCATCAATCCTCACTGCATCCAAATCCAGCGCAATCGTCCAAGTCATCTTCCAACTGGGAGCCGCAGTGAGGGCCGCAATAATGGGAGTGGTATCCTGCAAATAAATCGCCGGCGCACCTCCGGTTCCATCCACCGTTCTCCAGCCGCCTCCAAAATCGCTCCCTATTCCCGTTCCCGCATCAAAGCCATCCGCGAAAGCACCTCCGGTTCCGTCGAAGCTCCATCCCTGGCTTTCGGGATCGGCTGCTCCGGTAAGATCGGAAGTGGCAATTCCCGACTCATAGCTCAGCAAAATATCCCCTGCTGACGGGCCTGCTCCTAACAGCATGAGGAAAAGCGATAAAACAATACTGACGTGTTTCTTCATGCCCTCACAATAGCGCCCTTTAGCAAGCTTACACAAAAAGACTTCCCCTGGTCTTAATAATAGACCAGATGATCTATCCATAAAAAAACCACCCTTTAAGAGAGTGGCTTTTTGAAAATTAGAGACTGTGTCCTTTCATTGTTACCGCCGACGGCGCAACAGAGCGAGCCCACCAAGAAGTGACAGCAATACGCTGCTCGGCTCAGGGACAGGATTCGTTTCAATCACCATGGAATTCCAAACTCCAGATCCTTGTCCACCACTTGATCCCGATCCCATAAAGATCGTGCTGCGATTAGGATCAACCGATGAGGGATTGATCGTCGCGGTTCCAGCACCGTAATCAAGCAGCGCAGTTCCTGCCGCCTTGTTGTAGGTGATCGAGTAGGAGCCGAAGTTATCGAGGGACACTCCCGTATTATACTGGGTCCCACTGACATCCAGAAGGACTTCATCAAATTCGTTGACCCTGTGCACCACTCGAAAACTGTCCACATCGTCCATGTCGAAGTAGAGTAATATCGCATTTTGACGACCTTGGTTGGGAGCGTTGTAATAATCTGTCACCGCTGCTCCAACGGTCCGGACCGCATCCTGATCGAGGGCGACTGTCCACGACATCCTCCAAATGTCGGCCGCGGTAATCGCTCCGATGATGGGTGAAGTGTCTTGCGTGTAGACTGACTGAGCCCCACTTGTTCCATCAACAGTGCGCCATCCTCCTCCATAAGTGGTTCCAACGCCCGTTCCAGCATCGAATCCGTCAGAGAAGCCAGATCCACTTCCACTGTAGGCCCAACCTTGCGTAGCCGGATCAGAAGCTCCCGTTGAAGTTCCAGTGCCAATACCTGCCTGATAGTCCAGCAGGACGACACCCTGTGCGCCCATGACACCTCCTAAGAAGACCATCCCAATTGTTCGGTTTAAGTTCACAAACAAGAGGATCAACCAAAAGTCCTCTTGCTCGAAAAAGTTTATAATGGTCTTATTATAAGACCAGAAGTTCACTCCGAAGGAAAGTGGTCGAGATACTTCCATCGCCACTGCTTCTTTGCCTTATAATTGCTCGTTCTTCCTTCTTCTTCCTGCAAAAGCCACAATTTGACGATCTTTGCATCATGAAATGGATCACCAACCTCTACTTGGCGCCGTTTCATTCGCGATTTGAGATCTTCTAAGACATCCTTATATCTTTGATCTTTTGATAAATTGATGAATTCTTCCGGATCCTTTCTCAAATCGTAGAGTTCATAAGTCGGTGGATTCAGGTAATTGGCATAGCTCGCCTTGACCGTTGGAGAACTTTCCGTGATCTCATCCATCGTGCATCCGGCGATAAAGTGAGCATTATGCTGATTAAGATAAGCCTGCGCACTCCGATTCACTCCCTGGCCGGACGGCGTATAAATGAGTTTGTATTGCTTCGTTCTCAACGCCAACTGGAGACACCCGATCACAGGGGCTGATCCAGTTGTGACGGCCAATAAATCTTCTCTCCACTGAGTAGGGCTTCCTCCTCGTAAAAAAGGCCACAAGGACGCACCCGATTGCTTCTTGGGGGCCACCACTTTCGCCGCCTCACAAATCGTCGGCAGCAAGTCCACCACACTCGCCATTTCTCTCCGCACCCCCACCTTCACCTGACCGGGCCAACGAACGATCATTGGAATGCGCAATCCCGCATCATAGACACTCGTTTTTCCTCGTGAGAATTGAGCCCCGTGATCTCCAATATAAATGATAAGGGTGTTCTCCATCTTCCCCGCTTCTTCCAAATCCTGCAACAAATCGCCCACCATCGAGTCCAAACGATTCATACAATTGTAGTAGTTCGCCGTCGCCTCCCTCAGCCTCTTCGAGTCGCATCCTACCCAAGGCAGAGGCTTCACCTCTTTTCCTTTTAAAAGATCACCATCTTCAGGAAGTCCTCCCGTCTGTTTGATCAATGGAAAGTGCGCATCAGGGTAGTTGATCGATAAAAAGAACGGAGCCTCACCGTCTCTAAAAAACTCAGACGCATTTTCAGTGTAGGCCTCCAAATTTTTCCTCCCAAAATTGGCACCCGGGATCGCCCGAAAGTCGATATGAGGACGAAAGGCACTCTCTGGATTGACATGCAGTTTCCCAATCAACCCCGTGCGATATCCCCCGGCCTTAAGAAGGCTGAATACATTCGGCCAGTTTTGATACATGGCATACTTGTGAGTCGCCAGGCCAAGTTGTCCGTTGATGGCGGGATCAAGTCCCGTGAGAAAACAAGCACGGGATGGACTGCAGACCGAGTAGGGCGTGAAGGCATTTTCAAAACGGCACCCTTCTTTCGCGAGCCCATCGAGCACCGGAGTCTTGGCATAGGGGTCTCCGTAACACCCTAGCTCTGGACCATTGTCTTCCGAGACAATGAGCAAAATATTCGGACGTTCGCCGAAGACCGGCTGAAGCAGAATACAGCATGCTAAGAGCAATTTCATTTTACGAGTTCACTGAGAGGAAAGCGTAGAAAATAGATCTCGGCAGGCCCCTCATAGAGAACGCCCACGTGATCATTGCCAATCGGGGTAAGACAGGAGTAGCCACTGCCATTCCGCGCATCGTAAAGCGTATGCATTTCCTCCGGCCAAGTCATCCCCTCATCGTCGGATATCTTGAGTGTCATATTGTATCGACCGCGTCGCGTGTTGGGATTTGAAAAGACGAAGCGTTCGCCTACTCGAAGCAAACTCGCCATGCACACCGGCTCCTTGAGCCCCTTCCGATCAGTCGGATGAAGATCCCACGTTTTTCCTAAGTCTTTCGTGACTCCCACCGTCCGGGCTCCGCCACGGTCGTCGCGGCAATTCAGCATCAACGACCCGTCCTTGAGTTCAACAACCTGCGCCTCTGTCGTATTTGACTTGATTCCCGATCCAACCACCCACGTTTCCCCATGATCCTTGCTGTATAAAATAGTAGAATATGGAGTGCCAATTTTTCGTCCGTCCGCATGCTTGTTACCATCCTGATACTGGGCCGCAAATACGATCGTGCCATTCTTCATCGTGATTCCCGCACCTGGTCCCTGAAGCAGAAAATGCCATTCCGGCTTCTTGACCTGCTCCGTGATATTGATCGGCTTGGACCAACTCAGTCCATCATCATCGCTGTATGCTAACATCAACTGCCCGGTTTCCTCCGGCTTCATTCCCTGTCCCGATCCATGCCACGAGCGATTTCCGTGACTCCAAGTGCCAATAACCCAGATCCTTCCGTTCGTCTTGTCCACCAGGACGGCCGGATCGCCCACTCCGTCGTAGCGCCATTTGGAATCATTCCCCATGTCCATGACGATCTTCATCTTGTCCCACGTCTGGCCTCCGTCCGTGCTCCGACTCATCCCGACATCAATATCTCCCGGAAGATCTCCTCCAGTCCGATAGCGCACATCGTATACCCCGATCAACGTCCCCTTATTTGTCGTGGCCAAACCTGGGATCCGAAAAGCTTTCGATCCATCATCGCCATGCTGTCGCACAGCATATCCAATTCGTTGAGATCCTGGCGGCGATGTCACTTCTGGTTCGATCACCTTACCCCCGGAAAACTTCACACCGAGCACCCGTCCATCCACTTTTCCGTCGAGACTCGCAGAATCATTCAGCTCCACCGACACCCAGAAAAAATTCTCGCCGCCCAGCAAAGTCGCCTCTCCTTCACAAATCCATTCTCCTTCCGTCAATTTTGCCTCACCAAAAAGTTCACCTGTTCCAGCCTTCATGTTTCCACCCGAATTGAGCACCCGCACGGCCTTCACCGCATCTGGATCACTCGTTCCCTTCAAATCAATCTTCAGAGCCTCAATCTTCAAAGCCTCAGCCCTCCCCTTTGTCGTCACCACCAATCCAAGAACCGGATTCTCCTTCTTTCGAATCAGGACCGGAATGACCGGCTGAATCGCCGTGATCTTTTCCACCACCATTGGCTGCACTTTCTCGATGACGAGATCATCGATCATCAAGCCCGTCTTAGCTGGACTTGTCGCGCTGAAACGGACCCGCCCAAGACCCAGCGGCAAAGGAATTTCCACCAAAGTCAAAAATCCCCCCACTTTGATTCGCTTGTCACCATTGTAAATCTCCTCCCACTCACCAGCACCCTGTCCCTCAATACGAAAGGAAAACGGACCCCTGCTTGTCCAGCGCTCCGCCCAAAAGGAAAGGATCACCTTGTCTTTGATTTTCTCTCGAAGTTCGAGAACAAACTCCTGCTTCTCTCCCCCCATAAGACGAAGACTCCTCTTCCCGCCCTTCGCATGATCTCCGTTGATCTCCGCCTGCCCAGGTGCAGTCGACCAGGTTCCAAGCTTACTTTTTAATGAGTCAAAACCACCCACTCTGAAGGACTCGAAATCTTCTCCACCTGACAACCAGGTTCCCGCTAAAAATACCAATAGGGTCAATCGCTTCATCTAAACTACAGTGACGCTCAATCTCGAAATTGCCTTTCACTTCTCAGCTGGTTTTTTTAGCCAACCACTATGGCAAACTCACCGACACACGGTAAAAACTCCGTGGTCCTGTCAAAGCCTCCCCAGTCAACGTTAAGTCGCCGCCATTTCCAAGCATCGGTCCGTCAATGAGCATCCAAGGATCGGCGATGCCTAGATCATCCGACTGATAGAGCTCGTAGTTTCTCCTTACCGAACTCTCTTTTAAAACTACCTGCGCTCGGCCGGCCGCCTCAACAATCGCTCTGGTCGAAATAAACGACACCGGATCGGTCGGATCAGTATCCGCCAAATACTCCTCTAAATTTCGATTCCGATCACCGTCTCCATCCTCACCCGGAAGCGCAGCGGTGAGATTTCCAAAATACTCAATCTCAAAGGCATCCGACATCCCGTCTCCATCAACGTCCGCGCCGAGTGGTAAATAGCCATCGCTCTGATCATAGCAGATCGAGGCAATATCCACGCTATAGTTGTTACCAAAGGAGCCACCCGTCCGATCTCCCAAGACGATTCGACTGTCAGCGCCCGCTGAATCGTAACTCGCCCCGGCCGTGGGAGTCAGCCTCACTCCGTCCCTCCATACGTGATATTTCGAAGCGCTGCTGTCATGCACAACGCGCCATTGATGAAATTCACCGTCGAGATTGTTGTGCGCCACATTAAAATCTCCAGACCCGTTGTCCTGAGTCCGGTCACCGAAAACATCAACAATGATTCGCTGAGTTCCCGTTCCCAACCAGATCGAAAAGCCAGATGGATTCGCCTGAAATTTCATCTCAATCTCAAAGGTCCAGTCCCCATCATTCCCCGTGTTCCAAGTCGTCGTTCCACCATCCTTGCTCGAAGCGATCCCTTCCAACCACTCACCCGCACCGTTGATGTGGGTTCGATTAAAAATCGTCCCCACCAGAGACTCCGTCGTTGCCGCTGCGCTGATTTCCGACCAGCCATTAATGAATTCGGCGCCATTGTAAATGGCGTTTCCCAAAAAACAGACCGTAAGATCTTTTCGCTCTGTCACTGGGAAAATTGTTTCGACTTCTACCAACTCTTTCGGAGACAGCCCAAGGCCTTCCGCGATCCGCCTCGCCACGAAGATCTCACCTGTCGTATTCGGGTGCACCTCGTCGTGCGTCAACACCACCGGATCGAAGCCAGTAGAGGCATCGATCACCCACACCGCCGAGGTTGCCGATCCTCCATTCTTCGTGTCCGCCAAGGGCTGCAACAATCTGTTGAAGGTATCCACGTTGACTTGAAGAACTGCTGTCTGATCAGTGTGCAGAAGGTAATTCAGGAAAATACTCACATTCGCATTTGCTGCTCGAATTTGATCAATCATCGTCGAAACATCGTCCCGCAATTGCGCAGGCGTTCCGCCGTCCGCTAGGTCGTTGATCCCAATCATGATCACCACGCTGTCTGGAACATAGATCGTCCCGGTGTTTCCCGATCCCGATGCGCCTGGATCCGGATAGGCCACAAAATTTCCCGATGAACTCAGTTCATACTGCGCCGCCTGCCCGGTCCAATTTAAGATCGTTCCCTCACCTCGGTTTCCACTTCTTCGATTCGACGGCAGAGGCACCCGACCATTCTCCCAAAAGGCCCTCCACCCAAAGTGGCCTTCATTCACGTTCACGAAAACCTCGCCTTCGTAGTCAGGAGTCGCTCCCGCGTTGTTCTGATAAGCGCCCGTGACAGAACCGGTGAAGGTGTAATTAGCACTTGCATCGACGAGATGTTTGAAAAGCGCATAGCGAAAGCTGGGATAGCCCAAGCCTCCCTGCACGATCGAGTCGCCCATAAACACCAGCTTCCCATAGTTCGGGGTGACCACTTCGGCCTCAAAGAATTTCTGCGCGAATCGTTTTCCGATCGTCAGCTTCGCCGCCTTATCAAAATGCAAACCGTCATAGAGCTGCCCTTGCAGATCAAGATTCTCGAAATAGCTGATCATCGGATCACCCGCTGCCAGCCCCGCTTGCTTCGCTCTCACTGTATTGCGATTCCCTCCCGCTGCTGCGATCCCACCCACGACCGCGTGCATCGCCGAGGCGTTCGTAATATCTGTCCGTAGATTCGCAACCAACTCTGAGAGCCGCGCATCCGCAATCACGGCCTCCCCTCCGGAGTCACTCTCTCCCTGCACGTAGAGAAAGCCGATGATTTCAAAGGTATCTCCATTGGCCGTCAACAGAGCCGTCGCTGCGTCCACCGTATCTTTGACATGGCCATACATTTGACCGCTACCGCTCTTCGACCAATTTGAGTTCCCTCCCCCTCCACGGCTTGCCTTGATAAGGCCAAAGTCTCTCACCCCCGCCCGATACAAAGTCCGCGCAAAGTTAATTTCCGGCCCCCAATGCCTTGCGCTCCCTGGATAGAATCCTCCCTGTTGGTCCTGTAAGGTCGTCCAAGCTCCACCAGAATCTCCGATCGAGTTCGAGGCATCCGCCACATTGTCCCAGAAGAACAGAACATGGTCATCCGCGGGATCACTCTCCGATGTCGGATCCGCCTCGCCACCCGCCGTTGTCCCCAACGAATTGGACTGCCCTGTCAACACAAACAACTTGTAGTGCTTCGCGCTCGCTACGGCGATTGACACCAAATAAAGAAGAATCAGGACTCTCACGAGCCTATGCTACTCCCCTTCTCCCCACTCATTCATCCATCATAGAACTGGTCCCTCTAACCCACCAGCCGTTCAGTTTCACCATTGCCGCAACGCCAAGCGCCGCTTGGATCTTCAAGAGTTTGACCATCCCCCACGACTTACAGCACCCTCCCCCAAAAGAACGAGCACTTTTTCGCTAATGTCTCCTCCTCATTCCACGTATAATTAAACTTGATGGCACTCTTCCGTCCCCATTTCATCCTGGCCCTTGCCACCCTCTCCGGCCTTGCCCAAGAGGTGCAAAACGACCTCGACCCCCTCCCGTCAATCGATCCCATCGCCCAATGGACCTTCGACCAACCCGGTGCGGGCTCTCTGACAGGCAGGGCCAAAATCGAATCCAACTCTCTCATCCGCCCGGAATACCCTACCTTTCCGGCAAAAAACAAGTCCCTCGCCCTTCCCGGACATCCCGCAGCCTGGCGCGTCCGCGAGTCAGATTTACCCGTCCCCTCTTCGCTCCGCTTTACGAATGGCGAATCCATTACCATTGAAGCTTGGGTTTCCCTCAATTCCATCTCCTCGAATTCCTTCGCCTACCTCATTGGCAAGGGACGGAACAAGACCAAAACCTTCACACCCGAAAACCAAAACTGGGCACTCCGTCTCAAAGGCGACAAAGGATACGCTCTCCCCACTTTCCTCTTCCGCTCCGCCGGCGCAGAATCGAACTACCATCGCTGGACGGCATCCGAAGGCCTCGACGCCGATGGTGCTTGGCACCATCTCGCCCTCTCCTACACCTTCGGGAATCCCGAATCTATTGTCGCCTACATCGATGGCACCCGCATCACTCAAGGGAGTTGGGATCTGGGCGGAAAAACAACCCGTCCCCCTGTCTCCGACGCCGACGACATCATCATCGGGACCGGCAATGGCGGTTCCGCCGCAAACCAATTGAATGGTGCCATCGATCAGATCGCAATCTACCGCGTGCACCTCTCCAAGAAACTCCTCATCTCACGGTATCAACATCTCGCTCCGCCTTCGGCCATCGATCCCAATAAAATCCCAACGGACACCGTCCTCGTCGAGATCTGCGAGCAAGGAGTCCCCGGAGGCAAGGCTTGGCCCAAGCAGGACCCCCGCGCTAGCGAATCGTTCACCCGCCCCCATTTCGCCCTCCCTTCGCTTCCCTATCGCTATGTCGCCACCGGCGTCCGCGGCGATCGCAAGCAACCCTTCCTCCTTCGTGCCACCTCAAAAGTGATCCTCCCCGCCGGAACCCATCGCTTCCTCCTCCGAGGGAGAAACTCCGCCCGCCTCGTCATCGACAACAAGAGGATCATTCAAACAGGTTTCACCCCCCCCTCCGAAGGAGCCCTTGGATATACCAAAGACCAGGACGATTTCCTCAATCCCGGAGATCCCCATTTCCGCTTCGTCACTCCAGGCAATGAAGAAGGCCTCGCCACCTTCACCACTAAAGGAGGACAACACCTCATCTCCATTCAGCAACTGATCGGAAGCGGCGGTAATCGCCCCGAACCCGGTGAGTTCGTCGTCGCTCTTTCCCTCGAAGGTTCCTCCGACTGGCACCTCCTCACTCCGACTGACTCTCCCCTCGCCTACACCGACGAAACCTTTCCCACCTTCAAAAAGGAGCACACCCTCTGGGTCAAACAAACCAACCTTAAGCGCCGCACCACCCTCTTAAAAAAACACGCCCCCTACTGGACCAAGCGCCGCGAAGCAGCCCAATCCTATCTCGCTTCACTTGAAACAATCGCTCTTCCGGCAGCGGCTGAAGGTCTTCCGGCAAATAATCAAGTCGATCATTTTCTGAACGCCCGAATCCAAAAAGCCACCTCGCAAATCAAAGAACACAAACCCGGACAGATTCACTTCTACCAACAGATCTTGCCCATTCTCAAAGCGAAATGCTTTTCCTGTCACCAGGGCGAAAAAACAAAAGGCGACCTTGATCTCTCCACTCTCGCCTCGGCCCTCGAAGGTGGCGAATTCGACGGCCCTGCCATCACTGGAGGACACCCAGAAAAGAGCGCGCTCTTCGCACGCATCACCACCGGAGACGAAGAAGATCGCATGCCACCGAAAGGCGACCTCGTCACCCCGAAAGAGCAAGCCCTCATCAAGACATGGATCACCCAAGGATCCCAATGGCCGGAATTCAATGTCGACCGCATTCATCTCACCGAACAAAGCGACGATCTCACCTTCCTTCGCCGCGTCTCACTCGACACCATCGGCCTCCCACCCTCACTCATAGAGATCCAAAACTTTCTCTCTAACAAATCTCCCGACCGACGCGCTCGGGAAATTGACCGACTCCTTGCCGACCCACGCTGGGCCGACAACTGGATGGGCTACTGGCAGGACATCCTCGCCGAGAATCCCAACATCCTCAACCCAACGCTTAACAACACCGGCCCCTTCCGTTGGTGGCTTTACGAGTCCCTTCTCGATGAAAAACCACTCGACCTCATGGTCACCGAACTCATCCGCATGCAGGGCAGTCCAAAGCTCGGCGGACCGGCCGGTTTCGAACTCGCTTCACAAAATGATGTCCCCATGGCCGCGAAAGGTCTCGTCCTCAGCTCGGCATTTTTGGGAGTGCAAATGAAGTGCGCCCGCTGCCACGATGCGCCTTCCCACAAGTCCCTTCAAAAGGACCTCTTCGAACTCGCCGCTCTCCTCAATCGCGAACCAATCACGGTGCCCAAGACCAGCAGCGTCTCGCTCGAAATCCTCAGCAAAGGAGGACGCAAACCCTTAATCGAAGTCACTCTCAAGCCCGGATCCAAGGTCGCGCCAGCCTGGCCCTTCAAAGAGTTCATCAACCCCGACATCGGCCATCAACTCGCGGAAAACCCATCCGACACCCGCGACCTCCTCGCCGCACTTATCACCGCACCACAAAACGAACGCTTCGCCCAGGTCATGGCCAACCGTCTCTGGCAACAAATCATGGGCCGCGGCCTTGTCAAAGCCCCCGGAGATTGGGAAAAATCCGCTCCCGGTCATCCGCACCTCCTCCGCTGGTTGGGTCACGAACTTGTGGGCAGCAACTACAGCCTGAAACACCTCGCCCGACTCATCCTCAACTCACACGCCTACCAACGTGCCAATGATCATTCCCTCAAGGAAACATCGCCTCTCTTTACCTCACCAGCTCCACGCCGACTTCGAGCTGAACAAATTGTCGACTCCCTCTTCCACGCCACCGGGAAACCTTTCCGCACCGAAGAAATGAACATCGATATCGATGGCCGACGTCCCCTCACTAGCAGCATCTCTCTTGGTCAACCGCGCCGCGCCTGGATGCTCGCCAGCCTTTCCAACGAACGGGATCGCCTCAGCCTGTCCTTGCCCCGCGTGCAAGCCGTTTCGGATGTCCTTTCGGCCTTCGGTTGGACCGCCAGCCGGCAATCCTCGACCAGCTCCCGCATCACCGATCCCAACGCTCTGCAACCCGCCATCCTTTCCAACGGAACAATGAGCATCTGGCTCACGCGTCTCTCCGACGACCATGCTCTCACTGACTTTTCATTAAAGGATCAATCACTCGACACCTTCCTCGAACAACTCTTCCTGAAACTTCTCACCCGCAAACCCACGGCTGGGGAACTGAAACTCTACCGTGCCCATCTCTCCCCCGGCTATCAATCGCGCATTGTCGAAACCAGCCCAACGCCTCCTCTCAAAAAGATCCGCCCGCCCCGTTACGTCTCCTGGTATAACCATCTCGATCCCATCGCTGACGAAATCCGTCGCAAGGAAATCATCGCCGCACGCGCTGGTGACCCACCCACCAAACGTCTCGAGCCAGCCTGGCGCGAGCGTTTTGAAGATCTCATCTGGTCCATCGTCAATTCACCCGAATGGATCTACACCCCATAACTCTCACTGACATGAATCGCCGCCACTTTCTCCAAACCTCATCGCTTGCTGCGCTCTCGACCCAAGCCTCCGCAAAAGCGGATGCCCCGAAAGGAAAAGCCGAACACTGCATCCTCATCTGGCTCGGTGGCGGCATGTCGCAAGTCGATACCTTTGACCCTAAAAAACAAGGTAGCTCCAAAATCCCCTTCGTCGCCGGCTCGGACTACCCCTCCATCGAGACCGCCGTTCGCGGAGTAAAAATCTCTGAGCACTTGTCAAAAACAGCCCGCTTCATGGACCGCATCACGGCAGTCCGTTCAATCAGCCATCAACTCATCGACGAGCACGCCCTTGCTTCCAACTTCGTGCACACTGGACGTCCCATCAGTGGATCCACCACCTATCCATCGATCGGTTCTATCATTGCCCAGCAACGGGGCTCGGCCAATCCCGATGTCCCCGCCTACATGCTCATCGGCTTTCCAAATGTCAGCCGCGGCTCCGGATTTCTAGGTGCTCAACACGGCAATATTTACCTCACCGATCTCAAGTCCGGACCCGCCGGATTCACCCGTCCGGATTTCCTCACGAACGAACGCATTGCAACCCGCAAGAAACTCCTCAAACCGCTTCAGGACCGAATCCCCGCAGACTCCGTTTTGACCGACTACGAGAGAGCCCAAACCGAAGCCCTCCGTCTCGCCGGACCGAGCTTCATGAAAAATTTCAATCTCAGCTCCGAGCCCGCCGATCTTCGTAATTCCTATCAAAGCGAATTCGGTCAACGCTGCCTCCTCGCCCGTCGCTTGGTTCAGGACGGCGTCCGCTTTGTCGAACTCTCCCACAACCCGGGCTTCATCAACGGCACCGGTTGGGACACCCACGGCAAAGGACAACTCAAACAACACGCACTCATTCAAGATCTCGACAACGGCCTCGCCACCCTCATGGGCGATCTCGAAGAAAAGAGCCTCCTCGACAAAACCCTCATTGTCCTCGCCACCGAGTTCGGACGACCACCCGAGTTCGACGGAAATGGCGGCCGCGGCCATCAAGGCTCGGCATTCTCACTCGTCCTCGTCGGAGGTGGTTTAAATCATCAAGGCGCTTTCGGAGCCACCGACAGCCTCTCCAAAAAAGTCGTCGAAAACCCGGTTTCCATTCCCGACTTCCACGCCACAATTCATGCCGCACTGGGAATAAATCCCCACCACGAACTCATGGACGGCACGCGCCCAGTCCCCATCACTGATGGAGGCACCCCCATCGCAACTCTCTTTTCCTAAGGAAATCAGCACCGCCAAGCCCTACGTTTCATCGGCACCTGCTGAGTCTAGCAACTGCCAGCAATACCACTGCATCCGTGGCAAATGAAAGGGCCCTTTGAATTGATTCCCTTTTAAAGGCGACGACACACCACCATCGCGATGCAAATACCCAAACCACTCCCCATGCTCCCGGTCACAAAATTTCTCATGAGCATAGTCATGAATCATCCGATGCCACTTGGCATACTTTTCCTCCCCCGTTAACTGATACGCCAGCAGGGTCGCAATGATCGCCTCGCACTGAGGCCACCAAAACTTCATGTCATGCCAGTATTCTTGCACCGGCTTATCGTAGACATCCTTGAAATAAATAATTCCTCCGTGCTCCTCGTCCCACCCGCGTTTCCACATGTAGTCGAGCATGCGACACCCGAGATCGATCAGCTCCGGGTCATTCCCCCGGCGTTTTGCTTCATCTAAAATAAACCACGCTCCTTCGATCGCGTGTCCCGGATTTAAGGTCCGCGCATCAATGTGATCCACCACTTCTCCGTCCATTCCGATCTGCTCCATGACACACTCGATGTCATCCTTCACAAACTCGCGGATCTCTCCGATGAAATCATCGATCTTGCGCTCCGCCAAGGCATCGCCTCCATTGACCACCAATACCTGAGCCACCTGGAGAAAAATCATGGGCACGCCGATTCCCTTCGTCTGCCTTTCTTCTGTCCACTTCGGCTCGCCCGCCGCCACAATCCCATCGGCGTAGTCCATGCATCGCGCAAAAAGTTTCCGGGCTTCGCTCAGCCAAGCACCTTCCCCCGATGCTTTTCCATAAGCCGCATAGGCCATCACCGTAAATGCCTCCGAGAAAAAATACCGTCGCTTCCGAAGTGGTTTCCCTTCCCGGGTCACCAAGAAGAACATCCGACCGTCTTCATCGAAACAATTGTCTCTCAGAAACTCGACCCCACTCTTTGCCGCCGCCAGCCACTCCGGCCGCTTCTCAACCGTGTTGTAAAGAGTCGCGAGCATCCACGCAAAGCGCCCCTGCAGCCACACCGACTTATCGGTATCGATCAGGCTTCCATCTTGGTCCCGCATCGACAGATACCCGCCGTGTTCCTGATCTATAATCTCCGGCATCCAAAAGCCCAGCGTGTCATCCAAAAGACTCGTCCGATAAAAATCCCGCAAGCCCTCAAGCTCTTCTTCGCTATATCCACTCATCACTTTTTCAGGGTCCAAACCGTCAGCCCGGCCACTTCCTCATCGGTCGACCGCATCACCATTCCCAAAATCAATCCCGATAACAAGGTCGCAAAAAAGCCCACCGCTCCGTAGAGCAAAGGCATCAGATCAATCACGCCCGCCTCGTTCAAAAAGTAGACTGTCACCACCGTCACCACCCCACAGACCAAGGCCAAGAGCCCCGCCTTCCCATTCGGTCGCCTCGAAAAGATCCCCAAGGCAAACAAGCCACCCAAGGGCCCAAGGGCGAAACCAATGAAGCGGTTGAACAACATGAAAACTTCATCCGTTTTGATCATCGCCAAGTAACTCGACACTCCGATTCCAATCAACCCAAGGATGATCACAACCCACTTCGCCACCCCAAGCCGCTGCGCGTCGCTGCTCTCCGGCTTCAGCAACCTTCCGTAAACATCCGTCACAAAAGCCGTTGCCACCGAGTTAAGCGAGCTGGAAATGGTCGACTGCGCCGCCGCAAACACCCCCGCAATAATCAGACCAGCCACACCCATCGGCAAATTCTGCATAATGAAAAAGGGCAACACGCTGTCCTTTGCCGGAAGCGCCGGGTCCATCAACTCAGGCTGATCTTGATAAAACACAAAGAGCGCCGTTCCCAAGCCGAAAAAAATCGCCGACCCGATAAGCACCATCCCGATATTCATCCACAAGGCACGCGCCGCATCCTTCTCCGATGGCGTCGTGACATAGCGCTGCACCACATCCTGCCCTGAAGTATAAGAAGGGAGATTCGCCATCATAAAGGCCACGAATAAAACAAAGCCCGAGGTCGATCCCTTCGCGATCGACAGATCACCGAAGCTCCAGCTTGCCGTAAGCCCTTTTCCCTGCTCGCTCATCGCCGACCCGACCGCGCCAATCCCACCGTCGACTTGCGAAACGATCAGCCCAAAACACAACAGCGCGCCGCCAATCAAGACCAAGGCCTGAATCGCATCCGTCCAAACCACCGCCTCGATTCCACCCATTACGGTGTAGATCACGCAAAGCACTCCGATCACCGCAATCGCCATAAAGATGTTGATATCCGTGACGCTAGATAAGGCCAACGCCGGGAGATAAAGCACAATCGCCACCCGCCCCACATGAAAAAGCATGAAGGTGATGCTCCCAATCACGCGGGTCGCCACGTTGAATCGTTTTTCAAGATATTCGTAGGCCGTCGTGATATTGAGTCGACGATAAAACGGCAGATAAAACATCACCACCAAGGGCACGATAATCAAGATGGGCCACTGCCCAATGTAACCATTCCAATTCGTGGCATAAGCCGTTCCCGGCACCGCCATAAACGTGATCGCCGACAGCATCGTCGCAAAAATCGAAAGTCCCGCCACCCAGAAAGGAACGCGCTGCCCTCCTCTAAAATAGGCATCGGTCGTCGAAGCCGACTCCCGCTTCATAAACCAATATCCAATCCCCACCATCCCCAACAAGTAGACCGCGACAACCACCCAATTCACCACCCCAAAGTCTAACTTCGAGCCACCTACTTCCGCGATTAGCACCTGCGGCGACCTCACCCCCGGCTTAATTTCCCCGGTCGGAATGATCACCTTTCCATTCCAAAAAACCACCGGAGTCGTCACTGGAGGAAAGCTCCCCTCAGTCGGCAAGCTCCCCGCTTCAGACCAGCGGTCCGTCACCGTATTATAAGCCAAAATCGAATTTGGAAATCCGGGATGCTCCATCCCCTGACCATTGATCTCCGGTCGTGCCGCTACCTGCTCCGCTAAAAAAGGAACCGGAACTCCACCCAGCATCAACAGAGAACTCGCCCCCGACCGAACCGCCATCGAGGGAGCCGCTGATCTGGCTTCAGGCATGTCCGCAAGCCGCTTCCATTTCCCTGAAGCAACATTCAGTTCCCAAGCTTCCTTCAAAAAATCCAAACCAAAAATGCGATCCTCTTTCTCCTCCTCTGAATCTGCATTATCCCGTCCGCCAAAGAAGTAAAACGTCCCACCCTTCACACCACCCACCGCATACATTCTCCCTCGCGCTCCTTCAGGCCAGCCCAAGACCTCCCACTCTGCTTCATCCTTCATGGCATAGAACTCCCTGATCGTTTCATCTCCATTCGTTCCCGACCCAACAATGAGTCTCCCGTCAACAACTGCCGCCACCCCTTCCGCAAGCGGACCAGGAAGAGACAGTGCCTTCCCGACGATCACCTTTCCTTTCTCAACCTTCACCCTGTAACTCTCGCTCAAGCACCCCGAATCATTCTTTCCTCCCATAAACCAACACGAGCCCTCATCCAAGCTCGCTGACATGCCATAGCCAACTGGCTGCGGTAGCTTTGCCTCCGCCTTCCGCCATTCCCCGCCTTCCTTCAGTGGCAGGACGTAAATGTCATTGTAATAGATCTTCTTCCCATCTTCCCACGGCCTTCCGTCAGGAAAATTCGCGCCTCCGGCCACCACCAAAAAATCCTCCCCATTCTCCGAGACCACCCCGGAAAAGACGCCCGCAAAACCTTCCCGATCAGGGAGATCAGGAAGACGATCCCACTCCAAAGCACCCCATGCCGAGGCCCAACCCAGGAACCAAATAACGAACAATCTCGCGATCATACCGAGACGCTTACATCCTGCCCCACCCAGTCAAACCAGCCCATTTCCTCCAGGCCTTTCCGTAAGGCCGCAATCTGTTCAGGACTTGCCGGATCAATCGGACGACGCACCGGACCACAATCAATCCCCACCATCTGCATCATCACTTTCAGTGAAGCCCGACCACAGGTTCCAAACATCGCGCCTAACATTTCCAGTGCACGGGCCTGCCACAATTGCGCCTCTTCCAGATCTCCTGAATTTACCGCCTCTCTCACCCGGTCATAAATGGGCGCCGCATAGTTATAAGTGCTTCCCACCGCCGCGCGATAGCCCTGCGCCACCGACATGAGATAAGCCTCATCCGAACCCGCCAAAAACTCCAATCCCGGCCCTACTTTTTCCAAAAGGGGCAAATTGTAGAGCGACGCTCCATCGGAATATTTGATCCCGCAAAACGTCGGCAAGCGATCCATCGCCCGATCCGTCAGCTTCATTGGATCAAGGTTCACCCCGGACAAAAACGGAATGTGATAATAGTAAAAAGGCGTCTTGGGAGCCGCCTCGACAATCGGTAAAAGCCCCTCCACTAACGCCTCTTCACCACTGACTTTAAAATAGCCCGTCGGTGTCGCCGAAACAGCATCTGCTCCAATCGATTCAGCATGTCCGGCCAACTCAGCCGACGCTTTCAAACTATTGTGTCCCACCTGAACAAAAGTCTTCATCCGACCCTTCGCGGACGACACATAAGCTTCCGCCACGGCCCTCCGTTCCTCATCGGTCAGGGACATCCCCTCACCCGTGCTTCCTGCAATGTAAATCCCTGTGATGCCTTTCGACTCAAGATGATCCACCACCTTGGGAACGATCCCTACATTCAGTTCTCCATTTTTGTCCATCGGCGACACAACGGCCGCCACCAATCCACTCATTTTTAAAGGCTCCATTTCAATAACGTTGCCCAAGTATCTATGGCGGGACAAGAACGGAGCTTGAAATTACTTGGTTTGAAGGACCAACCAGTCAACATACCACTCATGCCTCGGATCCCCCACCGTCAGCCTCTCCCTATTCAGGCCGCCGACATCATCCTCGAAATGATTTCTTCGGGAGACATCCAGGACCTCCTTCCCGGAGAACGCTCGCTGGCCTCCCAACTTCAGATTGGCCGCGACACCTTAAGGGCTGCCCTGGAGATCCTGGAAGCCGATGGTATCATTTCCTCCCGTGAACATGGAAAAAGGCGCAGAATCCTCTCCTCTGCAACCAGAAAATCCAGAGCTACCAAACGCATCGCCTTCCTCTCGCCCAAGACTCTGGTCCAACTTCCCCCATGGATGCTCGTCGAATTCGACACCCTGCGTGAACTCCTCAACCAGCGCGGCTACGTTCTTCAATTAGTCACCCCCGGCCTTTTCCATCTTAAGAACCCCGCCCGCAAACTTGAATCCCTGATCAAGGACATCGAAGCCGACGCCTGGATTCTCCACCAGTGCACCCCTCCCGTGCAAGAGTGGTTTGATGCACAAAAAATTCCCGCTCTAATCAGAGGCTACCCACAACCTGATATCCAAATTCCCTTCATCGATGAGGACTGGGAAGCGGCCGCCTTTCATGCCGGAACGCTCTTAAAACGAAACGGCCATCGCCGCGTCGGACTTCTCATCCCCGACACCCATCTCGCCGGACTGAGGGCAACCGAAGTCGGCTTGCGCAAAGCCTTTCCCGAAGCCGAAGGACTCGACCCCATCGTCTCCATGATCGAAAAAGGCACTACTGAAAGTGTCACCCGTTTACTCGCAAGAACGCTCCGACTGCAAGAGCCCCCCACTGCAATTATCGCCACTCGATCAAGACAGGCCCTCACCATCCTTTCCTGGATGGCACAGGAAAACCTCAGCATCCCAAAAGATCTCTCGCTCATCACCCTCGCTTCCGAGCCTTGGTATGAGCATCTCCTCCCCCGGCCCTCCCACTACTTTTCCGATCCCACCATTCTCGCTCGAACGGTTCTCCGCCACATCCTTCCCATCTCCGAAGGAAAGGCGTCCAGCTCGACTAAAAAACTTCTCATCCCCGATTACGTGCCCGGATTAACCGTCCGCTCCGTTTAATCCTGTTAAAGATCTCCACCTCTTGGACTCAACAGCAACACCAGAAATCGACCCCTTCCTCATAGCCCTCTTCGAGAGCTTTCTGCCGCACCTTTTCACGGCCACCCGGACTCCCCACTGCAGACAGAAGAATCGCCTCACGCCATCGCTTACCGAATTCAGAGTATCCGACAACAGGGCGATCCCGGCAAACCCCACCCACCCGTTTAGAATTGATTTCAAAGAAGCCGTGCAAGGTGATCCCACACGCGAGTAACTCAGAAGCAATGGCTTTCCCATTGGGGCCCGCTCCCGCAATCGCAATTCCCCGGCCTTTTACCTCTTCCATCTCCGCAAGCGCACGGCCTTTCAAAATGAGCATCTCGCGCTGACCATAGCGTGGATGGGTGCGCGTCAATCGAGTCGGTCCATCTTTCCATTGATAAAGCCTCTCACTGACTTTTGCGAAGCGTTTCCCCTGATGAAGTAGGCGCAACCAAAGACTGTAGTCCTCCGCCAATCCATCATCTCGATATGCTCCCGCTTCCATCAATGTCCTCTTCGCCATGATCACGGTTGGCTGCACCACCGGGCTTTCGACAAAACGCTCACGGAAAACTCTTTCCGAATCACTGAACCCATTCACCCAATCGACGTAACGCTGCATTCCATTCCCAAGCGCACCCACTAATTCAATCCCACAACTCGATACCTCGCACTCACCCGAAAGAAGTGGCACCAACGTCCGCTCGATGCGATCAGAGGAGCATCGATCATCCGAGTCCATCCGCGCAAGCCACTTCCCTCGGCTGGCATCAATGGCCACTTCGAGAGCCTGAAGAAGATTCCCTTCTGCTCCTAAATCAATGAGCAGAACGCGCTCATCGTCGATCGAAAAAAACGACTCTCGCACCCGCTCGGGACAACCGTTCAACACCACAATGATCTCCAGTTCACCCCATGTCTGTTCCCGAAGATCCGCAAGCGCTAGTTCCGCTTCATCCGCTCCGGGCCCCACCGGGAAAATGACGGAAACCAAATCACTCATTCCTCCAGTCCCTCGGCAAACAGGCTCCCATCCGCTTCCACCACCAGAATGAGCGGACGACAGCAGACCTCACAATCGTAGTCCATTCGGCTTCCATAGTCCTCAGGAGCGACCTCCGAGACCTCAAACCACTCATGGCATGTAGGACACTGGATCATAGCAGAATAATGTTCATAGACGATAGAACCCTACTCTGTTGCCCCTGACAAGCCAGTGTCCCACCCACCGCCGGCGACCACTTCCGGAGCACTCCGCTGAAGCGAATTTTACCCACAAGTTCAGGATGGCATTTCCATGAGCGAACCGTCCACGCCTAAGTGGGCCTCCACCTCCAATGTGGCCCCTTCTTTGCGAGTGTCGTAGGAAGCCGGAGTTGACGGAGTCGCGGGAATCAAGCCCTGACTGGCCGCTTGAGCACCCCCTAACTGCAACAGCAAAAGGATCAGCGTCATTCTGTGCAAGCACGAGAGACGGAGCGAAAAGCACCCAGGAAAGCGCCAGTATTTTTTGAGGTGTCTTTTTCATAACGAGGGAAACCTAACAAACCGACCCACCCCTTGTGTCAAATCTCTCTCAAAATCCACCACCAAAGACTCCGCTCTGGTAGCGCTTACGATATTCACCGGGCGTCATCCCTGTTTCTCGTTTAAAAATCCGCCCAAACTGACTCTGGTCATAGAAGCCACATTCAAGCGCAACTTCACCTAAACCTTCACTCCCGCGCGCCAACATCGCGCGCGCTGCATTCACTCGCGCCCTGAGAACATACTGCACCGGAGCAATTCCAAAGAGCTTGCGAAACCTCCGATTCAGTTGGCTGACCGAAAGCCCCACTTTTTCAGCCAAGGTCCCCGCTTCGATTTTCTCGAAAAAATGCTCCAGGACATACTCCACCACCGGAGCCAATCCGTCGTAGCTCTCTTTAAGATGAGGCGCATTCTCAAGCGGACGCATGATCCCCGCGATTCCCACCACTTTCTCTCCCTCTCCAAAAAGTGGGACCTTGGTCGAGACGAACCACCGCTGCGCTCCGAGGTAATCGTAAACCAACCAAACCTGCTCAGGGATCGCCTTCCGTCCCTGCATCACCCGTCGATCCTCCTCGCTGTATGCCGCCGCCATCTGGGAAGGATGGAGATCAAAATCAGTCTTCCCGACAATCTCATCCGGCGATCCGAATCCATTCCGCTCAGCCGATGCGGCATTAACGAGCATGAAGCGCCCCTCGGTATCCTTGAGGTAAAGATGCGCGTCAGGAAGCCAGTCGAAAAGGGCGAGCACTTGCTTCACCGACGAGATCCCCGCCAGAAAAGACTCCTGCAACTCTCGGACCACCATGCGCGAATAATACAAAGACCCCTCAACTCAATCCATGACAAATTCCGTAAATCGCCCTAGCATCTCATCGTCATCCTCTAATCCTTCCCGCCTTTCCCAGATTCATGTTTAAGAACATCAGCCTCTTCCTCCTCGTCTTGTCCATGACGAAACTTGGCGCAGCTCCCATTTCATACAATCGGGACGTGAGGCCCATCCTCTCCCAGAATTGCTTTTTCTGCCATGGATTCGACAAGGAAAAGCGCGAAGCCGATCTCCGACTCGACACCTTTGAGGGCGCAACGGCAGAAGGAGCCATCGTCCCCGGAGATCCGAATAAGAGCGAACTCATCGCACGCATTTTCTCGAAAGACGCCGACGAACAAATGCCGCCCTCTGACTCCGCCTACTCGCTCACGAAAGCACAAAAAGAAATCCTCGTGCAGTGGATCAAAGAAGGCGCGGAATACCAGGAACACTGGGCCTACCAAAAACTCGCCCGCCCCGCCTCACCCGATGTTAAGAGTTCTGCCATCGACGCCTTCCTTAAGCGCACCTGGAAGGAGAACAATGTCGATCCAGTCCAGAAGGCCGACCCCCGGAATCTCCTACGCCGTCTCTCTTATGATCTCCGCGGCCTTCCTCCCACCATGGAAGAAGTCGCTTCCTTCTCCAAGGATCCCTCAACCCGGCACTATCGCAGCTTCCAAGAAGAATGGCTCGGCTCTACCGAGTATGCCGAGCACCAAGGCCTCCTCTGGCTCGACCTGGTCCGTTACGCCGACTCCAATGGCATGGTCTCCGACGAGCCCATCATCGCCGGTCCTTACCGAAAATATGTCATCGAGTCCTTCCGCGATAACATGCCCTTCGATCAATTCACCCGCGAACAAATTGCGGGCGACCTCCTCCCTAACCGCAGCGACCGCTCCCTCACCGCTTCCGGCTACAACCGGCTCGTCAAAACGAACTGCGAAGCAGGCGTCATCGAAAAAGAAGCCCTTTACCAGCTCAAGGGCGAGCACGTGCGCGCCCTTGGAACCGTCTGGCTCGGCACCACCACCGGATGCGCCGAATGCCACGATCACAAATACGATCCCATTACCGCGAAGGATTACTACTCCCTCGCCGCCTTCTTCGACCCACTCATCGAAGCCGGAGTCTACGAACCCGGCGACCGCCGCGTCCCTCTTCACTACATCCACAATACAAAAGAAGACTCAAAAAAAGAGCACACCTTAATGGGTCGGATCGATGAATTACGAGAAAAACTCTACACAAGCACCATCGACCCTACCGAACGGGAGAATTGGTCCAAGGAGATCTTGAAAAAAGAGGAAGATGCCAAAAAAGTAAAGGGAACGGCAGACTGGCTCTGGTTTCCCGCCCAACTCGGAGCAGCCCACATCATCCAAGGCGATTATTCCCAAACAGAGGCTGGCAGAGAAGTCGATGCTCCCACCGGAACCATCACCCGCCATTTTTCAGGAGAAACGATGATCGCCCCCGTCACCGGTTCGAATGAAGCCTACTTCACGCACATCACCATCGACCCCGAAAAGAAACCCGGGTTCATCGCCCTTCAGATCGTCAATGGCGCTTATCGACGAGTCGGTTGGCACAAGGCCTACCACCTCACCTACTACTGGGGCTCCAAAGATCACGCGCTTTTAAAAGAGTCACAGCCATGGCTCGACCCGAAGAAAATGACCCACATGGGCCCCCTCCCGGAAGCAGGAAAGCTCGTCCGCCTCGAGATCCCCAAAGCCAAATTCCTCAAAGCCTCCTACGTCCCTCAAGTCATGGCTTGGATGCAAGCAGGAGGAAAAGTCACTTGGGGAGACTCCGGTTACCGCACCTCCGCCCACCAGCTCTTCAAAAACGAACACGCCGCATCCGCCTACCGCTACTTCTGGGAACGGCCCTTTAATCGCGACGACCGTAATGACTTCCACTCTCTTCTGCTCACTTCCCTCAAAAAGAAACCCGCCGACCGACGCGAGATCCACAGCCAGCTCATCGACAACGCGTTTCGCGAAGGAAAGCAACCTCAGCTTACAGCCGAGCTCACCGAACTCTATCGCCAAGTCTACCTTCATCGCCAAAGTGCCATCCCGACTCTCGTCAGCAAGGAAGCCGAACCCAAGAAAACCTTCGTCCTCCAGCGAGGAAACTTCATGGACGAATCCGGCCCGCAAGCGCTTCCCGCCATTCCGGAAGTTTTTGGGAAGCTCGACAACCCCAATCCCACCCGCCTCGACCTCGCGAACTGGCTCGTGGCAAAGGAAAATCCCCTCACCGCCCGCGTCTTTGTCAATCGACTGTGGCACCAATTCTACGGACGCGGCATTTCCGAAACGCTCGAGGATTCCGGCAATCAGGGAGACTGGCCTTCTCATATCGAACTCCTCGATTGGCTCGCTGCCGAGTTCATCGAAAGCGCTTGGGACGTGCAGCATATGATCCGACTCCTCACCAGCGCGGAAGCTTACCAACTTTCCTCTGTCCCCGGCTCCCTCCTCGAGCAAAACGATCCCACCAATCGCCTGCACGCCCGCCAGGGCCGTTCCCGCCACAACGCCGAAGAAATCCGGGACTCCGCTCTCCTCGCCGCCGGCCTCCTTCATAAAACGAAGTCCATTCCGACCGCTTCCTTCTTCCCCTACCAACCCGATTCCTACTGGGCCAAGTCCAACAAAGTCATGTATGGCTCCCGCTACCAAATCTGGGAAACCACTCAGGGTGCATCGCAATATCAGCGCTCTCTTTACACCTTCTGGAAGAGACAAAACATCCATCCCTCCATGCTCGCCCTCGATGCACCGACCCGACAGGAATGCACCGCCCGACGCACCATTACCAACACGCCCGCCCAAGCACTCGCTCTCCTAAACGATCCCCAATTCGTCGAGGCCGCCCGCCTCCTCGCCGCCCGCGCACTCCAGGCCGATGGCGATCCCATCGAGAACCTCTTCAACTTCGTCCTGCAACGCGCCCCGGACGCCGAAGAGAAAACCGCGATCCAAGAGCTCGTTCAAAAATTGAGCACTCGCTTCAAAGAAAACCCCCAGGAAGCCACCACCCTCCTCAGCATCGGTCAAGATCCCACCCGCCTCGAAAACACCATCGAGCACGCCACCTGGACCGCCACCGCTCGGATCATTCTGAATCTCCATGAATTTATGACGCGGAGCTGATTCTCGAACGTTCAACTTTCAACGCCCAACATTGAACATCCAATTTAAGAATGAAGAACAAACCCACCTACGATCTTGAAGAGCGATTATTGGAGTATGCCACTCGCATCATTCGACTCACAGAGAGCATGAGTGGCTCCCAAACTAAGCTTCACGTTTCCAATCAACTCCTCAATCCGGCACCGCCCCCATGGCCCACCATGGAGAGTCCCAAGCTGCCGAATCTCCAAAAGACTTCATCCATAAACTCCGAATCGCCCTCAAAGAACTCCGCGAAAGCCTCCGCTGGCTCAAACTGATCCGGCACGTCCCTCTCGTCGATAAACCTGAACTACTCAACCCTCTCATCGACGAAACCGACCAGCTCATCCGCATCTTCCATACCAGCATCGAAACCGCCAAAAAGAAGCTCTAATGCCCTTCTCCACTTCATCAAACACCCCCGGTAAAGCCCCCACGACAAACTTCAGCGTTGAACGTTCAGCGTTGGACGTTGGATGTTCAAGGCGCGATTTCTTCTCAAAGATGTCCACCGGAATTGCCGGCACCGCCTTCGCCTCCCTCCTCAACCAGGATGGCTACGCCAGCCAACTCTCCCACCTCGCCCCAAAGGCCAAGCGCATCATCTATCTCTACATGGCCGGCGGCCCTTCTCAGTTCGAGTCATTCGATGACAAACCCGAGCTCCGCAAGCGAAACGGCCAACCCATCCCCGAGGAACTCACCAAAGGGGTCAAACTCGCCTTCCTCCAGCACGACGCCCTCAAATGCTTCGGCACCGATGTCGGTTTCAAGAAGTGCGGCCAGTCCGGCCAAAACATCTCCAACCTCCTACCCAATCTTCAAAAGGTCGCCGATGACATCTGCATCATCCGCACCCAGCAGACCGATCAGGTCAATCACGACCCGGCCCACGCCTTCATGAACACCGGAACCGCCATCGCCGGTCGCCCCAGCATGGGATCCTGGGTCAGCTACGGACTCGGCTCAGTCGCCAATGACCTCCCTTCCTTCGTCGTCATGCGCTCCGGTCCCGAGGGCCAACCAATCCCTCAAACCGCCTGGAATGCCGGCTTCCTGCCCGGCAGGCATACCGGAGTTGAATTCTATTCATCCGGCACCCCGCTCAATTACCTCAGCTCACCCGACGGAATCGCCCGCAGCACCCAGCGCCAATCGCTCGACACCCTCGCCAAGCTCAACAACATCCATCACGGAAATGTCACCGACCCCGAGATCCTCACCCGCCTCGCGCAGTATGAGCTCGCCTTCAAAATGCAGGCCAGCGTCCCGGATCTTGCCGATTTCTCCGGCGAATCAAAAACCACCCGGGATCTCTACGGCCTCGGCGACAAGCCCAATGGCACCTTCGCTTCGAACTGCCTCATGGCCCGCCGCATGGCCGAGCGCGGCGTCCGTTTTATCCAGCTCTACCACAGCGGATGGGACCACCACGGAAATGTCGTCGGCGGTATGAAGTCCCGCACAAAGGATATCGACCAAGGCACCGCCGCCCTCATCCAGGATCTGAAACAGCGCGGCCTCCTCGACGACACCCTCGTCATCTGGGGCGGTGAATTCGGTCGCACTCCCATGTCCCAAGGCACCGGTCGCGACCACCACACTAAGTCCGGATCCATGTTCATGGCCGGTGGTGGAGTTAAAGGAGGAATCACCTACGGCGAGACCGATCCCTTTGGCTTCACCGCGGCAAAAGACCCCTTCCACGTCCACGACTTCCACGCCACCGCCCTTCACCTCCTCGGCGTCGAACACAAGAAACTCACCTACAAATACAAAGGCCGTAACTTCCGCCTCACCGACGTCCACGGCCATGTCGTCGACAAAATCCTAGCCTAATATGGAGCGTGATTTTTTAAGTCACGACCGCCTCGTGGGTTAAAAAACCCACGTTCCACAAAAAACGGCCCCTCCCGAAGGAAGAGCCGTTTTTAAAGTTAAATTGGATTTTCTAGCGCTTACGGCGAAGAAGTCCGAAAAGAGCGAGGCTTCCAAGAAGAGCGGTGGATGGCTCAGGAACTCCTTCATACGAGAGCGTCAAATTATCGACCGCAATCAGTTCATCCGAAGAGGAATTTGACTGGCGAAGTCCGAACGATTCAACAGTATTTCCTAGAGAAACAGTCGTTGAGGAAATTGTGTTCCCTCCCGCCGCTAGCGTAGCAAGGCCTGTGTCGATATTGAAGACGATCGTTACTGGCACGGTGTTACCAAAGGTGAAATCAGTCGGAAGAGTCGTTTCTGCAGTCGAAGAACTAGTCGCAATTCCGAGAGAAAAATCTCCGGCACCGGATGGAGCAACTATATCAGTGCGCGCCCGGAAACCATTTCCCCCGTCTTTAAAATGAGCAAAGTATTCGTAATCGCCGCCGCCCACGGTCGCACCAGCAGTCACAGTAATATCGAACGAAGCTGACACAATTCCAGTCGTATAAGAAAATCCGAACCCAAGGTTGGCATCCTCAGATCCGCTATCTTGCGAGACTTGGACGGACCCGTCTGCAACCGTAAGAGTTCCGGCGTTTCCACTGTGGTTTGCCCAGTCGCCGTTAGGTACTAAGGCTCCGTCGGAGTATGTAAAATCATCAGTTTTTACAATAGCTGCGGGCGCTAGAGCCGCGAAGCCAAAGAATATAGCGAAGTAGTTTTTCATAACTTGTTTTCTGCTTACACAAATATTGAGAGCGGGTCGAGTGCCAAATATCGAACCTAGTTCATATTTCCTTATTAAGGTAAATTAACACATCCTTTACATATACTTAAAATATTAAATACCAGTCTATATCGTCACCAGCTTTGATGAAGCGAATGCCCCAAAATCCCCCTTCCACGCCACCGCCCTCCACGCCCTGAGGATCGCGGACACTGAGTTCCCCGAAAAAACTCCTCCCGAAGGAAGAGCCGTTTGAAAGTTAAATCGATTATCTAGCGCTTACGGCGGACCAGGCCGAGAAAAGCCAAGCTGCCAAGAAGGACTAATAATGGCTCGGGAACCACCACTAAATCTCCTGAGATCTAGACCTGATTGAAGGCAATATCCTCATCAGAACCATTTGATCCATCCAAGGCAGTAGTGGTGGAATCCCCAATCATCAAAGCCGCTGCCGAGACCATCTGAGTCGCTCCAATAGCCGCAAAAATAAAAATTTAACTGTTTTCATTTTATGGAGGGGGTTGGAACACCTCTCGGGCCAATCGCCTACCCAAATTAATGTGACTTTGTTGACCTTACTTAATTAACCGTCTCTCCCAAAGCTTGCGACAACCCCAAGCCACCGCTA